>Ga0316204_10006189_pt1 | contig 18669 bp, 17 predicted proteins | sample 6monrhotite_MG_2_FD_205661 | JGI IMG/M metagenome (GOLD analysis project Ga0316204, IMG submission 205661) | Microbial mat bacterial communities from mineral coupon in-situ incubated in ocean water Damariscotta River, Maine, United States -... | ecosystem: Environmental > Aquatic > Marine >...
TCGAAAAAGATTTTCTTCAGATTTATAAAAATGGAATTAGCTCCGGAGAGACAACACTTACAGCGGTTGCAGCCATAGCGCTTAGGAATCCGGAATTGAATTTTAAAGATCAGGTGGATGATCTTGAGTTTTTGACATCTGCACAAGCCAATCTGATTTTACCCAGGGAAATGGAAACCTATCTTGAACTTCAAAAAACTCTTAATTTTTTTGAAGAAAAGGAAAATGAAGCGCCGGCAGAGACTCCATTTAATAATCCCATCGATTGGGCCCATGTTGAAAGTATTCTGGGGCATGATAAAGCCAGGGTAACAACTACTAAAGGAGTAATGACGGTAGAGCTAAAAATTTTAGAAGCACCGGGAACGGTCAGCAATTTTGTAAAATTGGTTCAAGAGGATTTTTATGATTCCTTAAGTTTTCATCGAGTAGTCCCAAATTTTGTGGCGCAGGGGGGATGCCCAAGGGGAGACGGTTATGGGAGTACAGAGACTTCGATTCGTTCAGAGTTTGCCAATCACTATTTTCAGGAAGGCAGTTTTGGAGTGGCCTCTTCCGGCAAGGACACCGAAAGCTGCCAATGGTTTGTATGCCATTTTCCAACATTTCACCTGGATGGAGGCTACACCAATTTTGCCACAGTTATAGAAGGGTTGGAGGTAGCGCATAATCTTGAAATCGGTGACCTTATTCTTGATATAGAGTTACTATAAATCTCTTTTTGATACCAGATCATTCACAATCATCTCTGCATGAACTCTGGAGTTTTCAATAAACCACTTATTGGTTTTTAAACCACCACAAATTACTCCGGCAAGATATATATTTGGAATGTTGGTTTCCTGGGTAGTTGAATTATGGACAGGAGTCTTCATTTCATCTGTTCCAATTTCAATTCCAAGATGATTTAAAAAGCTGAAATTGGGTTGATAACCTGTCATAGCTAAAACAAAATCATTATTTAACGTCTTTGCCCCTTCAGGTGTAATAATATCAATTTCACGCTCCCTTATATTGGTAATCTGAGAGTTAAAGTAAGCTTTAATGGATCCTTCTTTAATCCGATTATCGGCATCAGGTTTAACCCAATACTTAACACTTTCACTAATTTCATCTTCGCGAATGACCATGGTGACATGAGCACCCTTCCTATAGGTTTCCAAAGCAACATCAATGGCAGAATTTGCCGCACCAACAACAGCAATCTCCTGGTCATAATAAGGGTGAGGTTCATCGTAATAATGCTTTACTTTTGGAAGGCCTTCTCCTTCTATATTCAGCAAATACGGGAGATCATAAAATCCTGTTGCTATTATAATGGCAGTGGCATGATAATTACTTCTGGGGCTCTGAACAGCAAATCCATTTTCAGTTTTTTGAACTTGTTCTGCTTCTTCGTAAAGTTTTAGATTCAGCTGATAATGAGAAGCGACTCTTCGGTAATACTCCAAAGCCTCGGAGCGAGTAGGCTTTGAGCCGTGAGAAATGAAAGGAATATTTCCGATCTCCAGCCTGTCTGAGGTAGAGAAAAAAGTCATATTTGCAGGATAGCGGTACAATGAATTTACCAGGCATCCTTTGTCCATGATACAATAAGAAAATCCAGCTTTTTTAGCTTCTATACCACAGGCCAACCCAATGGGTCCGGCTCCAATAATTAGGATATCGTAGGGGTTTTCCTGCAATTAAAATCTTAGCTTAGACACCCTCCGCTTCTACGGTTTCAACTTCGGGTACCATAGTTTTCAAAAGATTTTCAATGCCGGCTTTAAGAGTTACTGTTGATGATGGACAACCGCTGCAGGCTCCTTGGAGCTGAACCTTAACAGTCCCTTCTTTAAAGGAAACAAAAGAAATGGCACCTCCATCCTGTTCAACTGCAGGCTTTATGTATTCGTCTAGTATCTGCTTAATCTTAATATCAAGCAAGCTGATTTCAGGCTTTTGCGGCATGCCAACCGGTTCTTCCTGAGTTTTTTCACCTGTAAAGATCTCCTTTTCGCTGTCAATGTATGATTTAATGAAATTTCTTATTTCATGCTGGACTTCCATCCATTCAACATCGTCACTCTTGGTAACAGTGACAAAATTATTCATAAAGAATACTCTTTGTACATATTTAAAGTCAAATAGTGCAGAAGCAAACGGAGACTCTGAGGCAGCCTCCTGATCAGGAAAGTCCCATGTTTTGCCTTCTTCAAAAAGCATTTCATTGGAAACAAACTTCAAGGAAGAAGGGTTGGGGTTTACTTCCATATATACATGTATATTTCTCATAGCATCTCGTTTAAGACTAATTAACTAATTTCACGATAAAAAGATTCAATAAAGAATCAAAGTTAGGACTTATTGACGGGTTCGCCAATTTTTTCACCCTCGCTTGTTGCAACAAGACTGGCTACAGTACTGTCACCGGTTATATTCACAACAGTACGACACATATCCAGAGGACGATCCATAGCAATAATCAACACCATTCCAGCAGGGTCAATTCCTATGGCTGACAAAACGATAACCAACATGACCAGCCCAGCACTTGGTACTGCAGCAGCTCCTATGGAAGAAAGAGTCGCGGTTAGAATAATGATTAACTGTTGGGTTAAACTAAGATCGTATCCAAAGGCTGAGGCAATAAAAACTGCACTTACTGCCTGATGGATTGAAGTCCCGTCCATATTGATGGTTGCTCCAAGTGGCAGGACAAAGCTGGTTACTTCTTCTGAAACCCCTAAGTTTTTTTCTACACACTCCATAGTAACGGGTAATGTAGCCGCTGAAGAACTGGTAGAGAAGGCCAGGAGCTGAGCAGGCAATATGGCTTGAAAAAACTGTGAAAATTTGATCTTTGTAAATAATCGTATCAACAAAGGATAAAATACAAGGATCATAAAGGCCAGGGAAAACAATACTGTTCCGACATATGCACCAAGTGCTTTAAATAAGGAACCATCCAAATTTAGGCCCGCCAATAATGCAAATACCCCATATGGCGCAAATTTCATTATAATTTCCACCACTCTTATGAATATGGCATTGGCACCATCAAAGAAACTTTTAACGGGTTTTATCTTTTCAGCCGGAGTCATGATCATGGCAATCCCAAAAAGGAAAGCAAAGAAGATGACCTGTAGCATGAGCCCGTTATTGGTAAGTGAATCAAAAATATTTTGTGGAACAACATCGATCAATACCTGAAGTGGTCCCTGTTCTTTCTCATCAGAAGCTCTTGAAATGTATTTTTCTACATCTGAGGCATAGGCATTTTTTAGCTCCTCACTCTTTTCCTCGCTAATGTATGAGCCAGGATCTACCAGATTTACGGTTAATAATCCAACGGAAATTGCCAGAACAGTTGAGAGCAGATAAAGTCCGATGGTCTTTCCACCTATTCTTGATAGCTTTGACATATCTGTTAGATTGGAAATGCCATCAATTAGGGAAACCAATACTAACGGAACAGCCACTAGTTTTAAGGAGTTGATAAATATAGTTCCGAAAGGACTTATCCAGTCGTCAGTAAACTCATCAAAACCCAGTTTTTGTGATAATAGGGACCAGGTAATTCCCAGTACCAGACCAATCAGGATCTTATAATGAATGGGTAGCCTTTTCATTGAATCTTTGAGATTCGGTTAAGTAAAAAGAAATCTGCGATTACCAATGCTGACATAGCATCAACGATGGGTACTGCTCTTGGGACTACACAGGGATCATGCCTTCCTTTCCCCTGTACTTCTACTTCTTTTCCTTCATTATCAATGCTTTTTTGGACTTTCATCAGAGTGGCCACTGGCTTGAAGGCAACATTGAAATAAATATCCTCACCATTGGAAATTCCCCCCTGCACTCCTCCGGAATGATTAGTCAGAGTTTTTACCTCATCGTCTTCTATAGCAAAGCCGTCATTGTGCTCAGAGCCATACATTTCCACTCCCTTAAATCCACTTCCATACTCAAAGCCCTTTACCGCATTAATACTCATCATGGCTTTCGCCAACTCTGCATGAAGTTTATCAAAAACGGGTTCTCCCAGTCCTGCTGGAACACCCTGAATAACTCCGGTAATAATTCCTCCGATCGTATCACGGTTTTTTCTTGTATCATCGATCAATTTGATCATTTGTTCCGCCAGCTCTGTATCAGGGCAGCGAACTATATTGGAATCAATTAGAGAGAGATCCATTTCCTTATAGCTTTTATCTGCTTTTAATTTGCCAACCTGGGATACATAGGAATAGATTTTGATGCCATATTGCTCCAGAAATTGTAGTGCAATGGACCCTGCTGCTACCCTTGCGACGGTTTCACGGGCTGAACTTCTTCCTCCTCCACGATAATCCCGATGTCCATATTTTGCATCGTAGGTATAATCAGCATGTGAGGGACGATATTGTTGAGCTATATGACTATAATCTTTGCTGCGTGCATCCTGGTTATAAATAACCATGGAAATCGGTGTACCCGTGCTTTTACCTTCAAATACCCCGGATAGTATCTCTACCTTATCCTCTTCTTTTCGCTGGGTGGTAATCTTTGACTGACCAGGCTTCCTACGGGTAAGTTCTAGCTGAATTCTTTCTTCGTCAATGTCTAAACCAGCAGGGCAACCATCAAGCGTAACACCAATGGCTTTACCATGTGATTCCCCATAGGTGGTGATCTTAAATACCTTACCGTAAGAATTTCCCATATGCAGCTAAAAAGATAAACGCGAATCTAAGTATTAATCCTTAAAATACTTAAAAAACGAGGGTTGGATTATTTTTTTAAAACAAAGTAAAACGAGATAAGCAGAACAGAGCCAAGAAAAAGGTTAACCAATATCTTCACCCAGTTGGCTTCAAAACGACGTTTAAGGTCATTGTCTACCAGTGTAATTTGATCATAGAATGTGCCAAGGTCATTGGAAAGTATTTCAACATTCTTTTTACTTTCTCCAACCACTTCCACCATTAGCTCAGATTTTAAGGTATCATAGGAGTCAGTCTCTGTATTAAAAAATACCCATTGGAAATAATCGCCAAGGTTCTGAGATCCGGGTTCATTAGGCAGTATATAGTACTCGAATGTTTTTTGTCCTCTTACTTTTCCATTACTCCTTCGGATATCCTGTTTAATATTCGGGGGATAAAATTCAAAAATTTTTGTTGGTGGAGTTTCAGGAGGGGTTAATGCAGAGATATTGCCTTCTCCAAATATTGAAAACTTGTAATCAAAACTTACTCCGGTTTGTAAGTATTCACTGGAAATTACTTCGCTCAATCTGAAATTTCCTACCGACACCTTCTCTTTAAGTGGATGCTCAGGAAGGTCTTTTACAGTTATTTTTTTGGCTTTTGATTTATAGACCTTATAATCTTCTTTGCGGTTGGTTCCAAAAAATGAATAATTTTTGGCTTGCTTATATTTGATCATCTTAAAATCTATCGATGGAATAGAGATGGTATCTAGATTAAATGGATAATATGCGGCCTGAAAAAGTTTATACTGAGTATAATATTTTCCATTTATTCTTTTTCGAACACCATCAATACTTTCAATCTGAAAATTTTCTTCCCAGCAATTTGTAGGTTTTATTTCCTTTACTATTTCGGTTACCTGATTACCAACATCATAAAATTGAAGTGGAGCACGATTTGTTTCAGCAACATAAAATGCAAAAGTGAATAGGAACGGCTCTCCAATGTAAACTTCATTTTTATCCACAGTCAAAGCTACAAATGCATCATCCTGAATATCTATATATTCCTGTTCCTGATTGTCTCGTCTTCTGCCAAAGAAGTCTTCAAAGGGGTCATAATAATTTTGTCTTCGTTGAATAGCTGGGCCAACTTTTATTTGCTTACCCCTCGAACTTATCTTTTTCCCATTTATATTCATGGAAAAAGGTTTTAATCGAAAGGTGCCTTCATTAGCTGGTAGGTAGTTTTGAGTAATACTGTAGGTAGAGGAAATTTGTCCGTTGGTAATATTGGTTGATGATGAGGAAGAAGTTCCCTGCTTGTAAAATCCTTCAATCTCAGGAAAGTTATCATAACTTTTGATTCGACCATTACTTACGGTAATGGTAATTGTAAAATATTGATTTGAACCAATTTCTTCAGGACCGAGCTCCAGGCTTATCTCTTGTGCAGATAAATTTTGGAAGGAAATTAGAAGCCCTAAACTGACTAATATTTTAGTAATTTTCATCAACATACCGATCTCCTATTCATTAATTACAAAACTAATTCAAACTTTTGAAATCAGATAATTTCTATCTATATTATAAGACTATAGTTATACGTTCTTTCAAGTATTTTCGTTAGGAAAGAAGATGTTTCATTTAAAAATGAATTGCTTATGTTAGATTATGTTAAGACTGTCCTTAAAAAAGTTAGTTTTAATAAAGAGTTATTTGAAAAAGAGCTAAGAAAAGCATTAAAAATGCTCATACCCGAGGAGATGAAATTATTGAAAAACTGGTGTTATGAAAATTATTCTAACCAGCATCCTGTCGTTCTCCAAAAGGTTTTCCACTAAGAACCAACATTAATCGTATTAACCACCCGCATAATCTTTTGTGCGGGTTTATTTTTGCCCAATAACAAAATCAAGATTTCTTTTCAATCCCTTGAATTTGGTACGCTTTACTGCGGAACCTTCGAAGAGTTCTTCAAATTTTATTTCCGTTAAATTCTCCCATTCTTTTTTATTCATGCTTTGAAGTGATGAGTTTGGCAGGAATTTTTCTTCTCTATGAGGTTGGGAAAAGCGATTCCAAGGACAAACATCCTGGCAAATATCGCAGCCAAAGATCCAGTTATTGAATTTATTTTTCATGGTATCAGGAATCGCATCCTTTAGTTCAATGGTAAAGTAGGAGATACATCTGCTGCCGTCCACAACATAGGGCTCTGGAATGGCATCGGTAGGACAAGCATCCATGCAACGGGTGCAGGTGCCACAGAAATCTCCCATCGGGCTATCGTATTCCAATTCCAGATCTAGAATAATCTCTGCAAGGAAAAAAAAGCTACCTTTTTCCTTATTGATCAACAGGCTATTTTTCCCAATCCAACCTAAACCAGATCTTGCAGCAAGGGGTCTTTCCAATAGGGGAGCTGAATCTACAAATACCCTTCCCGAAATATTTCCAATCTCAGCTTTAAGCGTGGAAAGCAAAGTCTTTAATTTTTTTCGAATGACGTTATGGTAATCCTTGCCATAGGCATATTTGGCTATTTTTAGCTCACGATCATCCATGGTTTGAGATGGATAATGATTGTATAAAAGAGAAATGACTGATTTTGCTCCGGGCACCAGTTTGGAAGGATCAAGTCTCAGATCAAAATAATTTTCCATATAGGACATCTGTCCTTGTTTTCCATCCTTTAACCATTTTTCTAATCTGGGTGCTTCTTCTTCCAGGAATTCTGCTTTGGAAATTCCGCAAAAGTCAAATCCAAGCTCTCTGGAAGTTTGCTTAATCAACCGAGTGTAATGTGCAGTAGAAGACGAATTCATATTAGCTGAAAAGTGTACCAGTTTTGCCAGGTGGAGGAACCTTTAGGTGCTTATAGGCGAGCTCTGTAGCCTCACGTCCTCTGGCAGTACGCATTATATAACCTTCCTTGATAAGGAATGGCTCGTACACCTCTTCAATTGTTTCAGCTTCTTCTCCACAAGCAGTAGCAATAGTACTGATTCCCACAGGGCCACCATTAAACTTTTCAATAATAGTACTCAGAATTCTATTATCCATCTGATCCAGACCATTTCGATCAACATCCAGGGCTTTTAAGGCAATATTAGTGATCTCAAGGTTTATTTTGCCGTCTCCCTTTACCTGGGCAAAATCCCGGGTTCTTCTTAGAAGGTTATTGGCAATTCTGGGAGTTCCACGACTTCTCCTGGCAATCTCCTCTGCAGCGTCTGTCTCAATTGAAGTGTTCAGTATCCTGGCTGATCGGTCTACAATTTTTGAAAGAAGATCGGAATCATAGTATTCCAATCGCGAATTAATTCCAAACCTTGCACGCAGTGGCGCAGTTAGTAAGCCAGCTCTGGTAGTTGCGCCCACCAGCGTAAATGGATTAAGAGTGATCTGAACCGAACGGGCATTTGGTCCGGAATCCAGCATGATATCAATCTTGAAATCTTCCATGGCCGAATAAAGATATTCTTCGACAATCGGGTTTAATCGATGAATCTCATCAATAAAAAGGACATCATTCTCCTCAAGATTTGTCAACAGCCCTGCAAGATCGCCGGGTTTATCCAATACCGGACCTGAACTCACTCGGATATTGGTGTTAAGCTCATTGGCAATGATATGAGAAAGCGTAGTTTTTCCCAGTCCAGGAGGTCCATGTAATAGAACGTGATCAAGATGTTCCCCTCTTTGCTTGGCAGCCTGAACAAATATTCGGATGTTTTCAACAACTTTGTCCTGTCCGGAAAAGTCTTCAAAGTATTCCGGCCGCAATGCTCTCTCCAATTCGTGGTCGGTTGGCTCAAGGTTCTCCTTATCTCCGCTCAAGTAGTCTTCTCGCATTAATCTTGCTTAAATGATTTGAGTCTGAATTTACGAAATATTCTCTCTAATCGTTGAAAATTGAGAGCTCTTCCCAACAATTTTTTGGAAGGGCGGGCCATTCGTAGTGATTTTTGGTCAGAAGCAGCTTTTGATTAAAATTCTACTAAATTTGTTTTCTTTAGATTTCATGAGCCCGCAGCTAAAAAATATTGTCTATTCCCTTATTGTCCTCACCTTGGTTGTGGTCGTTTGGATTGTTCGTAATCCTACTCAAAAATTGATGGAGATTAATGGACAAACCATGGGAACAACTTATCAGATTAAGTATATGGGGAATGAAATATATGAGGATGAAATTGATAAACTACTGATAGATTTCAATAATTCCCTTTCCACCTATATCCCTGATTCAGAGATATCGAGATTTAACAATGGAGACCTAATGAAAATCGAAAGCCCTTATTTTTATCCGGTATTGGAAAAAAGTAAGGAAGTTTATTTGGCAACAGACGGAGCGTTTGATCCGACGGTTATGCCATTGGTTAAAGCTTGGGGCTTTGGACCGGGCGAAAAAGATATGCCTGATAGTAGCAGCGTCGATGAATTACTTGAATTGGTAAGTTTTGATAGTATTTTTTTTAATGATGAAGCGCTGTGTAAGATGAAGAAAGAAATGCAGCTTGATTTCAGTGCTATTGCCAAAGGGTATGGAGTAGATTTGGTATATGAGTTTATGATTTCTAAAGGCATTGAAAACATGTATGTTGAAATTGGGGGAGAATTGAGAACTGCCGGAATAAACGAAAAGGGGGAGATTTGGAAAATTGGAATAGAAGACCCCACCAAACAGAAAACTGAACGGAAGATTTATAATATCTTGGAAATTAGCGGTCGAAGTATGGCCACTTCTGGAAATTATCGGAATTTCTATATTAAGGATGGGGTAAAATATGCCCATACGATAAGTCCATTCACTGGTTTTCCAGTAGAGCATTCTTTGTTGAGTGCTACCGTTCTCTCCGAGGATTGCATGACTGCGGATGCATTTGCTACTGCTTTCATGGTAATGGGTCTAGAAAAAGCAAAATTAATTCTGAGTGATCATCCTGAACTAGACGCCTATCTAATATACGGGGAAAGAAACGGGGATATAGGGACCTTTAAAACGAGAGGGATCAAACTATTACAAGATGGAGCATAAGCTTAATAAGGAGTGGTTTGATGAATGGTTTGGATCTCCATACTATCACATCCTTTATCGAAACCGGGATGAGAATGAGGCCAGAAATTTCCTAAATCACTTATTTGAACTATTGAATTTTGACAAGTCTCAGAGAATACTTGATCTTGCTTGTGGTAAAGGTCGTCATGCGATCTATCTCAACCAAAGAGGCTACACCGTTAGTGGAATTGATTTAGCGGAAGACAGTATTCGGTATGCTCGTAAGTTTGAAAATGAGGATTTAAAATTCTTCATTCATGATATGAGAGAACCTTTTCAAAATAACCAATTTGACTTGGTCTTGAATATGTTTACCAGCTTTGGATATTTTGAGACACGAGAGGAGAACCTGAATGTAGTGCGTAATGTATATACATCATTAGTAGAAGGAGGAGTATTTCTATTGGATTTTCTCAATCCGTATACCGCGATCAATCATCTTCAACCTGAGGAAAAGAAAGAAATCAACGGGATTCAATTCCATATTTCAAAAAGGCTAAAGGAAGGGTTTATCCAAAAGGATATCAAATTTACTGATCAGGGTAAGCCTTATCATTTTGTCGAGAGAGTTAAGGCCATACCAAGGACAGAATTTTTGGAATATTTTAAGGAGACAGATTTTGAAGTGAATGATATTTTTGGCAGCTATGCCCTTGATGCTTATCAAAAAGAAACCTCGGAGCGAATGATTTTTCTACTTCGAAAAAGAACATAAATATGATTCTGGATAGTTTATTAATATTTGCAGTTACTCTGGGTGCGGGAATGGCCGTAAAGCTAATTCCTACCATAAAGAGTTCTCAATTAAAGATTTTGCTGGTCTTTTCAGGCGCATACTTGTTTTCCATAACTTTTGTCCATCTTTTGCCCGCTATCTTCAACTCCTCTGCTACCTACATTAATGGAGGGATTTTGGTTTTGGCTGGTTTTTTCCTACAAATGATTTTGGAGTATTTTACCTCTGGTGTTGAACATGGTCATATGCATGAACATGATCATCATAAGGAACATGGTGGATTCCGTACCGGGTCATTATTGGTTGCTCTTGGGATTCATGCTTTTATGGAAGGATCCATACTGGCTTATCCGGTAGATATTCACGATCATGATTCAACACCCCTACTTTTAGGTATTCTTTTGCATAAAATTCCAGCGGCAGTTGCGTTAATGTCTTTTCTTATTTGTAGTGAAAAACCCAGCAGGCATGCGTGGCTTTTTTTAATCTTGTTTTCACTGGCAACACCTCTTGGGTATTTACTAAGCGATTACATTTATCAAACGGGAATTTTAACTGAACGAGTGTTCATGGGGATTATGGGTATGGTATCTGGTGCTTTTTTATATATTTCCACGATTATTCTGTTTGAAAGTTCTCCAGGACATACTCAAAATCTACGTAAACTTTCCATTATCCTGCTAGGGGTATTTGCAGCAATAATGATCGAGTTTTTGGTATAAATATCTGGTCTTAGGATGAGAAGAATCATTTTTTTCTCTACGGTATTTTTCTATATTCATAAATCTAAAATCAATCTGGAAGATCATGGATAATAGAATTAAAACATTTGAAGAATATAAGGAAGCCTATCAAAAAAGTATTGAACAACCGGAAGGTTTTTGGGCTGAAATTGCCAAGGAATACACCTGGAGAAAAGAATGGGAAAATGTATTGGACTGGGATTTTAAGAAACCTGAAATCCGATGGTTTGAAGGGGCACAACTCAATATAACGGAAAACTGCCTCGATCGACATCTTACCTCAAAGGGAGATCAGGCGGCCATTATCTGGGAACCTAATGACCCTACAGAAGATGCAGTGGTTCTTAGTTATAAAGAATTACATCATAGAGTATCATTATTTGCCAACGTATTACGAGGTAAAGGCATCCAAAAAGGAGATCGGGTTTGTATTTATATGCCTATGGTTCCTGAGCTTGCTATAGCTGTTCTGGCCTGTGCAAGAATTGGGGCAGTCCACTCTGTAGTTTTTGCAGGATTCTCTTCCAGCTCACTGGCAGATAGAATTAATGACTCTTCCTGTAAGATGGTATTAACCACCGACGGTTCCTATCGAGGTACTAAAAAGATCAATTTGAAATCCATTGTGGATGAGGCGTTAAAAAATTGTACCACAGTAGATACTGTTATTGTTTATAATCGAACTGACCTTGATATACCCATGGTTGAAGGTAGAGATATTTGGTGGAATGAGGTCGAACAGGAATATGCACATTCAGGAGCGTCAAATCCGGAGGTAATGAATTCGGAAGATCCGTTGTTTGTGCTCTATACTTCAGGTTCTACAGGAAAGCCTAAAGGAATGGTTCATACTTGTGGAGGTTATATGGTTTATACAGGATATTCATTTGAGAATGTATTCCAATATGATCCTGGAGATGTTTATTGGTGTACTGCTGATGTGGGTTGGATTACAGGTCATTCCTATATTATTTACGGGCCTCTATTAAATGGAGCCACAACGGTAATGTTCGAAGGAGTCCCTTCCTATCCTGATATGGGTAGATTCTGGGAAGTAGTGGCCAAGCATAAGGTAAATATTTTTTATACAGCTCCTACAGCAATTCGGGCTTTACAGAAAGCAGATCTTTCCTATGTGGAAAAACATGACCTTTCTTCCCTGAAGGTTCTGGGTACCGTAGGAGAGCCCATTAATGAAGAAGCATGGCATTGGTATAATAAAAATATAGGTAAATTAAAATGCCCGATTGTAGACACCTGGTGGCAGACAGAAACCGGAGGTATTATGATATCCCCCTTAGCTGGTCTGACTCCAACCAAACCATCCTATGCCACTCTTCCTTTACCGGGAGTAGTGCCCGCTTTATTGGATGAAAGGGGGGATGAACTGGAAGGAAATAGTGTGGAAGGTAAGTTATGCTTTAAGTTTCCATGGCCATCTATTGCACGAACCATTTATGGGAATCATCCTAGATATAAGGATACCTATTTCTCTGCCTATCCGGGCTATTATTTTTCTGGTGACGGATGTAAAAGAGATGAAGATGGGTATTATAGAATTACCGGAAGAGTGGATGATGTCATTATTGTTTCAGGGCATAACCTGGGGACGGCAGAAATTGAAAGCGCAATTGATGAGCACCCTGACGTTATAGAAACTGCGGTTGTAGGTTTCCCACATGATGTGAAGGGGAATGCAATTTACGCGTACGTCATCTGTGCGGAACATCCTGATGATGAGGATAAATTGAGGAAGGAGATTCTTTCTGAGATTACTTCAACAATCGGACCTATAGCTAAACCGGATAAGATTCAGTTTGTTTCAGGTTTGCCTAAAACCCGTTCCGGGAAAATTATGCGAAGAATTCTACGGAAAGTGGCCTCCCATGACCTGGATAGCCTTGGAGACACCTCTACACTATTGGATCCTTCAGTGGTGGAGGAAATCATAGAAGGTGCCGGAAAGCTGGAGCGTGTCTGATTATAAGAGGCGAATATTATCTATAATTCCGTCGGTAAGCTGCTTTTCAAATCCAGCATCGCAGACACGACCTGAGAATGTTCCATTAAGACGGGTAGTGTTGATATTAAGTTCATTAAATGTGACCGTCATGTTGATTTGATTGGTGCATTCACGACTGTCATAGGTATTGCTATCGTCTATGAATACGAAAATGGCCTCTCCATAGATGTTTTGTAATGGCTTATCATCTATAAATAGGTTAAACGTATAATTAGATTCTACGGTATTTATTTGAATGTCAAAAGTGCCATTCTGATTTGCCGTTAGCAGAGCACCGGGTATAAGACTTCTGTAGGCGACACCATCGATCTTAAATGAGATTGATCTTGGCTCAGGATCATCCTCACAGGAAAAATAAAGAAATGGAATCAGCAGAATTAGCAATATTTTTTTCATGCCGCTAAGGTATTTAAAATTATTAGAAGGATTAAAACAAATAAAAAAAAGCTGCCATTTGGCAGCTTTTAAACTTTCTAGCTTCCGCAGGCAATGCAATCATCCGGATTATCCAGTGAGCATGCCATATCGATTTTCTTTTGCTCAAGCTCTGCTTCCGTAAGCTCCTCTGCCTTTGGCTCAATCTGAGCCTGCTTTTCAACAGTAAACTTGATCGCATCGGTAGCGGCTTTAGATCTCAGGTAATACATTCCAGTCTTCAGTCCTTTTTTCCACGCATGGAAATGCATAGAGGTCATCTTACCAAAATTAGGATCCTGAATATGAATATTCATACTCTGGCTTTGGCATATATAAGCCCCACGGTCAGCAGCCATATCGATGATGCTTTTTTGTGAGATTTCCCATACAGTTTTATAAATATCCTTGATGTTCTGTGGAATCTCAGGAATATCCTGAATGGAACCATTGGCTTCAATCATTTTATTCTTCATAGAGTCATCCCATAGATTCAGCTTAATCAAATCTTTGAGTAAATGCTTATTAACTACAATAAACTCTCCGGAGAGTACTCTTCGGGTGTAAATATTAGAGGTATATGGCTCAAAACACTCATTGTTGCCCAGTATTTGTGAAGTCGAGGCTGTTGGCATAGGAGCAACCAATAATGAGTTCCTTACCCCATGTTTTTTAACTTCTTTCTTCAGGCTATCCCAATCCCATCGATTAGAATCAGGGGTTATTCCCCACATATCAAACTGAAAGATACCTTTAGAAACCGGAGAGCCTTTGAACGTCTCATACGGACCATGTTCGATCGCCTGATCTTTGGATGCAGTCATTGCTGCAAAGTAAATGGTTTCAAAGATCTCCTTATTAAGACCTCGTGCTTCTTCAGAATCAAATGGCATTCGAAGCATAATAAAGGCATCCGCTAAGCCCTGTACCCCAAGACCGATAGGACGATGCCTCATGTTTGAGTTTCGTGCTTCAGGTACTGGGTAGTAATTAATATCGATTACCTTATTAAGGTTCTTAGTCGCTACATAAGTAATATCGTAAAGTTTCTGGTGATCAAATTTTCCATCCTTTACATATTTAGGTAGCGCAAGAGATGCCAGGTTACAAACCGCAACTTCATCAGGGGCGGTATATTCAATAATCTCCGTACATAAGTTAGAAGACTTGATGGTCCCCAGATTCTTCTGGTTAGATTTTTTATTCGCTGCATCCTTGTACAGCATATAAGGTGTTCCGGTCTCAATCTGAGCTTCTAAAACTTCAAACCATAAATCCTGTGCTTTTACAGTTTTTCTGGCTTTCCCTTCTTTTTCGTACTTGGTATAAAGTTTTTCAAATTCTTCACCATAGCACTCTGCTAATCCAGGAGCTTCATTAGGACAGAATAGTGACCATTCTGCATTATCTTCTACTCGTTTCATAAACAGGTCAGATATCCATAGAGCATAGAACAGGTCTCTTGCTCTTAATTCTTCTTTACCGTGGTTTTTCTTCAGATCCAGGAAGTCAAAGATATCGGCATGCCATGGTTCCAGGTATATGGCAAAAGAACCTTTTCTTTTGCCTCCTCCCTGATCCACATAACGCGCAGTCATATCAAAGTTTCTTAACATGGGCACGATACCATTAGAGACACCATTTGTACCTTTAATATAGGACCCTGTAGCTCTTACATTGTGAATGCTTAATCCAATTCCACCAGCAGATTGAGAAATTTTGGCTGTTTGCTTCAATGTATCGTAAATACCATCAATGCTATCGTCTTTCATGGTCAATAGAAAGCATGAAGAAAGCTGTGGTTTCGGGGTTCCTGCATTGAACAGGGTTGGGGTAGCATGAGTGAACCACTTTTCAGACATCAGGTTGTAGGTTTCGATGGCAGCATCGATATCATCGGAATGGATTCCGATGGCAACCCTCATCAGCATATGTTGTGGACGTTCAACAATTTTACCATCCAGTTTCATTAAATAGGATCGTTCCAATGTTTTGAAACCGAAATAGTCGTAGCCAAAATCACGATCATATATTATACTTGAATCTAAAAGCGCAGCATTCTTTTTAATCACACCATAAACCTCCTTGGAAATAAGAGAGGCATTTTCTCCTGTTTTCGGATCAAGGTAGGTATACAGTCTTTTCATGGTATTTGAAAATGACTTGGAAGTAGTCTTATGCAAACTGGAAATTGCAATTCGGGCAGCGAGTTTGGCATAATCTGGATGCTTAGTAGTAAGGGATGCCGAAGTTTCAGCGGCAAGATTATCCAGCTCGACCGTAGTTACTCCATCATATATACCATTAATTACTTTTTTTGCAATCTCGACAGGCTCAATATATGCCATATCGAGACCGTAACACATTTTTTCGATTCTTGCAGTTACTTTGTCAAATTTTACGGATTCCCGACGGCCGTCTCTTTTTACTACTAACATGTTGGTGTGCGCTTTGAGTTAATTGTTTATTTGATGTGTTAAAATTCTTCGTCCAATGAAAATTTTGGCTTATCGCTAGTATTATCATTCATAACACCAGCTTTTTGGTATTCGGCAACTCTTTTTTCAAAGAAATTAGTTTTACCCTGTAATGAGATCATTTCCATGAAATCAAATGGATTGGTAGAATTATATACTTTCTCCCCAATTAGCTCCATAAGCAGACGGTCAGCCACAAATTCAACATATTGGCACATGAGCTCTGAATTCATTCCAATCAATGAGACAGGAAGGGCATCGGTCACAAATTCTTTTTCCATTCTAACCGCATCAATGATGATTTCCTTTACGGTTTCTGGATTGAGTTTATTATTTAAATGATTTCTATAGAGCAAACATGCAAAATCACAGTGTAGCCCCTCATCTCTTGAAATAAGTTCGTTTGAAAAACTTAAGCCTGGCATCAAGCCTCTTTTCTTTAGCCAAAAAATAGAGCAGAAACTGGCTGAAAAGAAAATACCTTCCACTGCTGCAAAAGCAATAAGACGTTCTGCAAAAGAACCATTATCAATCCATCTGAGAGCCCAATCTGCCTTTTTCTTAACAAAGTCCATAGTATCAATTGCATTAAGCAACCGATCCTTTTCTTGGTTATCCTTTATATAGGTGTCAATTAAAAGTGAATAGGTTTCAGAATGGATGTTTTCAATAGCAATCTGAAAACCATAGAAAAACTTGGCTTCAGTATATTGTACTTCAGCCACAAAATTCTCAGCCAGATTTTCATTCACAATACCATCGCTGGCTGCAAAAAAGGCAAGCACATGAGATATAAAATGACGCTCACCATCATTCAGACCTTCCCAGTCTTTCAAATCCTGGCTTAAGTCTATCTCTTCTGCAGTCCAGAAACTAGCCTCAGCTTTTTTATAAAACTCCCAAATATCACTGTGTTGAATAGGAAAAAGAACAAATCTGCTGTTGTTTTCCTTTAAAATGGGCTCATCAAGTTCAATACTTCCTTCTGTACTCATTCGAGATTAATCGTTTAAAGTTTTTAAATTGTTTGGGTTGGTGATGCCTTATTTTACACAACTTCGCTGCCTCAAAAATGTCCCAATCTGCCAGGTGTGGGATAATGTTGAAGTAAAAATCAGGTATCTATACAAAAATGTAAAAAGAGAACATCATTTCAAAACCCATGTTAAAAAAATATTATTTAATAATTAAACACAGAAGGGACATAAAAAATTCATTTTAAATAACTGAAAAACAGATTGTTATAAACTTTGTTTAAAATAAGCACTTCATTTAATATGACCTTGAAATGAAGATTAAAAAACTGAAAAAAAATGTAAATAAAAGAGGCTTCTAAAACAGGCTTTGATTTTAGTTTCTTATAACTTATCTTTGCAGTCCATTTTAGAAAATCGAAAGTAATAGTAAAGAAGATGTACGCAATAGTTGACATAGCCGGAAAGCAGTTCAAAGTAACGCAAGACCACTTCGTATACGCACCAAAAATGCAAGGCGAAGAAGGCGCTTCCGTAGAGTTCGACAAAGTACTGTTATTGGAAAATGACGGGAAAGTCGAAGTTGGTGCTCCTCTCATCAAAGGTGCTAAAGTATCTGGAAAGATCCTTAGCCATGTTAGAGGTGATAAAGTGATCGTATTCAAGAAAAAAAGAAGAAAAGGATACAAAGTTAAAAACGGTCACAGACAAGATTTTACAAAAGTTTTAGTTGAAAAAATATCTAAATAACGGACCATGGCACATAAAAAAGGAGCAGGTAGTTCAAGAAACGGTCGGGAGTCACATAGTAAACGACTCGGAGTAAAGAAATTTGGTGGTCAGCAGGTAATTGCTGGCAATATACTGGTTCGTCAAAGAGGAACCGTTCATCACCCAGGTGAAAATGTAGGAATTGGTAAAGACCATACACTTTTTGCACTGATAGATGGTGAAGTTAAATTTAGAAAAGGTAAAAATGATCGATCATTTATCTCGATCATCCCTTCTGAAGAAAACTAATAAAAGAAAATTGGAAATTTAAAGCCCGTGGGAATCCTCCTTCGGGCTTTTTTTGTCAGAAAGCTCCAAATTCCAAACCCCAAACCTGAATTTCCAAATTCCAAGCAAATTCCAAACCTCAAATTCCAAGAGATAACTTCAGGATATTACTAGCTCAGATTTTTGTTTTTCATTTTTTTGGAACCTGGGTATTGTTTGGGATTTTATTTATGGAATTTGGTGCTTACAGATAAAAACCAAATCTCAAATTCCAAAATCCAGGCAAATTCCAAATCCCAATTCCAAAAGACAGGTTCAGGATATTACTCGTTTAGAATTTGGATATTGGAAATTTTTTATTGTTTGGGATTTCACAACTGGGATTTGGTGCTTTGCTCTAAAATATATTAAACTCCGAGATTTGCTGAACAAATTGATAGATCACCTCCGGATAACTAACTATCCCAAAAATAATTCCATACAATGCCCCATAAAGGTGAGCATCATGGTTAATATTATCCATTTTCCGCTTACCCATCTGAATGGAATATAAAATATAAAAG
>Ga0316204_10006190_pt1 | contig 18668 bp, 17 predicted proteins | sample 6monrhotite_MG_2_FD_205661 | JGI IMG/M metagenome (GOLD analysis project Ga0316204, IMG submission 205661) | Microbial mat bacterial communities from mineral coupon in-situ incubated in ocean water Damariscotta River, Maine, United States -... | ecosystem: Environmental > Aquatic > Marine >...
GAGCCTGCACGGGGTCGACTCCAAGCGCTCCCGCGCCCTGTGCCTCTTCGGCGAGACGACCGGCGAGAAGGACGAGCGCGGCTACCCGGTGCGGAAGGACTGGGCCGCCGAGTACAGCGGGGAGGCGAGCGTCGTCTACGGGCACACGCCGATCGAAGACGCCCTCTGGCGCAACGGAACGATGAATCTCGACACCGGCTGCGTCTTCGGCGGGGCGCTCACCGCCCTGCGGTATCCCGAGGGCGAGGTCGTCCGGGTCGATGCGGTACGCGTCCACTACGTCGGGATGTAGGCCGAGGCCCGGGTCGCGCCAGCGGCGCTTGGACTCGCCTCGCCTCGCGCCGTAGCCTGGGCGGCGATGAAAGCCCCCACGCCGCCTCTCTACCTCCTAGCACTCCTCCTCGGCTGCGCCTCCGGCGCCCAGACGCCCGCCCCTGTCGAGGAGCCGGAGCCGGTGGAGCCCGCGGAGCCCGCGCCGCGTCCGAACATCCTGTTCGTCTTCACCGACGACCACTCGACCGCGGCGATCGGCGCCTACGGCTCGCGCATCAACTCGACGCCGAACCTCGATCGCATCGCCCAGGAGGGCATGACCTTCGAGAACACCTTCTGCACGAACTCGATCTGCGCACCGAGCCGGGCCGTCGTCCTGACGGGGAAGCACAGCCCGCTCAACGGGGTGCGCGACAACGGCGCCGTGTTCGACGGCTCCCAGCCCACCTTCCCCAAGGCCTTGCAGGCGGCCGGCTACTCCACCGCCATGATCGGCAAGTGGCACCTGAAGAGCGACCCGACGGGCTTCGACCACTGGGAGGTCCTCCCGGGCCAAGGGCACTACTACAACCCGGACTTCCGCACGCCGGAGGGTACGCACCGACGCCAGGGATACGTGACGGAGATCACCACCGACCTCGCCATCGAGTGGCTGGAGACCGGTCGTGACCCCGAGAAGCCTTTCCTCCTGATGTGCCAGCACAAGGCACCCCACCGCTCGTGGATGCCAGGGCCCGACCACCTCGACCTCTACGACGACGAGACCATCCCCGAGCCGTCGACGCTGTTCGACGACTACGCCTCGCGCGGCGACGCGGCGCGTGAGCAGGAGATGGAAATCGACCGGCACATGTACTTCTACTACGACCTGAAGGTCCCGCCGATCGACCCGGACGCGGAGCTGGTCGGACCCGACCGATGGATGAAGGGCGCGATGAAGCGCCTGACGCCTCAACAGCTCTCTCGCTGGGACGCCGCCTTCTCCGCCGAGAACGCTGCGTTCCACGCTGCCAACCTGGAGGGCCGCGAGCTCGTGCAGTGGAAGTACCAGCGCTACATCAAGAACTACCTGCGCTGCATCGCCGGCGTCGACGACAGCGTCGGGCGGCTCCTCGACTGGCTCGACGAGGCCGGCCTCGCCGAGAACACCATCGTCGTCTACAGCTCCGACCAGGGGTTCTACCTGGGCGAGCACGGCTGGTACGACAAGCGCTTCATGTACGAGCCGTCCCTGCGCATGCCGATGCTCGTGCGCTGGCCCGGCGTGGTCGAAGCCAACACGCACGACCGTCACCTGACGCAGAACGTCGACTTCGCCCAGACCTTCCTCGAGGCGGCCGGCGTCGACGCTCTCGACGGCATGCAGGGCGTGAGCCTGCTGCCGCTCCTGCGCAGCGAGTCCCCGGAGGACTGGCGCGACACGATCTACTACGAGTACTTCGAGAGAGGCATCCACAACGTCCAGCCGCACCGCGGCGTGCGCACCGACCGCTACAAGCTCATCCAGTTCCAGGAGCTGAACCAGTGGGAGCTCTACGACCTGCGGACCGACCCCGAGGAGATCCAGAACCGCTACGACGATCCGATGCTCAGCGAGGTGCAGGCCGAGCTGAAGGACGCGCTGGTGCGGATGCGGGCCGAGTACGGGGATCCGGATACGCCGCGATGAGTGTCGCCACCGCGCTGCTGGGGCTGGCCCTGGGCGCAGGCTCCGCGCAGGACGCCGCGCAGCCGCCGAACATCGTCCTGATCGTCACGGACGACCAGGGCTACCGCGACCTCGGCTGCTACGGCGCGGTCGGCTTCGCCACGCCCCACCTCGACAACCTGGCCTCCCAGGGACTCCGGGCCACGAGCGCCTACGTGTCCCAGGCGACCTGCACGTCGTCGCGCGCCTCGATCCTCACCGGGTGCTACGCGAACCGCGTCGGCGTCGAGGGGGCGCTGATGCCCTGGTCGAAGGTCGGCCTCAACCCCGACGAGGACACGATCGCGGAGCTGCTCTCCGAGCGCGGCTACCGCACTCGGTTCATCGGCAAGTGGCACCTCGGCCACCAGCCCGAGCACCGGCCGACGCGCCACGGCTTCGATCACTGGTTCGGGCTGCCGTACTCCAACGACATGTGGCCCGTCGACTACGACGGGAACCTCGTCGAGGGCGAGCACCGGAAGACCAAGTACCCGCCCCTGCCCCTCTACGACGACGACGAGGTCGTTGCAGAGCTGACGAGCCTGACGCAGCAGGACACGCTGACGCAGCGCTACACCCGGCGCGCCGTCGCCTTCATCGAGGAGGCGGCGCCCGCGGGGCCGTTCTACCTGCAGCTGATGCACTCGATGCCGCACGTCCCCCTCGGTGCGTCCGCCGAGTTCAAGGGCAAGAGCGAAACGTACTACGGCGACGTGATCCAGGAGATCGACGCGTCGACCGGCGAGGTGCTCGCGGCGCTCGAGCGCGCCGGTGTCACCGAGCGCACGCTCGTCGTGTTCACCAGCGACAACGGCCCCTGGCTGAACTACGGCGACCACGCCGGCTCGGCACTGCCGCTCAAGGAGGGCAAGGGCACGATGTGGGAGGGCGGCTGTCGCGTGCCGTTCCTCGTTCGCTTCCCCGGCGTGATCCCGCCCGGCTCGACCTCGGACGAGCTGATGGCGACGATCGACCTGCTGCCGACCTTCGTCGAGCTCGCGGGGGCCCGTGCGCCGCGGCTCCCGATCGATGGGACGAGCTTGCTCGCTCACTGGCGGGCCCCCGACAGTCCGAGCCCGCGCACCGAGTACGCCTACTACTACAACGGCGCGCTGCACGCCGTGCGCCAAGGCCGCTGGAAGCTCCACGTCCCCCACGCCTACCGCAGCTACGAGCGACTGATGCCCGGCTCCGGCGGGCATCCCGGCAAGACGGCGACGGGCCGCGTGGGCTTCGCGCTGTTCGACCTCGAGGCCGATCCTGGCGAGCGCCGCGACGTCGCCGACAAGCAGCCGGAGGTCGTGGAGAACCTGATGGCGCTCGCGGAGCGCACGCGCGCGGAGCTCGGCGACGGTGAGCGGCGCGGGAGCGGCGAGCGCGAGCCCGCCCGCTCGAAGTAGCCCGATCCCCCGGCTGCGCTCGCGGCGGAGCTCGACTACGCACCCGCCTGCGTCCCCGTCCGCGGGGCGCGGCGGCTTCGCGACGGGGCCTCCCCACCCCGGCGTCACCCGCTACACTCGTCACATGGTCGACCCAGCCGGCGCCGCCTCGCCCAAGGTCGTCGCGCTGATGGGCAGCTACCACCGCGACGGAACGATCGCGCAGCTCGTCGAGCGCGCGCTCGAGGGCGCGCGCGCTGCCGGCGCGGAGACCGAGACGATCGTCCTCATCGACCAGCACGTCGAGTTCTGCCTCAACTGCCGCCACTGCGCGGCGCAGCCCGGCGAGACTCGCGGTCCCTGCGTCCAGCACGACGACGTGGACGCGCTGCTCGATCGCCTGGTCGAGGCGGACGCGGTCGTCCTCGCGGCCCCGGTCAACATCGGCGACGTGAACGCGCTCACGCGCCAGTTCCTCGAACGCATGCTGGGCTTCTACGACTGGCCAGAGGAGGCTCCCGCGCCGAAGCTTCGCCGCGAGCTGTCGCGTAGCGAGCGGCGCCCCGCCCTCCTCATCACGAGCTCCGCTGCCCCGAGCCTCCTCACGCGGCTGTTCGCGTCCCCGCTCAAGACCCTGCGCACGATGGCCAAGCTGCTCGGGACGCGCCCCGTCGGAGAGCTCGTCTGCGGGCTCGCCGGGCGCCCGGGTCAGGGCCCCGGCGCTCGCGATCTCGAGCGGGCCGAGCACCTCGGCCGGCGGCTCGCCCAGCGCGTCCACTGAGGGCCGCGGGTCTCGGATCGAGGCACGACTCCAGCGATCCCTCGGACCCGTCCCGATCCGGGACGTCGTCCTGGTCCAGGCCCTCCGGAGGCGCCCCTGACAGAAGGTGGAGGTGCTTGGCACTCCCCATGCTCCTGCCGCTCGCGACCCAGGATCACCATGACGCGCTTCCTCCTGCTCGCCCTACCCCTCGTCACGGCCGCTTGCTCCGGTGGCTCTGCTGCCTCCAGCAGCGCTGCCGCGGCACCTGCGGCGCCCTTCACCTACGCCACCAGCGACATCGTCGCGATCGACCTGTCCGTACGGATCGACGGGGCGCCCGCCCCCGGCGTCGTCGTTCAGGTCGTAGGTCCGTACTCCGCCGAGGACCCGAGCGCGAACGACGACGACACCGCGCCGAGCCAGCTGTACTGGAAGTCGATGACCGACGAGGGGGGCCGCAGCGCCGCGGCGGTCAAGCTGCCGTCCACCGCGCACGAGGTCGACGTGATCCTCCTCGAGCCCGGGACACGCGGCCCGTACACCCATGAAGCCCAGCGCCTCGCCTGGGGTCCATTCGCACCCGCCGTCCGCATCACCGTCCAGCGCGATCAGCTCGAAGGTCTCGAGCTCGACCTGCAGGAGCTCTGATCATGAAGGCCCGACACACGCTCCTCGCCGCCCTCGGCCTCGCGAGCCTCGCTACCGCGCAAGACGGCTTCACGCCCGTTCCCGAGAGCGTGCTCGAGACGGTCGCCAGCATCCTGCCCGAGTCCTCGAGCGCGGACGCGGCCTTCACGTCCCCGGCCTTCTCTCCGAACGTGATCGTCAGCGAGCCGGCCAGCCTCGAGGTCGTGTTCGTCTGGGAGGGCACGGGCTTTCGCGACTCGCTCGGGTACTTCACGTACCAGATCGAGCCCGACGGCGCCGTCACCATCCTCTCCCGCGGCCTCTTGATCCCGGACGCGTCGTTCCCGGGCGCCGGATCGGCCGTCACGGGAGACACGTACACCTTGCGCGACGACGCCGGTGCCGTACGCGTGTTCGAAGCCGGAACTCGCATCGGCTTCTTCGTCGTCGCCCACGGCTGGATCCAGGAGCCCCAGATCCAGGACTGGGACCCGGCCACCGCCACCGTGCCGTCCAACGACCCGGACGTGAACGCCTCGTTCGCGCGCGGCTGCTACACCTCGCTCAGTCCCATCAACCCGGAGTACGCCGAGGGTGCAGCCGAAAAGGCACGCCACCTCGCCATGGTGTGGATGCCCGGCGAGCCGGGCTTCCTCGGCGGGCAGCCTTACCTGCTGGGCGGCTTCGAGGACCGCTCGCGAACCGGATCGTCCGACGAGGACTTCAACGACCTGGTGTTCGTCATCACCGCGAACCCCATCCAGGCGATCGCCGGCACGAACGCCACGACCTACCAGAACGGGGACCCGGACGGGGACGGGGCGTTCGGGCTCGACGACAGCTTCCCGGACGATCCCGAGCGGGCCTACGTGCTGCGCTCGCCGTCGCAGGGCTTCCACGTGCTCGGCTTCGAGGACCAGTACCCCGGGCTCGGTGACGCGGACTACAACGACGTCGTGCTCGCCTACGAGGCCCAGGTCGTCCATGCGGCCGACGGAACCGTGAAGGACCTGCTCCTGACCTCTCACCTGGTCGGCCGCGGCGCCGGTTACGACCACCGCATCGGTTGGCACATCCCGGGGCTCCCCGAGGACGCCGCCGGCACCGTCGAGGTGCAACGCTTCCTCAGCGATGACGCCGGGACCGTGGAGACTCCGGCGCCCATGGCCCTTCGATCGATCGTTCAGGAGCACGACCGGCGACTCCCAGACCTCTTCCACTCGACGAGCGCGGCGCTCCCTCCGGGCTTCAGCTCCTCGACCTTCACGAACACCCAGTTCGATTTCGTCGATCGCCTGGCAGCCTCCTCCCGGACGCGGGTCACCTTCGAGGAGCGCGTCTCTCCCGAGGTGCTCGGCACGCTGCCCTATGACCTCTACGTCTCGATTCGCCACGGCGACGAGGAGTGGGACGTGCACACCCCCGGCTACCCGGGCTTCCCGGATCGCCCGGACCACCTCCCGCCGGAGACGGACGCGCTGAGCTTCCTCGATGACATCGGGCGGCCCTGGCTGCTCGAGCTGCCCACGAGCTGGCGCTTCCCGATGGAGCACATCCGCATCTGGAACGGGTACCCGCTCTTCGATGCCTGGGCCGCCAGCGGCGGAACGAGCTACACCGACTGGTACGACCACCCGAGCCCGGAGGCGGGGCTGCTCAGCTTCGAGATCTCCGCCTACGTTCCCGTTCGCGACTGGAGCTTCGGGCTTCCCACGCCCTGAGGTCGAACCTCATCGCCACCCCCCGGAGCCCTCCGCGTCCTCTGACACGGGGGCTTCGCTTCGCTCATCCGGTCGCCCTGACGGATCTTCGGGATTCACGCTCCACGCCCGTCACTGCAAGGAGACAGACGCGTAGCTCGGCGCCATGTCACAGCGCATCCTCCTGATCGAAGACGACCCGGACATCGCCCACCTGGCTCGTCTGCACCTGACTGGAGGTGGCTTCGACGTCTCCGTGGCCGGTGATGGCGGCGGCGGACTCTCCGCCTTCGAGAGCGGGACGGACCTCGTGCTGCTCGACATCGGTCTACCGGACCTGGACGGCCTCGAGGTCTGCCGTCGGCTGCGCGAGCGCTCGGCCAGCGTGCCGATCCTGCTCCTGACCGCTCGCTGCGAGGAGTCCGACCGCGTGCTCGGCCTCGAGCTCGGCGCGGACGACTACCTGACCAAGCCCGTCGGCTGGCGCGAGCTCGTCGCGCGCGTGCGGGCCCACCTGCGGCGCGTCGCGGTCCTGTCGGGCAGCGCGGCCCAGGAGCAGCGCGAGCCCGTGAGAGTCGGCGCCCTGGTCGTGGACCCCGTTCGCCGACGCGTGCGGTTCGGCGAGCACGGCGTCGAGCTCACGGCGCGTGAATTCGACCTCTTGCACTGCTTCGCCCAGCACGGCGGAGAGGTCTTCACGCGCACCGACCTCCTCGAGCGGGTCTGGGGACAGGCCTTCGCGGGCTACGAACACACCGTCAACTCCCACATCAACCGGCTACGCAAGAAGCTCGAGGGCGCCGGCGCGCCGCGCGACCTCGTCCAGACCGTCTGGGGCGTCGGCTACCGCTTCGGGGGTGAGGCGTGAGGCGCCGCCGGGCGCTGCCCCTCCACACCCGGCTCTCGCTCGTCTTCGGCGGCCTGATGGCGCTCGTCGTCTGCTGTCTGCTCGGCGTCTGGCTGTGGAGCAGCTCGACCTACGACCGCCAGCTGCGCGCCCGCCTGAACCAGGACGTCGCGCGTCACCTCGCCGAGCACGCCGTGCCGCTGCGGCCGGAAGGCGTCGACGAGGACGAGCTCAAGGGCATGTTCATGCACGTGATGTCGGTCAACCCGGCGCTCGAGGTGTACCTGCTCGACGGCGCCGGTGAGATCCTCGCCTACGACGCGCCGGAAGGGCACGTCCGCATGAGCCGGATCGACCTCGGCCCGGCGCAGGCCTTCCTGGCCGGCGACGGCGAGGTGCTCGGCGACGACCCTCGCGCGCCCGGAACGCGATCGCCGATCAGTGTCTGGCCCGTGTCGACAGGGGAAGGAGCGCTCGGCTACGTCTACGTCGTGGTCGGCGGCGAGGCCTGGAGGGCGACCGCGGGGCCGCTGCGCGGCTTTCGCCAGCGCACGGTCGTCGCTGCGGCCGGTCTCGGCCTGCTCGCGATCGGGATCCTGGCGAGCGTCCTGTTCGCGCGACGCCTGACGCGCCCTCTGCGTCAACTGCACGACTCGATCGGCAGCGAGGAGCGGCGCCCGCTCCCGAAAGAGCTACGCGAGGCCGACGACGAGATCGGGGAGCTCGCTCGCACCTACGCGCACATGTCGAAGCGCATCCGTGAGCAGGTCGAGTACCTCGAACGCACCGACGAGGACCGCCGCGAGTTCGTGGCGAGCGTCTCCCACGACTTGCGCACGCCGCTGGCGTCCTTGCAGGGCTACCTCGAGCTGCTCGACGGAGAGCATCAGCTCGACGACGTGGCACGCGCCGAGTACTTGACGGTCGCGCGCCGGCGCGCGCTGCACCTCTCGCACCTCGTCGAGCAGCTGTTCGACCTCGCCAAGCTCGAGGGCGGCGACATCCTGCCGCGCCCCGAGCACTTCAACCTCGCCGAGCTGACCCAGGATGTCCTCCAGGGCCTACGCCCACGCGCGGCCCAGCACGGCATCAAGCTCGTTTGCCGCATGCCGCGGGAGCTCCCGGAGGTGAACGCGGACCTCGGCCTGATGGAGCGCGCGGTCTCCAACCTCCTGGACAACGCGCTCAAGTACACGGGAGAAGGCGGCGAGGTCTCTGTTCAGCTGCAACGTCGTGAGCACAGCGTTCGCTGGAGCGTGCGCGACGACGGCCCCGGCATCGCGGAGTCGGACCTCCCGCACATCTTCGAGAGCCGCTTCCGCGGAGACGGCAGGCGCCTCGCGCCGGGAACGGGGCTCGGCCTCGCGATCACGCGGCGCGTGCTCGAGCTGCACGACAGCGCGATCGCCGTGGAGAGCGCGACCGGCGAAGGATCCGAGTTCTGCTTCGAGCTCCAGACCGCATGAGTCGGCGACGCGAGCGCGACACAAACTCCAGGCAAGCGTGACCTCCTCGTGAGGAAGTCCTTCTGCAGAGGACCGAAGATGGCGGCGCCCCAACGGAAGGGCCCCATTCAACCCCTCGCAAGGAGACCCCCATGCTGACCAAGAAAGCTCTCGTCCTCGCCGCTTCCTCCCTCGCCGCCACCGCCGCCCTGTGGAGCTCGTCGACGGCCACGCCGACGCCGGCCCCCCAGTCGCGCCGCTACGAGGTCACCGTGACCAACGTCACGCGCTCGCAGATCTTCGCCCCCACGCTCGTCGCGACGCACGACGCCAGCACCACGCTCTTCGAGCTCGGCGGGACCGCATCGGCTGGCCTCGCGCTGCTCGCCGAGGAGGGCAGCCCCGCAATGCTCGCCGCCGAGCTCCAGGCGGACCCCGGCGTGCAGTTCGTCGCCGACTCCGGCGGCGTCCTGATGCCGGGCCAGTCCGCGACGATCACCGTCGTCGCCGACGCCCAGCACCCCTTCATCAGCATGGCCGGCATGCTCGTGCAGACGAACGACGGCTTCTTCGCGCTGCGCAACATCGTCGCGCCGACTTCGGAGACCTCGCAGTTCGCCCGCGTTTACGACGCCGGCACCGAGTTCAACTCCGGCGACTGCGCGTTCATCCCCGGCCCGCCCTGCGGCAGTGGCGGTGCGCACGACCCGGCCCCGGCCGAGGGCTACATCCGCATCCACGAGGGCGTGCACGCGAACGGCAGCCTCGCGCCCGAGATCTACGACTGGCGCGGTGAGGCCGCCGCGGTGACGATCCGCCGCCTGTAGCCCAACCTCCCCTGGCCCGCTCCCCCCTCGGGCCCTTCCCCTCGCGGGAACCCTGCGCCGCGGCCCTCGGGTCGCGGCGCCTTCGTAGGCGCTGACCTCGCGGCGCCGGAGAGCGGTGCGAAGCGCTCGCTAGTCGGTCGCCTCGAAGTCCTCGAGGTCATCCGGATCCTCGGGGTCCTCGAGCTTCCGGGTGTAGCGCAGCAGCTCGTCGACGAAGAGACGAATGCCCTCTCGCGCCCGCTCTTCCTCGAACTCCCCGTCTCCCGCTGGCGCCTTGCGCTCGCCGCGCCAGACGAAGCGCCCCGTGCGCTCGTCGAAGATGAAGATCCGGCCGCGCACCCGCTCGCGAACGCCGTCCAGATCACCTGCTCCAGCGACCCACAGCTCGTAGTGGACGCGGAAGTCCACCGGGCCGCCGTAGCCACGGACGAAGCCCAGCTCAGTCAGTTCGCTCTCGATGGCTGCGAGCATCTCCGTGCGGACGAACGCGGAGTCCACCCGCGGGTCGTCGAAGTCGCGGATCTTGTCGAGGTCGAACTCCCACGTCCGGTAGTGCTCCGTCGGCACGTTCGGCGCGAAGGCGATGTCGACGAACTCGGTCGGGCGATCGCTGCGGCAGGCGGCGAGTCCGAGGAGCAGCAGAAGGAACAGGCGTCGCATCACTCGTGTTCCTCCACGAAGTCCGAGATGCCGGCCAGAAGACCCTCGAGAGTCTCGCGAATCTCCTCGCGGCGCAGCTTGGTCACGCTGTGGTCCTCGCCGATCAGCACGAGCACGTAGAGCTCAGGGTTCTCCGACATGCGCTCGATCGTGTACTCGATCGTCTCGAAGGGCACGAGCGAGTCGCCCGTTCCATGGATGACGACGACGGGCGAGGTGATCTCGTCGAGCTTCTCGTCGAGCAACGCGACCTGGTCCTTGCAGGCCCACATCTCCTTGTTCGAGGTGCGCAGGAAGTCCGCGAGGAATGGATAGAAGATCCACCAGCGCGCGACCTCGTTGTACCAGCGAGTCTCCTCCAGGTCCGCGTTGAGCCCGCCGGCGACGATCACGAGCGCGCCGATCTTGTCCGGGTAGTCGGCCGCCAAGCGCGTCGCGATGGGTCCGCCGAGTGAGTGGCCGACAATGATCGGCCAGACCCCGCCGCGCGGCACGAGCAGCGGCGCAATCGCCGCGGCCTGCTCCTCGAACGAGACGACCGTGCCGCTCGACTTCGAACCGCCGTAGCCGAGGCGATCGACGGCGATCAGCTCCGCTTGTTCACCGAGCTCGCGCAGGTAGCCGCCGTACATCACGGCGCTCCCGGGCGAGCCGTGGATGAAGATCACCCGTGGCTTCGTCTCGTCCCCGTGGACCAAGTAGGAGAGCTCGCGGTCTACGTGGCCTTCGACCGGGATCACGCGGCGCGTGAGATCGGACTCGTCCCCCGAGTAGTCGAGCCCGAACTGGCAGCCGCAGAGCGCCCCGGAGAGCGCCGCCGCGGCAATGAGGAGTCGTGCGCGGATCATGGCGCCGATCCTAGCGCTCGCACTCTCGGGGCCCAAGCGCCCGCGAGCCTCAGCGGCTCAGTCCTCCTCGTCGGCCTCGACGCGCTCCCAGCTCGCCGAGCTCCTCGAGACCTCGGTCACGATCTCCATCTCCATGGACTGGTCGCCGACCTCCATCGTCCCGCTGACCTCGATAGTCTGCCCCTCCCAGACCACCTGACGGGCGAAGCCGCCCGCCACATCGAACTCGATCCGCGACTCCACGCTGAAATCGTCACCTTGAAGGTCGGTGGAGGTCTCCATCTCGAGCTCCATGCTCTCGAAGATCGCGCGCATCAACTCGTCCAGCTTCTCGGACATGCCGTCCGTCTCGATCTCGTAGTCCGTCGACTCGACGAGCAGCGCAACGGCAGTCTCTCCGTCGCGCTCGAGGCTCTCGAAGCGAGTGCTCCCCGACCCCGACAGCCCGAACCCCGCCACGTTCATGGCGCGGACGACCGTCCAATCGTCACCGGGCTCCACCGGCTCCGGCGACAGCTGCAAGAACATCTCTCCGGCTGCGATCTCCGGAAGATCCTCGGCGGAGATCATCACCTCGAGCGCCTTGAGGGTCATCGCGAGTACGGGGCTGTCGTCGGGCAGGCCGACGAACGGGTCCCGATCGACGGTCGCCTTCAGGACCTTTCCCTGAGGGGTCACGACCATCTCGAAGGTCAGCTCGAGAAGGTTCTCGCCGAAGGCCTCGAAGAAGCGCTGCATCTCCCCGTCGTTCAGCATCGGGTTGTCGGAGTCGATGACCGCACTCACGACGACGTCGCCGTCCTCGTCACGCTCCGCGGTCAGGTCGAGATCCATGTCTTCCGAACCCTGCACCATCGCGAAGGCCTGGACCGAGATCGCGAGGTGCATGTTCCCGGCGTCGTCCACCTCCTCGACGACGACGAGCCGCGTCGAGCGGTTCTCCGTCGACTGAACCTGCGGCTCCCCCATCGTGGTCGTGGTCGTCTCCATCGCCATGTCCGTGGTGACGAGGAACTGCTCGCCCTCGGCGAGTCGCCAGGCGAGCTCGATCGGCTCGGGCGCAGGACTCGAGGCAGTCGGAGCGAAGACGGCGAGCGCGAGAAGCGGAGCAGCGAGAGCGGTGGCGTTCATGGGGCGAGGGCGAGTCGAGGTCTGCGGGCGGCGCTCACGGGAGAGGGCGCGAACGCGACTGAGCCTACCCGGGCACCCTGGCGAGCGCTGCAAGACTGCCCTGTCGGTCCACCGACCGCGAACGCGAGCCCCACTCACCGCGTTGCCCACGGGCCGGAGCAGGGCCTCGTGGGAGCCCGAGGGTCAGGCTCAGCCCCTCAGGACGGCCCCGAGCGCTCGAGCACGGGCCACACGCACAAGTAGCCGTTCACCAGCATCAGCGACGCCGCGGGCAAGGTCTGCAGCAGCGAGTCGCGGATGCGGATCCGCGTCCACGTGCCTCCAGCCATCAGCACGGTCAGCCCACCGGCTGCCGCGACTCCGAGAGGCGGCCACCAGACGCCCACGAGCAAGCCGAGTGCGCCAACGATCTCCAGCGATCCCGTCAGACGGCGCCAGGCAGGGAGCCCATAGCGCTCGAACTCGGCGACCATCCGATCCGTCGCCACGCAGGTCGTCCCGTAGACGAGGAACGCCAGAATGGAGAGCGCGCGGAGGGCTTCGTAGAGGGCGTCCAAGGGGGCGAGTGGAGAGGCGTGCTGGCCGATCCACACCGAGGGTGGAGCTGCCGTTCAAACGACCTTCGTACTCGAAGAGGAGTTCGGTCCCCCCGGCCTCGCGGATGCGGCGGGGCGAGCTCCCCGCTGCTCGCCGGCCAAGCCAATCCACGTAGACCTCCACGGCCCTGTCGCCGAGTCCCTCGAGGGTGACGTTCCCGGCCGCGCAGACGATGACGTGGCGCGACCCTCTCTTGGCGGTGGCGGCCCGGACCGTCGCGGGGGTCCGCGAGGCCAGGGCTCAAGCCCCCAGAGCTCCGCCCGGCCATGACGAGCGCCGGTCGCTGCACGAGGTCGGCGGCGACGGCAGGCCCGCTCGTCTCTCCAGCTCCGATCAGCTGCGTCCGGAATGGAGGCTGACAGGCGCCGGGTCCCGTTCGGCAACGCCACGTGACTCCGAGGATCAACCGCCACGTGTTGCTGATCCCCTCGGGCGGACGCCGTACGCTGCAGTCATGACGAAGCTGCAGGGAAGAGTCGCCCTCGTCGCTGGCGCGACGCGCGGGGCCGGCCGGGGAATCGCGCGCGCCCTCGGCGAAGCCGGCGCGACGGTCTACTGCACCGGGCGCAGCAGCCGCGCGGGGACACGGAACCCAGCGCGGCCCGAGACGATCGAGGAGACCGCCGAGCTCGTCAGCGCGGCGGGCGGACACGGCATCGCCGTGCGCGTCGACCACACCGAGGAGCCGGCCGTGGAGCGTTTGATCGCGCAGGTGCGCGCGGACCATGGACAGCTCGACCTCCTGGTCAATGACATCTGGGGCGGCGACGCGCTCACCGAGTGGGGCACGCCCTTCTGGCAGGTCGATGTGCAGAAGGGCTTCCAGATGATGGAGCGCGCAATTCACACGCACGTCATCACGAGTCGTCACGGTGTGCCGCTGATGCTCGAGACGGGCGGCGGGCTCGTCGTCGAGCTCACCGATGGCGCGTTCCACGGCTACCGCGGTCAGCTGTTCTACGACCTCTGCAAGACGTCGACGATTCGCCTCGCCTACGCGATGTCCGTCGAGCTGGCGAAGCACCCGCTCACCGCCGTCGCCGTGACCCCTGGCTTCTTGCGCTCCGAGGCCGTGCTCGACCACTTCGGTGTCACCGAGGCCAACTGGCGCGATGCCGTCGCGCAGGACCCGCACTTCGCGCACTCGGAGACGCCGCTCCTCGTCGGCCGCGTGATCGCGGCGCTGGCCGCCGACCCCGACGTGGCGCAGCGCTCGGGCCAGGCGCTCACCTGCTGGGACCTCGCGCGTCACTACGACGTGCGCGACGCCGACGGCGCGCAACCCCACTGGGACGAACACCTCGACGACGCGATCGAGGCGATCCTGGCCGCCGCCTCGCCGAGTGACGACGACCTCCTGCTGCTCGCCGTGCGCAAGCCGCAGCTCGACTTCGACACCTCGCGGACCGACCAGCGTGCGCGCATCGAGGCGTTCCTCTCCGGGCACGGTGAGGCGGGCGCCGAGCCGCATGAGTCGGTGAAGGGGTAGCGCCTGGCGCCCTCGTGCGTGGTGGAGCCAAGCGCGCGCGTACGGGCCAGCACTCCGCGAGTGTCCTCAGCACACAATCAGGTACGGTGCCGGTGACCCCTGGTCGGTGGCCACGCGGAGCACCCGCTCTGCCCATCGGCCAGCGCCGGTCTTGAGACCCGAGGAACGGGCGCGGAGGAGTGCATGGGATCAGCAGACGTACAGGGCCCTCTCTGGGGGACCGAAGCAGAGACGTGGTCGAAGACTCAGGAGCCCCACCACGAGCCGTTGTTCACGGCGATGCTCGAGGCGACGGAGGTCGGACCTGGCATGCGTGTCCTGGACGTCGGCTGCGGCGGGGGCTTCTCCAGTCGACTTGCCGTCGAACGCGGGGCGCAGGTCACCGGACTCGACGCGGCCCAGGGCATGATCGACCACGCACGCGTGGCCGTCCCGCACGCCGAGTTCCACGTCGGCGACATGGAGAAGATGCCGTTCGAGGACCGGTCGTTCGACGTCGTGTTCGCAGGGAATGCCGTGCAGTACGCCGCAGATCTCGTCGCGGCGCTGCGGGAGCTCGGGCGGGTCTGTAAGCCGGGCGGCAGGATCGTGGCCGGGCTGTTCGGCCCTGCGGAAGAAGTGGCCTTCAAGGCCGTCTTCAGCGCTCTTCAGAAGGTGGCTCCTCCCCCGCCGCCGGGCGCCAAGCCGGGCGGCCCCTTCGCTTTGTCCGAGCCCGGCCTCCTGGCGGGCAAGTTCGAGGAAGCCGGCCTCCGCGTCGCAGCGACAGGTGAAGCCGACTGCCCGTTTCGCTATCCGAACTTCGAGGAGTTCTACCTCGGTGCCGTGCGCGCGCCCGGTCCCGGCCAGCGCCTCCTCCAGCTCGTCGAGGAGCAGACCTTGAGGTCGGCGGTGACTGCGGCCGCCCGGCCGTTCACCGCGGCGGACGGCAGCGTCACGATCCAACCCAACGTCTTCATCTACGTCGTCGGAGCGCCCTGAGGCGCGCTCGCTGAACGAGGCGGCCGGTCGAGATCGATGAGCCCCCGCGACCACCCGCTACGCAGTCGATGCGTATCAGCGCGTCACACGATCGAACTCACGGACCCCAGGCGCGGCGCGAATCGTGGACTCGCGAGCAGCCCCCGGGCGACGTTGAAACAAGGAGAGCCCGCTCCGAGGTGGAGCGGGCTCTTGGATGGTGACCCCTAGGGGATTTGAACCCCTGTCGCCAGGATGAAAACCTGGTGTCCTAGGCCAAACTAGACGAAGGGGCCAACCTTGTTCGGTCGGCGGGCTGCAGCGGCGAAACCGCTTCAGGCGTCACGCGAGGCGGAAGAATAGAGGCACTCCCAGGGCAAGTCAACGCGAGCGAGGCAGTTTTTGAGGGCCCGAGTCAGGTCGCCGGGATCCGAGCCCCGGGGGCTCAGGCCGGCTGCCAGCCGGCGGCGGCGAGGCGCTCCAGCACGGGCCGGTACTCGCGCGCCAGACCCTCGACGAGGCCGCCCGCCCCGCGCGCCGCGCCGGGCAGGATGTCCCAGGTGTAGGTCTCGAGCTCCACGTGCAGATGCGGCCCGCCCCAGGTGTGCCGATTCGCGAGCAGGAGCTCGAGCAGCGCCGCGGCGTGGGCGTGCGTCGTGCCGAGGCCGCCGACCTCCTCGAGGTCGACCGGCACGTGGAAGTGCGTCCGCCACTCGTCGCAGGCCAGCCACGGCGAGCTGGTGTCGGCGCAGGCGGCGCGCAGCTCGGGCAGGTCGTCGCAGCGCAGCAGCGCAGCGCCGCTGCGGCCCGTGGTCTGGTGCAGGTAGCGCGGCTCGTCGAGGGCGAAGAGCGCGGCGCGTGCGGCCGCGTCGGTCCCCGGGCCAGCGAGCGTCAGCGCGCTCGAGTACTGCAGCTTCCCGAGCGGGAGTGGTGTCGCCCAGGCCAGCGCCTCGCCCGGCTCCTCGAACTCGACGGCCGAGTGGCAGGCGTCGAGGCAGGCCCCGAGGTGGCGCTGGACGAGGTCTGCGTCGAGCGCAGCGGCGAGGTGCGCGAGCAGCGCGTTCACCTCGCGCGTGTCCCCCGCAGCCGCGCGCGGCTCGGCTTCGATGGCGAGACGGATCACCGGCCCGCCGCCGTCCGCGAGCGCTGCGAGTCCCTCGAGGCAGCGGCCGAAGTTGGCCGTCGCCCGCTCGCGCTCGTCCGCCTCGAAGGCGCCGAAGCGGCCGGGGTGGGTGCTGATCGAGACGTGTCCGGCGCGGCCACGGTTCAGGCGCGCGGCGATCTTCGCGACGGCGAGCGTGTACTCGAGCCGCTCAGCCTCGCACCAGGTGGGCGCGAACACACCGCGCTTCAAGCCGGCCTCGTGGAAGCCGCCGTAGGGGAACGCGTTGAAGGTGAACGGGTCGAGGCGCTCGCGATCGAGCTCCGCGGCGAGGGCCTCGAGCTCGGCGGCGCCGTCCGGAGCCGCGAGCGCGTGGGCGACCGGCGCGGGGAAGTACATGCCGACGCCGAACGAGCGCCCACCCGCGAGCTGATCGCGCAGCGGCAGCGTGATCTCACGGATGCCCCGCAGCGTGCCCGCGACGTCGTCCGCCGGGTGCAGGTTGAGGCAGTAGGCGAGGTGCAGCTCGCGCCCGTCATGGTCGGGGTGATGGAAGCGCATGACCTGTCGAGCCCGCGGACGCAGTCGAACCCGCGGCGGACGAGGAGTCCGTCCGCGCCGGGAGCCGACCTAGAGCGCGATGCCCTCGTCGACGAGCAGCACCGGGATCGCGTCGCGAATCGGATACAGGATCGCTCGATCCTCGCGCACGAGACCCCCCTCGAGGGCGGCCTCGACGGCCTCGCCGCCGACGTTCTTGACGCCGCCCGCTGCGATGCGCTCGTTCAGCCCGCCGAGCAGCGCGTCGTCGGCGACCGCCAGGGGCTGGTGAGTCTCGGGACAGGCGAGGATGGCGAGGAGCTCGGGGTCGAGGCTCTGGTGGGGCTTGGATTCGGTCACGGGGTTCCTGGCTGGCTTCGGGGCCCCCATTCTCACGCGCGAGCCGCTGGGCTCAAGGCTGAACCCTCGGGGCTGCACCACGTTCGTGCCGAGCGGGACGGCGCTTGACACCTGCCAGGCCCCCGTCGAGGCTCTCCCCCGCATGCTCTACGCCCCCGCCCTGCTCCTGCTGCTCTCGCCCGCGGCACCGCGCGCCGCCACGCCGACCATCAGCGCCTCGGGCTCGGCCCGGCCCCAGGGGGCGGAGACGCCGGCGCCGCCGGCAGCGGTGACCGACACCGCCAGCCCAGCGGCGCCGCGGCCGGTCGCCGATCAGCGCGTCACGCTGCCCGAGAGTTCGGCGGCGCGCGCGTTCGCCAGCGTCGCGAGCGACACGGCTCCGACGGACCTCGCCGCCGAGCTCTACGCACAGGACGCGTGGCTGCGCAACCCCGCGAGCGCTGAGGCGGCGACGGTCTACGCGCGCTGGGGAACGTGGCTCGAGGCCGAGGCCGGGGCCGTGACGATCGACCCTCGTTCGCGCAGCGGGCTCGTGCTGTTCGCCGTCCACCAGCGCCGCTTCGAGGATGCGTGGGCGCACTTCGGACGGCTGAGCGCAGCGCCCGAATGGGCCGCCGCCGTCTTGCCGCAGCTCCTGCCCGGCGCCCCGGCCGAGATCGCCGCGGCGCCCGGTGGTGTCCCGGGCGCCTTGCCCGACGGCGTGCTGCTCGCACCGGCGCCGCCACCCCCGCCCCACAGCGATCCGCGCGGCAGCCTGCGACCGCGCAGCGCCGAGGTGAAGGGCGTCCGCATCGGTGAGGCCCTCGTCGACATTCGCATCTCGGTCGAGCCCTCCGGAGTGCAGGTCGATCTCGAACACGTCGGCGGCGGTCCCACGACCGTGCGCGTCCTGCTGCCCGAGCCGGTCGGCCAGGAGATCCGCGTCGAGTACCTCGACTGGATGCGACAGGACGAGCTGCGCGTTCCGCTCGTCGTCGGGCTCTCCCCCGACGACGAGGAGGAGCACACCCTCTGGGGCCGCTTCCAGCCGCGGCGCGTCCCGATGCCCGCGTTGCCGACGGGCGAGCCGCCGCGCGCCTTCCTGCGCGGGGGGCTTTTCCTGACGCTGAAGCCCGGAGACGAGCTCGAGGCCGAAGCGCAGGCCTTCGCCTCCGCGATGGGCAAGCTCTTCGGCGTCCCCACTGGCGTGCTCGCCACCGGCGAAGTCCCCGAGATCGACGTGTACGAACCGATCCTCGCAAGGCTGCCCGCTGCGCCCGCCGGACGCCTGCGGCTCGTGCAGCTGCTCTCCAGCGTGGAGCGCCATCTCACGCGTCCCGAACGCTGACGGGATGGGGCGCGGGCGAGTTCCGGGCTAGACTTGGGGATCGGCGATGTCGCGACGTCGCCCGAGAGATCCCTTCGACCCCTGCCCTTCGCCATGTCCATCTATC
>Ga0316204_10006191_pt1 | contig 18668 bp, 13 predicted proteins | sample 6monrhotite_MG_2_FD_205661 | JGI IMG/M metagenome (GOLD analysis project Ga0316204, IMG submission 205661) | Microbial mat bacterial communities from mineral coupon in-situ incubated in ocean water Damariscotta River, Maine, United States -... | ecosystem: Environmental > Aquatic > Marine >...
TCGTACCACCAAGATAACGAACAGTCACCTCGTCACCCGGTTTAATCGCGATTCGATCATCAGACTCTTGCGGTGCCGATATAATCACACCCTTTCCGACCTTATAACCTAATAATTCAACTAAATAACAAACCTCTGAATCGTGCTTTTCCAGTTTTAGCCCAGCACCCACCATCAAATTCAAAACCCGACTATCCATCCCCACACCCCTTAAAATGGCATTTATATTCCAATATACTAATCGTCATAAAAATAACGGCCAAACGCTACAAAAACTAATAGCTCACTGAGCTGACAAGATGTTTTATAATCGATCTAAACTTGCCACCAGCACCAAGAGGCCTTCATGCTCATTGTTATATCACCAGCAAAAACTCTCGATTACGAGACACCAAGCCCTACCGAAACATTCACACAACCAGCCTATCTTGAGCACGCCCAGGAATTAATTAATCGAGCGCGACAATACTCTGTGCTAGATATTATGGAAATCATGGCCGTCAGCAGCAAAATTGCCGAACTCAATTTTGAGCGTTTTGAAGTCTGGCATACCCCATTTACTCAAGCCAATGCCAAACAGGCCATTCTCGCCTTTAAAGGCGATGTTTACACCGGCCTTAATTCAGCAACATTTAGCCAGGATGATTTTAACTTTGCCCAGCAACACCTGCGCATTCTTTCAGGCCTATACGGTTTATTGAGACCCCTGGACCTAATGCAGCCCTACCGCCTGGAAATGGGGCGCAAGATAGACACCGTGCGCGGAAAAAACCTTTATGAGTTTTGGGGAGAGATCATTACCAATGGCCTTAACCAACAGCTTGAAAGCAGCAATTCAAAACACCTTATCAATCTTGCCTCTAATGAATACTTCAAGGCCGTCAAGCCAAAAGCTGTTAACGCACAAATTATTACCCCTGCATTCAAAGACTATAAAAACGGCAGCTACAAAATGATGGGGGTATACGCAAAAAAGGCACGCGGCATGCTTAGTCGTTACATCATCCAAAACAGACTAACGGACGTTAATGACATCAAAAAATTCAACGAAGATGGTTATCAATTTAACAAGGCAATGAGCGAAGGTAATACATGGGTGTTTGCACGTAAGCCTGAATAATAACGGACCAATTCTAAACCACAAAAATATAAGGCCCAAAAACACAGGCCCTTTTCTTTAATAAAATCGCAAGCAATGGCTGACCAATCAATTTCTCACCAAGCCCAGCATGTAGGTTGGGGTAAACGTTTTTTGTGCACCCCAACGATTTCTCTCACAGCCATGTAGATTTTAAGATGTTGGGGTGCATTGCATTTACCCCAACCTACGGACCTGATAGCTAATCAGGGTATCGAGAGAGATACAAGGGTGGGCATGTTGTTTATGCCCACGCGTGCATCTTGAAAAACACCAAATGCAGCATCACCCAGAAAATAATCAGGGGCACATTAGCCGTTTCGAGATTCGTTTCCGCGTGGGCACAGAAAACGTGCCCACCCTACTTGGCTAAATCACAAACAACTGCTATCCCATTAATTTCGTACCAACCCGAACATGTAGGTTGGGGTAAACGGTTTTTGTGCACCCCAACGCTTGGAGCCTAGCAAGCTGTTGATGTTGGGGTGCATTGAATTTACCCCAACCTACGGTCCTTATTCATCATCAATAATGAAAAAACACTCAAAATTTGTTAGAATGCGCCACCCTAAATTTGATGTGTTTGCTTGATTTGATCAGGCATTCCCTCCCAGAGGTTGATATGAAAAGCAATGTTCAGATAGCGCCGGCAGAATTGAATAATGATGCCTGGAGCGCTAACGCCCAATTCAATGAGTATATGTCAGCCAGTAATCCGGCCATGCCAGCGATTGAAGTGACCTCCTTTGACGCCAGTTTGCATCAGAATGGTGAAACTCGAATTATTCCTATGGATCTGTCGGCTGAGCTGCAAACAGCTTATCCAGCCACCAGCCCCAACCTGTTGGCCAACTTTATACGCATCTGCGCCAATGAATCATTAAGCACTGCTGCTGAAGCCACCTCAGAAATGTTTTATGTCATCAGTGGTTCAGGCACCACAGAAACTGAATGGGGCCTGACTGCCTGGAAGACAGGTGACTTGTTTGTGCTGCCAGCAACCGCAACAGCCAAACACAGCGCAAGCGAAGACAGTGCAATTTACTGGGTGACTGATGCGCCGATATTGAAATACCTGGGTGTGGTTGCACACTCACAGCAGTTTTCACCGGTAATGTTTAGCCATGAACAGATTCAGGAAAAGCTGATGGCAGAATTTGATGCGCCAGGCTCAGCGTCGCGCAATCGCATTGGAATCTTGTTTGGTAATCCGGCCTGCCCGCTGACTAAAACCTTAACCCACACGCTTTGGTCTTTGTATAACATATTGCCAGCCGGTGTTACCCAGTTACCGCATCGTCATAATTCGGTGGCGCTTGATTATTGTGTCGCTGCTGCTGAAAACACCTATACCCTGATTGGTGAAAAGGTGGATGAAAACGGTCATATCATCGACCCGATTAAAGCCATGTGGAAACCAGGCTGCGTATTTGTCACACCGCCAGGCTGGTGGCATTCGCATCATAACGAGTCAGCTGAAAACGCGATTGTTTTACCAATACAAGATGCCGGTTTGCTAACCAATATGCAGGTGCTTGATATTCAGTTTATTCGCGAACAGACATAATAATAGTTGGAAAAAAGGGGCTGAGAAAATATTGGGGATACATTGCATTTACCCCAACCTACTGCCCTCACACCACGAACAACTTTATAGAAAACGTAGGGTGGGTATGTTGTTTATGCCCACGCGTGCATCTTGAACACCACCTAACACACCATCACAATAAAATCATCAAGGGCCACATTAAGCGTTTCCGCGTGGGCACAGAAAACGTGCCCACCCTACTTGGCTGAACACGCTCTATTACGCCGCCTCAATCACAGTCTGCACACCCTATTCACTGCCATAATAAGTACGTAGGGTGTGCATTGCGCACCATTTCGTTATCCGGGTCCACCATGCCCATCACAGGGTTGTGGTTTATTCATTGAGTGGTGCATTTGATGCACGGTGTGCGCCCTGCCTCGCTATATTTTGCAACTGAAATTAATTGTTTTAATGTAACGTTCCATGTAAGTCCAGTTTGGCTCACCATTTGCGTCAACTGGCAATTTAATCATTGATTCATTCATCCTACTTATTCCCCACTTGCGCCCATAGCTATATCGATATTTTTCTTTTTTTATAAGCGTAGTTAAAAACAAACCTATATATTTGTTAAACCCTTTAAATTTTGGTGTGAAAACATGCACATCTTCCGTGGAACAAAATGGATACGGCTGATAAAATGCTTCAGCTATACTGCCATTTCGATTTACTCCAATTGTATTACCTTTATGAGTTGGCTCTTCAGTTGTAAAATCAGTTAGTCCGTTATTAGAGTCGGTAGATGTTATTACTGGTGTTGTTCCAAACCCGTTAAGTTCTTTTTTTCTAGGCCCCCTCCCACGCTCAATATCAAATAGCTCACTATATTTAAATTCATTCCAGCTCGAAGAGTCTAATGTTGCAGCCTCCGATGATATAGGTTTTTCTGCACCTTCAAAACTTTTTAGATTAGCAGCATTAACCCACGTTGGTATATCTTCAATCGAAGGTACAAGCAGACTTTTAAGAGTTCGGTTAGCTTGTCTTCCATAACTATATTTGTATTTATTTGAACGTATACACGAGCAATAATACAGCTTTTCCTCATCCGTTAATGAAATGTCATTTTTTACTGTTAAGCAGAAAATATGATAGCCAGTATAGTATTCATCTGGCTGAAGAAATGCTTCTAAAACAGACCCACCCAGTGAGACAGTTATAGATCCTTCTGGCATTTTTAATGCCCCTTCGATCTCTTCTACAATGGCTGAGACCCCATTGTTTTTAGCTGTTCTGGAAACAAAGTTTATTCCTTGTGACATTTGTTTTAGCTTATTTAAGTCAAAACTATTTCCGTATTGAATATCAAAAATATTTTGTAGTTCAACCATTATTCATCTCATTTAAAAGCTTAAATATTGCATAATTTCTAACCACTTCCTCAAAATCTTCCTTTTTTATCGTTGAATAGTCAGTTTCTAAATAAGCTTCAGCTATCCATTCATCATCAGCAGTCACATAAGCTGTTACAGATTCGCCTGCGTGAACTTCACTATTCCTATATTTTTCTACCCAGTCAGATTTAATATCATTCCAAGTATGATTAACGTCTATACGGCCATATTGTTTGGTTTTCACAAAGCCATCATCTCGCCAATAACCAAACCATGTTTTTTTGTTTGTTTCTGCATGGGGCTTATTTGCTTCAAACACCACTATGCATGTAACCGTACCAACTGGATAGAATAAGTCGCTAGGCATAGACATTACTGCCTTCAAAGTATGCCTAGCCAATATTTCATGTTTTGCTTTGCTGGGTGATATAACACAACTTACAGGAATAATTGAAATACCTGTTCCACCCTGAGAAAGCATATCTAACATTTCTTTTACAAAAAACAATTCATGTAATTCAGCATCACTTTTTGATTGCGCATAAGGTGGGTTTAAAAGTCCAATACTTGGTTGCTTTATTTCCAAATTTTTATCAGGGGTAACTATGCTTTTCTTTAGTGCGGGCTCAAAACAGCTACTTTGGTGTAGGTTTGCTTTCCCATCACCACGCAGAATCATATTGCTCGCTGCGAGAGCAAACATTTTAGGACTATTTTCAATACCAATGAGCTTGTTACGTTTTATGTCTGAGCGCTCTTCATCCGTATTAGCAGTTTTTAGCATCGATTGCATTGCTGAAATCAGAAATCCACCTGTACCAGCGCAAATATCAAGAACAGTATCTTTTTTTGTTATGTTTGCTAAATCACAAAAAAGTTCAGTGACATGTCTTGGAGTTAATACGATCCCTAATGCTTTTTTATCACCACCAGTGTATTTAAGAAATTCCCCATAGAAATGTCCAACTACATCAAAGTTGTGATAAACACTTATAAAAGGCCAGACGCTTTCATTTATATCTTTTACCACTTCGTAAAGAACACCTTTGGGGTATTTCTTTATGATTTTCGCATCCGGCTTTCCTAAGTTAGGTTGCCCTGCAACGCCTGCATACGGCTGAAGCATAGTGTCTTTTTTAGCTTTTGGAATATCAGCCTTATCTAGCTCGTCTTTTATGGCCTCTAGCCATTTTTTGGGCGTATCTTCAGGGCTGTAATACTTAAAAGAATTTAAAAATGGTTGGTTCATTAGTGCAATAAGAGTGCCGCTGACAAGTAATGGTTTATCTTCTTCAGAAATTTTAGCTGCCGTCCAAATAAGTTCATGAAGATCTTTTGCAAAGTTTATTAAGTCATGGTGTCTCTTACGTTCAACTATTGGATCGAAAGCTGACAGCCGATAATAGTCCCCAAAAGGTATGATCACATCAACAGAAGTACCAGCCTCGTTCAACAATTCCTTGTGAACGATGGATTCACACGGTATCAAGAAATTCGATATAAGAAGAGAGTCCTCTGTTGTTCCACTGGCAGCAATGGCTAGTACGCTATATTCTTTTGAAAGGTGTTTTGCATAATGCAAAACACCATCAACGGCATAATCTTTTGGTTTATCTAAATTATCACTCTGATGACGTTTGGTTTCTGCTTTGCATTCAACAACAATAATAAAATTAGGATCAGAGTCCCATGATATTATGAATTCTGGAAAGCCAGTCTTACCTGTTTTTGCCTTACTTGCAGTTTTCAATAAGGCTTGCACTCTTTTGATTTGTGACTTTTGCTCTTCGATCGCAACCCCATTATCAGAGTCATAATATCCACACTGTTTTAATAAATCTCTAACAAGGTTTTCCGTGATTCTTTCGTTTGACACTATTTATTCCTTAATATATTAATTATCTATGTATCTGTTTTTGGCAGCTAACTGTTTTAATAAATAAAATAATTGGGGTCAGAGAACAATTGTTTCTGATATTAATGGCAATTGTTCTCTGACCCATTTTTGTTCTATTTATTTTTTATCTAAACTATTTATTCCATCAAATGAATCGACATTTTTTGGAAGCTTCTTTTCTTCGGACGCCAATCTGCGTTCAACCTTTTTGGCATCTTCCTCAGGAGGGAGTAGTTCAGGCTTAATATCACGCTTACCGAGCAGCTCTCTCACATCTTTATTATTGTTTACATGCTCGCGTGTTATTTCGTGTTCAGCAGACAAATCGTCACGCTTGATATTGAAGTTAGTAATCTCATTAGCAAAATCTTTGGCTTTTATTGTGATCATCGGCAAGAAATCAGCCAAAGCTCGAGTTTCTGGCATATCCAGTCGATGCTTCATATCTTTTGTCGTCAAACCACCAAACAACGCAGCATCACCTTTGCTGCGAATCCGACCAAAACTTTTCGGGTCACCAACGCGTTCAAAAATAACACCAGACAACTCTTTCTCAGATGCAGTCAGTCGCTTTCTGGCGTCGAGCCGCTCTACTTCCTCTATTCGCTTTTCTATAAGCTCTTGTTTTCTGGTTTGCACTGCAAAATATGTTTGAGCAAATGCAATTTCATCTTTAGCTGGGTCGCCGTTTTGCGCAACCAAATAACAAGCGTAGCGAGTGAGGGCTATATCATTTATTGGGCGTTGCGCGCCAGAACCGACTTCAACCATTTTCCTGACATCAAGAAAATGGTCTTCTCCAACATAACCGGCTGTTTTGCAAGATATTTTTGCTTTATCGATGACGTTTGAGAAGTTTTCCCATTTAGCATAACCAAGAAGCTTTTGAAGATCCCTGGCCAGCCAAAACTCGACACCGGTTTCATCTTCAGTTTGAACAATTTCCTCAAAGTTTGAATGAAGCTTTGTGATAACTTCTTTTTTCATCCTGGATGACCCCTCATCGATATATGTGAGATTTAAGAATACCACCCAATGAATGGGCCTTTAAATCTATTCTTGAACAGGCTACCTAACTTTCTTCAACCCAGCTAATAACAACATGTTTTTCAAACACCTAGCGATCATGCCAAACATATAGAATTCCCCGTTTTTGCCGATATTTATTTAGATGGCTTAGAAAATATTCCTTGCCAATCAAAAGCTTCAATATTCGCTGGCTGACCTATAGTTATTAACAACGAGGTGTCTTATGAGCAGTGAAGAAATTGTGATCGTTGCCGCCAAACGTACGCCCATTGGTGCATTCATGGGCCAGTTTGCAGCAATCAGTGCAACTGAGCTGGGTGCGTCTGCCATTGCTGCGCTGCTGGCGGAATCTGGCCTTGCTGCGGATGCGGTTGATGAGGTGTTGATGGGCTGTGTCTTGCCTGCCGGGTTGGGTCAGGCCCCTGCGCGTCAGGCGGCGCTTGGTGCTGGACTGGCTTTGGATACGGCCTGCACCACAGTGAATAAGGTTTGTGGCTCGGGCATGAAGACGGTGATGTTGGGCCATGATGCGATTTGTGCTGGCAGTGCCAACATTGTGATTGCCGGTGGTATGGAGTCGATGACTAACGCGCCCTATTTGTTGCCTAAGGGTCGGCAAGGTTTGCGCTTTGGTCATGGTGAGTTGCTTGATCATATGTTGTTTGATGGCTTGCAAAATGCTGCCGATGGTCAGGCGATGGGTATGTTTGCCGAACGTTGCGTTGAACGCTTTGGCTTTAGCCGTGAACAACAGGATGCCTATGCCACTGAATCGGTGAACCGTGCGCTGGCTGCCTCTAACGGTGATGCCTTTGTTAATGAGATCAGTGACGTGACTGTGCACTCGCGCCGTGGTGAAGAGCTGATTGATAATGATGAAACACCGTTTAAGTGTGATACCGATAAGATTCCTAAACTCAGGCCAGCATTCACCAAAGATGGTTCGGTGACGGCGGCCAACTCTTCTTCTATCTCTGACGGTGCTGCTGCGGTGTTGTTGATGTCTGCCGCTGAAGCAGAGCGGCGCGACCTGAAACCCTTGGCGCGGATTGTTGCCCATGCCAGCCATGCCATGGCGCCGGAAGACTTCACCATAGCGCCGATTGATGCGATTAAAAAGATTTATGCCAAAACAGGTTGGACTGACGCCGATGTTGATCTATATGAGATTAACGAGGCCTTTGCGGTGGTTACCATGGCGGCGATTCATGAATTGAAACTTGATCATTCCAAGGTGAATGTGAATGGTGGTGCCTGTGCATTGGGGCATCCGATTGGTGCCACGGGCACACGTATTATCGTGACGCTGTTGCATGCTTTGGCGCAACGCAATTTGAGCAAGGGCATTGCTTCGCTTTGTATTGGTGGTGGTGAGGCGACGGCGATTGCGATTGAACGTTGTGAATAACAAACGTAGCCCGGAGAGCCTGCCCCACGAAGTGCATTGGGTATGTAACACAGTGAAATCCGGGGGGTGCTTCCCGGATTACGTTTCACTTTATTTATACCCTTTGGGTATCCGGGCTACGACTAACAACTCCTTCCCCTTTATGCCCTTGGGTGCTTGAGGGGGGAAGGCTGGGATGGGGGAGCTGCCTGAAAGATCACCCCCACCCTAACCCTACCCCGTGAAGGGGGAGGGAATTAAAAACTACAAAGGCGATTTACATGGCTGTGATCAAAACCAAAGTTGATACCCACTCTGAAGCGTTCATCGAGAACGCGGCCTTTATGCAGGTGTTTATCAATGACCTGCATGAAAAACTTGAAACCGCTCACAACGGTGGTTCGGTTCAGGCGCGTGATAAACATGTGCAACGCGGCAAGATGCTGGCCCGTGATCGCATCAAGGCGCTGTGTGACCCTGATAGTTTTTTTATGGAGTTTTCTGCCCTGGCGGCCTTTGGCATGTATGAAGGTGCGGTTGCCAGCGCCGGCATTATCACCGGCATTGGTGTGGTGCATGGCCAGGAGGTCATGATTATTGCCAACGACGCCACCATTAAGGGTGGCACCTATTATCCGATCACCGCTAAAAAACATTTGCGCGCTCAAGAGATTGCACAAGAGAATCGTCTCCCCTGTATTTACCTCGTGGATTCCGGTGGTGCCTTTTTGCCGCTGCAGGATGAGGTGTTTCCTGATCGCGATAGTTTTGGTCGGGTGTTTTATAACCAGGCGCGCATGTCGGCCATGGGCATATCGCAGATTGCGGTGGTGATGGGTTCATGCACGGCCGGTGGTGCCTATGTGCCGGCCATGGCCGATGAGGCGGTAATTGTAAAACAACAGGGCACGATCTTTTTGGGTGGGCCGCCGTTGGTGAAGGCTGCCACCGGTGAGGTGGTGGCTGCGGAAGAACTGGGTGGTGGTGAGGTGCACAGCAAGTTGTCGGGCGTAACTGATCATCTGGCTGATAATGATGAACACGCGTTGTCCATTACCCGCGACATTGTTGCCAATCTTAATCATCAAAAGGCTGGCAAGATCAAACGCCAGCAAACCGTGGCGCCACTGTATGCTGCCGAAGAGCTTTACGGCATTGTCAACAATGATGCCCGTCGCCAATATGACGTGCGTGAGGTGATTGCGCGACTGGTGGATGGCTCTGAGTTTCATGAATTCAAACAGTTGTTTGGCCCGACGCTGGTGTGTGGTTTTGCCCACATCCACGGTTATCCGGTAGGCGTGATTGCCAACAACGGCATTCTGTTTTCTGATTCTGCCTTAAAGGCTACGCACTTTATTGAGCTGTGTTGTCAGCGTGCTATTCCGTTGTTGTTTCTGCAAAACATCGCCGGTTTTATGATCGGAAAAAAATATGAACACGAGGGCATCGCCAAACACGGCGCCAAGATGGTGGCTGCGGTGGCTTGTGCTTCGGTGCCGAAATTCACCGTAGTGATTGGTGGCTCGTATGGAGCCGGAAACTATGCCATGTGTGGGCGCTCGTATAGTCCGCGGCAATTGTGGATGTGGCCCAATGCGCGCATTGCGGTGATGGGCGGTGATGCGGCCTCGGGTGTGTTGACCAGCGTTACACAGGACAGCATGAGCAAGGCAGGCAAGCCCTGGAACGATGAAGACAAAGAAAAATATAGCGACGGAATTAAGGCCCAGTTTGATAAACAAAGTCACCCCTACTACGCCACGGCACGGTTGTGGGATGATGGCATTATCGATCCGGTGGATACCCGCGATGTGATTGGTTTTGGTATTGCTGCGGCACTGAATGCACCGATTAATAAAACTGACTTTGGTGTGTTTAGGATGTAGGAGGCCGAGGCGAAGAGCAGGACCCCGGTGGAACCGGGATGCGACCGCCGGCGGCCGACCCAGGAATTTTTCCCAAGCCGATCGCCTAGATAAATGATGATAAAAACATGACGAACAGTTCACTACTTATCAACACCGACCAGCGTGGCGTTTGCACCATTAAGCTCAATCGTCCTGAAAAACATAATGCCTTTAATGCGGAAATAATTGCTGAGCTGCTTGACGCCTTGGTACAGGTTAATAGTGACGCTGGCATTCGTGCTGTGGTGATTAGCGGTGTCGGTGAATCGTTCTCCAGCGGTGCTGATCTTGAGTGGATGCGTGCTTCGGCCAAGTTTGATGAGGCCAGCAACATTCATGATGCCAGGCAACTCTCTGATCTGATGCGGGTGTTATATGAATTAAAAAAACCGACCATCGCACGTATCAATGGCTCTGCCTTTGGTGGCGCACTGGGTTTGATTGCCTGTTGTGATATTGCCATTGCTATTGATACGGCCGAGTTTGCCTTTAGCGAGGTTAGGCTTGGGCTTGCCCCGGCGGTGATCTCACCCTACATTTTGATGAGCATGGGGCCACGCCATGCACGACGTTTGTTTTTGACCGCAGAACGTTTTAGCGCTGCTGATGCCTTGGCTTTTGATCTGGTGCATAAAGTTTGCGCTGCCGATCAGTTGGACCAGGAGACGGATAAACAGATTGCCATGTTATTAAAGGCCGGGCCTCAGGCAATAACGGTCTGCAAGGCATTGGTGCCACGCCTGACAAATGAACAGATAGATACTGAGTTAACTGTGTTGATTGCAAAGCTGCGCATTTCAGCCGAAGGGCAAGAGGGGCTGACGGCCTTTTTTGAAAAGCGCAAACCTGATTGGGTAAAGGACTAAGTTTATGCAACTGCCAGTGTTCGTTAGAATTGTAGAGGTGGGGCCGCGCGATGGCCTGCAAAACGAAACCACGCCCATCGATACCGATACCAAGGTTGAATTTATCAACCGGCTTTCTAAAACCGGGCTTGCAGTTATTGAGGCCACCAGTATGGTTAAGCCGGGGCGGATTCCGCAACTGGCGGATGCTGAAGATGTGTATCAAAAAATGGACAAACTGGCTGATGTTGTCTATCCAGTGTTGGTGCCTAACCTGCAAGGCATGGAAAGAGCCCTGACCATTGGTGCAGATGAAATCGCTTTATTTGCTTCGGCATCGGAACAGTTCAGCCAGGACAATATCAATTGCACTATTGCAGAATCATTGCAACGCTTTGAACCAGTGATTGAGCTGGCCCAGGAATATGCCATTCCGATTCGCGCCTATTTATCTTGCGCCTTTGGTCATCCGACTGATGACACCATCACCGCAGACAAGATTGCCGATATGGCTGAATTATTAACCACCATGGGTTGTACCGAGATTTCCCTGGCCGACACCTATGGCATTTGCACCCCCTTGCAGACACAAAAAATAATCACCGCTGTTAGCGAGCGAATTTCGGTTGATCAACTTGCCGTCCATTTTCATGATACTCGCGGCCAGGCGCTGGCCAACATTCTCGCCAGCCTTGAGATGGGTGTGGCGGTTATTGATGCCTCGGTGGCTGGCCTGGGTGGCTGTCCGTTTGCAAAATCTGCCAGCGGCAATGTCGCCACTGAAGATGTCGTTTATATGTTAAACGGCATGAACATTGAAACTGGCATTGATCTTGATGCGCTGATCGATGTTGGTAATTTTATTTGCCAAAAACTTGGCCGTGACAATCAAAGCAAGGTTGGGCGTTTAGGAACAACAAAGCCATGAAATTTAAACACTGTAAGGCATTGATTACCGGCGCTGCCTCAGGCCTGGGGCTGGCCGTAGCCAGGAACGTGATCAACGCTGGTGGTGAAGTTTGTCTGCTTGATATCAATCTTGAACAAGGCAAGGCCATTGTTAATGAATTGGGTGAGCGGGCGCATTTTATTGAAACCGATGTTAGCGCTGAATCATCTGTAGATCAGGCCGTTGCTGCTGCAGCGAAATGGATGGGCGAAATTACGCTGACTGTAAATTGCGCTGGCATTGCCCCCAGTCAAAGAGTGCTAGGACGCGATGAGCTGATGAGCAGCGCTGAATTTGAACGCATCATCAAAATTAATTTGATTGGGACATTCAGCGTTTGCCGTGCTGCGGCCAATGTGATGCAACACAATAATGGCCAGGGTGGCGACAATGAACGCGGTGTGATTATCAACACTGCTTCGGTTGCGGCACTGGAAGGCCAGGTTGGTCAGGCTGCCTATTCGGCATCTAAGGGTGGTGTGGTTAGCATGGCCTTGCCATTGGCGCGCGAGTTTGCCCGCATTGGCGTGCGGGTGATGACCATTGCGCCTGGCATATTTGAAACACCGATGTTTGATACCTTGCCGGTTGAAGCGCGTGAGGCATTGGCAATCAACACGCCCTTCCCTAACCGTTTGGGTCAGGCGCATGAGTTCGCCCAACTGGTGCAACAGATTTATGAAAACCCCATGCTCAATGGCGAAGTCATCAGACTGGATGGCGCTTTGCGCATGCAACCTAAATAAACGCCCATGGACACACTAATCTGGACACCTTCACCAGAACGCATCGCTCAGTCTAATCTGAGTCGTTTTATTGCTTATGTTAACCAACAACACGCCAGCAACATCAGCAACTACGCCGAGCTTTATCAATGGTCGATTGATCAACCCGCACAGTTTTGGGTGGACGTGTGGCGCTTTTGTGAAATCAAATTTTCAGCGCGATGGACTGACGTATTAACTGATACTGACAAGATGCTAGGGGCAAAATGGTTTGAGGGCGCGCAACTTAACTTTGCACAAAATCTGCTGCGCCGCCGTGATGACAAAACAGCCGTGGTGTTTTGGAGCGAAGACCAGGTCAAGCGCAGCGTAAGTTATAAAGAACTTTATCAGCAGGTGGCGCAATTGGCTAAAGCCATGCGCGATGACGGAATCACGGTTGGTGATAGAGTTGCCGGCTTTATGCCCAACATGCCCGAGACGATTATTGCCATGCTTGCCACCACCAGCATCGGCGCCATCTGGTCTTCCTGCTCGCCTGACTTTGGTGTCAATGGTGCGGTGGAACGCTTTAGCCAGATTGAGCCCAAACTTTTATTTACTGCCGATGGTTATAACTTTAAAGGCAAGAGCCATGACTGCCTCACCAAGGTTGCTGAAATCAGCCAGCGTTTAGCATCACTTGAAAAGATTATTGTTGTATCCCTGATAAACACGCAGCCGGATATTTCAGCATTAAACAACAGCCTGTTGTTTGATGACTTTCTCGCCCCAGACAGCCAGCATGAAATTGAGTTTGAGCAACTGCCGTTTGATCACCCTGTTTACATTCTTTATTCATCTGGCACAACGGGGCTGCCAAAGTGCATTGTTCACGGTGCTGGCGGTACGCTGTTACAACATTTGAAAGAACTGGTATTGCACACTGATCTGAAAGAGGAAGATCGGATCTTTTATTTCACCACCTGCGGCTGGATGATGTGGAACTGGCTGGTTAGCAGCCTCGCTGTCGGCGCGACCATCTTGCTCTACGATGGCTCACCTTTTCATCCGCATTCAAAAATTCTGTTTTATTACGCCGAACAGGAAGGCATGAGCATATTTGGTACCAGCGCTAAATATCTTTCTGCGTTGGAAAAGACAGGCGCCAAACCAAGCCTCTCTCACAAACTGGAAAACCTCAAAACCATGCTTACCACTGGCTCGCCGCTACTGCCTGAGTCTTATGATTATGTTTACCAACAGATAAAGCCTGACATCCAACTCTCATCTATCTCTGGCGGCACCGATATCGTTTCTTGTTTTGCGCTTGGCAATCCTTTGTTACCCGTCTATCGCGGCGAACTACAGTGCCGCGGCCTGGGCATGAAGGTGGCGGTCTATAATGAGGATGGCAACAGCATTAAAAACCAGCAAGGCGAGTTGGTCTGCGAAGCGCCCGCCCCTTGCATGCCGATTAATTTTTGGAACGACCCGGATAATAAACGCTATCAGGCGGCCTATTTTGAACGCTTTGAAAACGTTTGGGCCCATGGTGATTTTGCCGAGCTGACTGATCACGATGGTTTGATCATCTACGGTCGCTCGGATGCGGTGTTAAACCCAGGAGGGGTACGTATTGGCACCGCTGAGATATATCGTCAGGTTGAAAAACTGCCACCGATATTAGAGAGCATTGCCGTTGGCCAGCAGTGGCATGATGATGTGCGCATCATTTTGTTTGTAAAATTACGTGATGACTTAACACTTGATGATGTATTAATCAGCGCTATCAAAAAATCAATTCGCAGCAACGCCACGCCGCGACATGTTCCGGCTAAAGTTATTCAGGTAAGCGATATTCCCAGAACGATCAGCGGCAAGATTGTTGAACTGGCTGTGCGCAATATTATTCACAACAGGCCGGTGACCAATATTGAGGCTCTGGCTAATCCTGAGGCCCTTAAGCTCTTTCAGGATTTGCCACAACTCAATGAAGATTAATTACACAAAACGCTAGCTCAAAAAAAACGCCCGTCAGCAATACTGACGGGCGTTTTATCAATGCAATTAAACAGCGGTAATGGCTTCGAATATTTGATAACCAGCAATATAGGTTCCAATAACTGAACCCAGACCAGTCATAAAAAACACCACAAAGGTATGGGCAACACGATTGCTCCACCAGCCACCAATACTGCTGGCATCATCGCGCAGACGACTGAAGTCACCCACTCGCGGTTTACGAAAAAAGGTTTCTACCGCTGCCGACACCACACCCGCTGAAATAGTTGGGTTCAACGAAGTCAATGGTGCTGCCACAAACGCACTCAAAATTGTCATTGGATGTGCAAATGCTATCAAGGCACCAAACGCCGCTAGAGTGCCGTTGATGACTACCCATTGCTGCACCAGGCTCCAACCGATATCGCTACTTTGAGAAAAGCCTATCGCAAATCCCGTCATGATCACGGCAACAATAATCCACGGCAAAAATTTGAGTAGGTTACCCGCTGGTGGAACAGTATTGAGTTGCTGCTGGCGTTGCTCGGGTTCACTAATATATTTTTCGGAGCTTTGCTTCATGTAGGACTGGATACCTTTCAGGTGTCCGGCACCGACTACGGCGAGAATATCTTTATAACCAGACTGCTTTGCTTCTTCGATCAGGCGTGAAGCCATGAACTGATCACGCTCATCCACTAGCGGTGTGTAGATTTCTTTTGAATGTTCGGCAAACTGATTAAAGGTCGCCTCAAGCACATCCCCCTCTTTAAGTCGCTCGACTTCTTCTGTTGTAACCGTACGGCGGGCAATCACACTGGCCAACAGACCAGCCAACACCTTAACGCGCTTGAACCACGGCACATTGCGATAAATTCGTTTCATGGTGATGCCGATGTCACGATCGATTAACACCAATGGCAGACCTTTGGCCTCGGCTGATTCAGCCCCGGCACGCATGTCAGCACCGACCTCTATATCAAGCTGGTCGGCAATGCGTTTTTGAAAAGCACCCAGGGCCAGACTGGCCATCACCATCGGGCCCTTGCCGTTTTTAACTACCTGCATGATATCCATTTTGGTGATGGCGTCAGGGTCCATCAAACCATTCAAACGGTTCTCACACAGTTCAAGTGCAACGGCATCATAACGACCGGTGGCTATCAGTGATATTACCGTGTCAGCACTGCTGCGTGATACGTGTGCAGTGCCGAGGATAGTGATAGACACCCCGTCAAGCTCAAACTGAGCCATTGGCTCATTGCATACGGGTTCCATCACCACATCTAAATCTATTTCTTGCGCAAGCTGCATAACAATCCCCCCCGGGTTTGTTTAATACCTATCACCTAAAGCGGCGTATAAGTTTTCATACCTGTTATTTTATTATCGGCATGTTTTTGGTTTCAGCTGAATCTCAAGAGCGCTACCCGGCAGTAATCCTGACACATATAATCAACTTATGTAAGCCCGACTATGGGCATAGGTTTTAGACTGTTTCTTAATATGACAAGGGTTTTGACAGAAAAAACATGAGGAAGAAAAATATTTCTATTCAAAATCAATAGCTAGAATAATCAATCAACTGTTCAAACAGCCCAAAGATGTAAATAATATATAGATTATGTTTCTTATTTTTGCTGGGGTATGGAAAGATGAAAACAACAAACGGGAATAGATAGAAGAACCATAAAAAAGGGCGGTATAAACCGCCCTTCACTAGCAAACCAAAAGCTTAAACAGCCAACCGCTCAGCCTCATCACCGCTGACATTACTTAGACAATCAGTTGTGGACTGCTTCAGCCAACGGGCATCAAACTGGTTGTGAACATCAAGCCGGCGGCGACCAATTTCAACTACATCTATCATTACGCCAGCAAATTCTTTCGGGATAAACGCCTTGGCTTCAAGCTCGGAAGCAGGTCGCTTGGTTTCGACATAAACCAGAAAACAGACCTCGCTGGTATCCAGCTTACCGTCACGCTGTTTTGGTCCAATCCCCACACCAATGACATCATCAAAGCTCATTAGAACAGTTCTAGCCTGACTCAGATTGTCATAACACTGAGCATAACGACGGCTGGTCTCGTCAAATGTTTGTTCGTTGTTCATTCTAACAATATCCTCTTTCTTGATTGAGAGGGATACGCATCTTGACCATAAGCACATATGCTATTGGCCTATTCCCCGTTGCACCTAAAGGGTGACCCCCATTTAAGCTAAGCCCAGCGTAGCAAACACGATCACAGCGCGGTATTATCCTTTGGTATACCTATTAACCTTTCAGAATTGACTTAAATTGTGCTCAGTGACAAACCACAAACCTTCGCCGACAAACTAAAACTTGCCAAGCAGGCACAATTCGTCGGTCGAAAAAAAGAGCTACAGCTATTTGAAAAGGCGCTGACAGACAATAATAGGAGCAGCCTGATCCTGAATGTCCATGGTCAGGGTGGTGTAGGCAAAAGCACCCTGCTTGATGCCTTTCGCCAATGTGCTGAGGAAAACAGTGCCCGCTTCCTTTACATTGACTGCTCAGACCTCAGCAACTCTGTCGATATGCTCAAGTCACAACTTGGTCACATGCTTTCAGTTGCTGCAGACATCGATGACGACAGCTTATTTAAACAGATCAAACAACTAGCAACACAAGCCAACCTTATTATTGCCATCGACACCTTTGAAGAGGCTGGCGATGTGAATCGCTGGCTCAGGGATTACTTTCTGCCCAGGCTACCTGAAAGCTGTCTGGTAATTATCTCTGGTCGTCATCCACTTTTTGACCTGTGGCAATCGCAACCTGAATGGCATGATCTAATCCTGCCCCTGGCTCTCGATAACTTCGATCAAGAGCTAACCAGTCGTTATCTTCAACTCAATGGTATTACCAAAAAGTCCGCCATCGAGCAGACCTGGCTGAACACTGCTGGTTATCCCCTTGCCCTATCGCTGAGCGTAAATCTGGCAACAAAAGAAATGCATGATGCAGGAACAATAAACCAAAGCAACATGGAAATTGCCACCATCTTGACACAGCGCTGGCTGCGCGAAATACCAGATATTAATCTGCGACCGTTGATAGAGGCCACCAGTATTATTCGCGTTTTTAATCAAAACTTGCTTGAGGCCATAAGCGGCATACAGATTAGCGAAGATGATTTTCATAAACTTCAAAACTGTTCATTTGTTCGCAAACAAAGAACGGGCTGGGCTATTCACAGCATCGTCCGCAATGCACTCGAAAAAGAACTATCACAGCGCAACCCTAAAAAGCATAAACAATTACGCATGCGCGCGCTCAACAGCCTGGCGCACGCCGCTATAAAAACCAGCCCTGAACTCGACCGGCCTCTGGCATTACACGAATTCTTTTATTTGCTTGGCGACAGCCTGGTACGCGCAGCACTCTATGAAGAAACAGACAGCAACGACAAACCATATCTGGAAAATGCCGGCATTGCTGACATTGCCGCATTGGAACAATATATGCGTGATTGGCGCATTGAGCGAGGCACTCTAGCCAATATCGACATCAAACTATTCGATACGAGCAGAAACAAAAACATTCAGCAGCATATTACCTCAGAGCCGAGAGAGCCTGAATTTATCAATTTCAAAGAATTAATAACGCTATTTCCTGCTGCCGTCCGCATAATTAAAGATGAAAAAGGCCTGATAAAAGGGCTATCGATAGTCCTGCCTATAAATGGAGAAAGTTTTAACTATTTAAAGACGCAGCCGGTAATGAAAAACTATTTCACGGCCCTGACTGAGCAACAAAAAAACGAGATTCTGACCCCAGCCGAAAACACCTCTAACTTTTTTGTCAGGCTAATAGATACTCGCGATCCCGGTGACAACAAAAGCAGAAGCGCACTA
>Ga0316204_10006192_pt1 | contig 18666 bp, 14 predicted proteins | sample 6monrhotite_MG_2_FD_205661 | JGI IMG/M metagenome (GOLD analysis project Ga0316204, IMG submission 205661) | Microbial mat bacterial communities from mineral coupon in-situ incubated in ocean water Damariscotta River, Maine, United States -... | ecosystem: Environmental > Aquatic > Marine >...
GCCCAGTTAGCTACTCAAGTATCTCCACGGGCATGCCTACTTCTAGTACGCCGCTACCATGGGAAATAACATGCGCAATCACATTCTGCCCAAAAAATATCTTCTTATCCCGTAGGCGATAACTCGCCAGGGTTTTTACCGGCTCAGCTGTCTTTTCTGCGGTCGCCGGGTTAATACTCGGAATCGTGCAACGGCTACAGGGCTTTACCAGGCTAAATTCAATCTCACCAATGCGTATGCGCTTCCACTGGTCTTCTGCAAAGGCCTCATTTCCAGCAACTACCAGATTAGGCCGAAAGCGGTTCATCTCTACCGGTGACTCCAGCCGGCTGTTCAAATCATCGAGTGATGCCTGGCTAATCAACAGGTAGGGGAAGCCATCACTAAAGGCGGTAATGTCACCGGGCTGGGCATAATCCAGATCTACCTGGCGCAGTTCATCATCCGGAAAATACACCAGCCGGGCCGGGGTGTTTAAAAAGCTACTAAACCAGTGGCTTGCTTCATCACCACAGTCATAGGCATTGCAGGTATCTTCCCATACAGTCGCATTAGTCTTGTTATTGCTTGGCGTAATATCGAGTGGCTGCATACCCGGCGCACTCACACTGAGCTGGCCCATGCTAAGTTGACCATGGTTTAAGCGGCTTTCAATCAGGCACATACGCGCATGCTTACGCTGCGTTAGCATCACACCCTGCTCATCAATCAGCATCCAGCGCCTGTCCAGCTCCAGCCCAAAGGGGCTAAGTCTCGCCTGATCAAGGGCAATCTGCGCGCATGACTTAAGGGGGTAAATGCTTAATTGGCTAAGCTTAATCATCCAGAGTTATTTCTCTAAGGCTCATCATGGGGTTTACTTACAACACTTGCTTAATAAGGCCTGCATTTTAGTAGTGCCTAAGTCCCGTGCCAACTTAATATTGGTCTCCGGGATGCTCGCGGTATCCGGGTGACTGGCGATGGCCTTTTGCATACTGGCTTCGCGTATTAGGTGCAGAGTAGGGAAAGGTGAGCGGTTGGTATAGTTTGCCGCATCATCGACATCTTCGCCTTCAAAGCAGTAATCCGGGTGAAAATGCGCGAGCTGGTAGGTAGAGCGGTAGCCGAGTTCATCAATCAGCTGATCGGCATAATCAATCATCTCAACAAAATCATCAAACTCAGCAAAGTCCTCGGCAAAAATCAGCAGGGTGGTTTCAACCTCTGGGTGATCATCCAGGTACTCCAGTGCCCTGGCTAGTTCATGTAAGTTGGCCTCCAGCCCATGGGCGGTGCTTACATCGTAGCTAATGCTTTCTTTAATAAACTCGCGCTTCGCAAAGGGGCAAAAGTTTAACTCAATAATAATTGAGCTAAGCCAGCATCTGGTCTGTTCAATAATGGTTTCAGTGTTCAAGGTGTACGCTTAATCTGTATGGAATAAGGGAGGGATGTTAGCGTTAATTGGTTTTGTGCGCACTATATAAAGCACGTACAGAAGTATGCGAAAAAGACTGTGCTGAGTTAACAGGCGTCGACCGTTGAAGCGTGGCACTTAAATTAAATATCTCAAATTGCCTAAGCAGCTAATCCTTTAACTCAAGCGTAAAGTAATCCCCCAGGGATTTTTTAACCTCATTAATGCTCAGGTACTCAACATCCACCGGGTCGTTCCACTGTATGCACTCAAGTGAGCGCACATCCGGTGCATCTGCCGAGCGTAAATAATAGTAGCTGGCATAGCCCACAATAGTGGGGCCGTCATCCCAGGTAAAAAAGGCAGAGGCATATTGCACATAACGCTGCGCCAACTCCTCATCATCCTGCACCCGATAAATTTCAAACACAGTGGGCTGAATAGTACGCTCAACCTCTAGCAGGGTATTAACCAACAGGCTGCAATGCGGGTAGTAAATATTAATGTCACTTTTACGCACGGCCATACCCGACTGAAAATAGCGCCGCGCCAGATTGGCCGGAATAGTAATGGCCTTATTAAGCCGCAACGTGGAACCCACCGGTACCGAGTACAAATAAGAATCCTGGTCTTTCACCACAGGCGTTGTACAAGCGCTTAACGCCAGAGTAGTACACAGGGTAAAACTGAGTGGGAGTGTTTTCATAAAAGCACCCGTAATAAGAAAGCAGATTTGTATATCATCACCTGGTAGTGGCGATAGTGGTATTGTACCAGTTCGATTCCCGGCCCAGAATCCATACTAGTGCCTGATGTGGCTCCCGCGCTAGTAGTCGAATTAATCATACTCATATTAAATTATGTATTGCGTTTAAAACTCGTGATGAACTGAATTACATGAATAATGACCTCTGTCGAAACCGCAGGGAAATTTTACATTCAATGAAAAGTATGGTCATCGTTTTCTGGCGCTGAAACTCTTGTTAAAAGGCTAAGATAATATAAAATTGAACGGTTTTAAAAATCAACAATAAGCATTGGATGATATTCAACTAGGTTATTAGATTGTTTATCTCACCAAATAACTATATGGATCATAAATATCAACAAAAGGGCTTTATCATGATGAAAACAAAACTAACTAGCGCAAGTTGTGCGTTGCTATTAGCTGCAGGATGCACCACTTCGATTAAAACTACACAGTTAACAGACAGCGCAACACTAAAAACCGGTGTGATCTATCATGTTCCACAAACTGAGTTGCAGTATCACATCAGTTACCGCCTAACAGAGTGTACCAAGAAAGAAGTTATCGTAGAAACTAAATTATCGAAGCTCGAATTCGTATCGGTTCGGGATCAATCGACGGCGTATGTATTAAATTACAAAGATCTGTCGTCCGCCTCTAAATCCACTGATTTCACGGTAGAGCTTTATGAAAATGGTACGCTTAAAAGCGTGAATATCGAAGCCAGTGATAAAACTGGTGAAATTATTGCTGGAATTGCCGGGGTTGTTGGTAAAATAGCTACTGCCAATATTCCGGGGAATTTCCCCAATGCATTGCGAAAGGCTGGAATCAGACAAGATTTATGTAATGCTGATATCAATCAGGCCATTAATATCGCCCCATCACTGCAAAATACCCTATCGACAAAAAAAACCTTACTGGATAACGCCATAAAAGACTTGAAGAGCTATCGTGAAGCGACGGGTGCTACCGATGCAGGGATAGACAGCAGACAAGCGACACTGGATACAGCTATTACCGCATATCGCGTAGCAGAAGAGGCGAATAGTAAAAATATAAATCTAATTAGTTTTAGTGAAGTCTATAAACGGTTGGATACGCATAAGGATAATGTGGAGCAAAAACTATTGACGTATTCCCTGGTGCCGCCTTCAAAAAACATTGAAGCATGGATTAATTCTACTGTGAATCAAGGTGTACGCGACTCTTTAATTAAGAAAGTGATTGCTGCAAATAGCATTGCTGTAACGATCACGCCACGAGATCAATATCTATCAGAACAAAGTAACTTCAGTATCACTGATGTGAAGGGTGTGGTGTATCGCATACCGGCCTCATCAAAAGTGAAAGTGGTATTAGCCAATGGCGAGGTATTACATGATAAATCTCATGATTTAGCTGGGATAGGGTATTTGGCTATGGTGCCATTCGAGAATGGTGCTTTTGAAGAAAACAGTATTAGCGTGGCACTTCGTGATAATGGTTCAATTGAAAAATTGGTCTATAAAACTAACTCACCTGCTGAACGGATAGTGGATACATTGGATAAAGTTGCCGATCAGGTGGTGGAATACAAGGAAGCAAAACGTAAAAAGCCGCTCACAGACCTTCAGGATCAGGTGGCATATTATGAGTTGTTGAAACAGTATAAAGTTCTAAGCGAAGAACCAAATACTAACCTGGCACAGCTCGAGTTAGAGATTAAGTTACAGGAACTTGCTTCGAAGATGGATCAGTTATCAGTCGATGAACTCAAGCGAGAACTAGAACGACTTAAAATTGAACAGGACATCAAAGCATTAAACATTTCTACTCTGTAATCTTAATTTATAAGGTAAATGTGTAGTTTATCTATACATTTACCTTATACCGTTGATTAGTTAACTGTCTATTGTATGTATTCAGTGGGCAAAACTGTTTGTTGATTTAATCCCTTTTGCTTTAATGCTTAGATCATAATTTTTACCAATCTGGTGTTGCGCGCGCGAATACGTAGAAGTAAAAGTACGTGTGAGTTTGTTATAGAACATCATTGCGCCCAATATAGATTAGAATTGAGCAGCTGACTTTGCTGTATTATTTCTGATTTCTCTTATTATATAAAGATTAGTTACTTACAGCCTAGCTTTCATGCATATCAGTTTGACGTGAGGAAATTTCTTTCAGAGCAAATAGTTCAGATAAAACTCAATAAGAGCAGAAAACTAATGAGTACCAGATAACAAGGTACTCATTAGAAGTATGTACTAGGAAGTCCGAGATTGTATCCAGTTCGTAAATTCAGTTATTCGAGTATAAACTCCGTATTTGCCAGGTCTAGCACATCCGTCACCCCAACTCACAATACCGGCCAATATATAACCTCCTTTTCTATTTGGTACTACTAATGGCCCGCCACTATCTCCTTGACAAGCATCTTTACCGCCCTGTCTGAATCCAGCACATAACATTTTAGATGTTATGTTACCAGCATAACTGAGAGGGCTGTTACATTCCCTATTAGAAATTATCTTTACTCCAACTTCCATTAAGGTTGGGGTGGTTCTGCCGGATTCGTAGGTATTTCCCCAACCTGTAACAGTTGAAAGTACACCAGGCGCATTAAGCTCTGATTGAGAAGGTGTAATTATTTTTACAGGTGTGACACTTGCATCATTATTTAACTCCAATAATGCTATGTCATTATTATTAGTGAGTGGGTCATAATCCTTATGCGTAAATATTTTTTTAACGCTAATGACAGTACCCATACCCATAAGACTATTAGCTCCCATGTATACACCTAATATATCAGCTGTTGTATCGCGATCAAGACAATGAGCTGCTGTTAAAATCCATCTTTTTGCTATGACTGAGCCACCACAAAAATGTCCTTTTAGAGGTCCATAAGCTTTATAGTGAATAGAAACTTGCCAGGGATAAAGTTGTTCTGGTGCTGGGAACCCTCCTACAATTTTAGGTTCGAAAACTGAAGTTGATCGTAGTGATTTATTTTTATGCTTATCAGATAGGATAAAGTTTAATGGAGCAGAGTAATTTTTTTCAGCAAAAGAAGAAAGAGGAGTTAATAATATTAGTATTGTAAAAAACTTGATTGCTTTATTCATTTCCTTTATGTCCTTATAGGTAATAATAATGTTTGGATTGTTTGAAAGTATTTTAATACACTTAAAATATGCAGATAGAGAATAAAGTATATAAATTTTGGTGAGAAAGTCTATTGTTTCAGAAGGTTAATTATAACAGCTCTACCTCAACAGATAATTAAGATTTCCGGATCAGGAATGAATAATGTTCTGATTTAAATGTTTAGTTTTCAGCACAAAAAAATAGCCATTCACTGTTATATTATACTTGGCCAAAATTAGTCAGATCTAGATAGGTCTTTAATACACCATTCCTACTGACTATAAGTGATTGATATAAATGAAATTACGGTATATGTTATACCCTAAGCATTGATAACAAGGAATTAGTTTCGTTTTTTGTCCCTCAATAACAAATCAAATAATTCCCAAGTAACTGGTTTATAGAGAAATATGGTCATATTTGTGCTGAGTTTACATTGAAGATAACAGGAAAAAGTTCCGTTAAACAGCTGTTAGCGCAATCAGGAAATTATAATTATGGAAATCAAGCGTATATTAATCCCCGATGAGAATTATGATGGGGCTGCAATTAATACGGCATTACAGCTTTTAGGTGGCCTTATAGCACAGGATGACGACATACGAGAATGTGTCTTACTTATTCCAGTAAAGGCAAATATTCAAGGCACAACATTATCAGCTGTATTAGGTGATAACGTATCTAAAGCTTTGCACAAAGGCCAGTCACTAAAATTAGGCACAGGCAACTTGAGGCTTGAAACATCAAGATCCTTTAGTCGCCTTACAAAAGGTCACGCTATTCTAGTTGTATATGCTAATCAAAAGATGATGGATGTAGTTGATTCAAATAATAACTTTAAACATGTAATCTCTGTACCAGAATCTTATGAGGATGTGAAAGAATGGGCGCGGACTTGGAGTCCAATTGTACCAGGTGAAGAACCTAATGAAACAAGAATTATTGATAATAAAGTTATAGAAGCCGCCTTAAAATCTATAACCAGTAGTATTAATTTATCAAATAGAATACTCAATCCACGCGACAAAGAAGCAGTAAATGATGCATTTCGTATTTTAAAAGCGAATTCTCAGTATGAAGATCCAGTTAATATTCGTGCTTGGTGTATTAAAAACGGCTGGGATTCTAAAGGAGCCGACGAAGCAATGAAACTTGCAAATAAAGCATTTTCATTGAAATCGAAGCCAAGTAAATACGGGCATCACTGGGCTGATAATGTTTATCAAAAATGGCTAAAAGAGTCCAAATAATAAGCGCTAACAAATCATTAAGTACGCCCGTATAAATCAACGGGCCGGACTCCCATTGGTCGCCGCTTAATTCAAACGTTATGTGCAAAAATAGATAGTAGAGAAACTTTGATGAGCTGGATGGATGAGCAGACAATAATTGATATAACGGGAACTGCCTTTCCCGAATTTACAAATTTTAAGGGTGGTAAACCTGAGAGGTTTTGGTTTATCAAAGAGCAATTTATAAAACACTCGCAAAACCTTTTAAATGAAGGAAAATTATTTACATCTATCAGTGCTCGATTAGTTAATGAAAGATGGATATGTGATAATCACACAGTCACAAAATCTGATATTGCTTCTTTTGTTTGGGAAATGCGCCTTTTTTACATGAAAAGCGAATACATGAGTATTCATTCGTTCTGCTCCTATATGGAGAGTAATATTGAAAATGACTATGTAATAAATTTTTTCAGACACATGAGAGAAAGTTGGAATAAACATCTTTCTAGTGATGACATTTTATTCAGAAACGAACATCAAGGACCCATTAAAACTAATAAGCAACTTATAGACACACTATTATATTCCGACAATTTTCATACACAGGAAAAATACAAAAAACAATACGATGAGTTATTAGTCTATATGGATGAAAGCCTCATTCTAAAGAGGATATATAATGCGATGCATTGCGGATACCAGATGAACCAAATAAGTCGTTCCGTGATAGATCTCAACGAAAACAATTTAGTTATTAAGTTGCCAAACCATCTTCAACATGAGTGGAGTGATAACTGCCCGTATGAGGTAATAAGGTAAAATTCTTTATGCTCAACAACGACAGGATTACACGAGGTTACTGTGGCATAACAAGCAAACAGCAGCTTGCCCCTTAACTAGGCGTTCTGAATGTCTGCTTACCTGATCTGCGGACAAGTTGTCTTTTCGTTTAACCTTGATTCTGGATAAAACGATCAATTATGTCTTGATAGGCTTCTATCGGCACTACGACGCATTTGTGGACATTTATGGGGGAATGACGTACTTTTTTGCTTCTAGTTAACGTTATAAATCAATCATATAGATTACTGGTATGGTATCCGACCTAGGAAACCAATAGCTAATATTATGTATAAAAGCGCTTTGTGGGTATTCATAGAGGATCTATCAGCCGTTGCGTGGCTAAATATCTATATTAATCAAAGGATTAGTCAATGGGTACGGAGCCCGATATAGGAATGTGAATTTAAAGAGAGTAGACATGTTGTTTACTGATAAGGCTCGGTGTGTCCATAAGCCGTCCGAATAAGAAATCAGGCCTATATCTTTTAATATCAATCACTTAAACGCTATAAAGCCACTATGGATGTGGTAGTATCTGTTGGATGCTGTAACGGCTGTGCATATATAAGCTAGAGATAATAATAAAAAATTAAAATGGACTTTGCTACATAGGGCTGTTGTATGACAAAAGAAAGCAAGATTGAAGAAAACTTAATCGCCAAGCTTGAAGATCTGAAATACACCTACCGCGAGGACATCCGCGACAGAGAATCGCTTGAGCAAAATTTCCGTGAAAAATTCCAGCAGCTCAACAAAGTAAACTTAACAGATGCAGAATTCGCCCGCTTGCGCGATGAAATCGTCAATCCCGATGTCTTCACTGCTGCAAAAACTCTGCGCGAGCGCAACACCTTTCAGCGGGAAGACGGCACGCCACTACAATACACACTGGTCAACATCAAGGACTGGTGCAAAAATGAATTTGAAGTAATCAATCAACTTCGCATCAACACCGACAACAGTCATCACCGCTACGATGTCATTTTGCTCATCAACGGTATGCCCGTGGTGCAAATCGAACTCAAGACATTAGAAGTCAGCCCGCGCCGCGCCATGCAGAAAATCGTCGACTACAAAAACGACCCTGGCAACGGCTACACCAATACACTGCTGTGTTTTATGCAGCTGTTCGTTGTGAGTAACCGCGCCAACACTTACTACTTTACCAATAACCATAACCAGCACTTCAGCTTTAATGCCGATGAACGCTTTTTGCCGGTTTATCAACTTGCCGGGGAAGACAATAGAAAGATTACCCATCTAGATGACTTTGCTGATTACTTTTTAGCTAAGTGCACACTAGGCGAAATGATCAGCCGCTACATGGTATTAGTTGCCAGCGAGCAAAAGCTGATGATGATGCGGCCCTATCAAATCTATGCGGTGCAGGCCATTGTCGACTGCATTCACCAGAACCGGGGCAATGGTTATATCTGGCACACCACTGGCAGTGGTAAAACACTCACTTCATTTAAAGCTTCCACGCTGCTGAAAGACAATCCAGATATTGAAAAATGCCTGTTTGTTGTCGACCGTAAAGATCTCGATCGGCAAACACGTGAGGAATTTAACAAGTTTCAAGAAGGCTGCGTAGAAGAAAATACAAACACAGAAACCCTGGTGCGACGTATGCTCTCGGAAGATTACGCCGACAAGGTAATCGTCACTACCATCCAAAAGCTCGGTTTGGCCTTGGACGAAAATAGTAAAAAAGCACTGCAGCACAAACAGAAAGGTAAGCAAACTTATAAGGAACGCCTAGAACCCCTGCGCGACAAACGTGTCGTATTCATCTTCGATGAATGCCACCGTTCGCAATTTGGCGAGAACCACAAAGCCATTAAAGAATTCTTTCCCAAGGCCCAGCTATTTGGTTTTACGGGGACGCCAATTTTTTCAGAAAATTCTTCTACAAAGCAAATTGATGGTACAGAACTAACTTTTAAAACTACGGAAGACATCTTCCAAAAGCGACTTCATGCCTACACCATCACCCACGCCATTGATGATCGCAACGTGCTGCGCTTTCACATCGATTACTTCGGCAAAGACATCAAGGGCAAAAAGAAACCTAAAAAAGGCGAAACACCACCACCACCAGCGGTAATAAAAGAGATATTGGCAAAGCACGATGCCGCCACTAACTCACGCAAGTTTAACGCCTTCTTGGCCACCGGCTCCATCAACAACGCCATTGAATATTACGATTTGTTCAAAGAGGCACAGGCCCAACACAAAGTAGAAGATGATACATATGAGCCGTTGAACATCGCCTGCGTATTCTCGCCACCGGCAGAAGGCAACAAAGACGTGAAGCAACTACAAGAAGATCTTCCACGTGAAAAAGCTGACAATGAGACAGAGCCTGAAAAGAAAAAAACCGCGCTAAAAGCCATCATTGCCGATTACAACACCCAATACGGCACCAACCACAGTATCACTGAATTCGACCTGTACTATCAGGATGTCCAACAGCGCATCAAAGACCAGAAATATTCCAACAAAGATTACCCACGCAAAAACAAGATCGACCTGGTCATCGTGGTGGATATGCTGCTCACCGGTTTTGACTCCAAATACCTCAACACCTTGTACGTGGATAAAAACCTCAAATACCACGGCTTAATCCAAGCCTTCTCGCGCACCAACCGCATCCTTAACGACACCAAACCCTATGGCAATATATTGGATTTTCGTTATCAGGAAGATGAAGTGAACAACGCCATTGCTCTGTTTTCCGGTGAAGACAACAGCCGCGCCAAAGAAATCTGGCTGGTAGACCCCGCACCGGAAGTCATCACAAAGTTAGACGGCGCCATCACCGCCCTGGGAAAATTTATGGATTCGCAAGGTCTAGCCTGTGCGCCAGAAGAAGTGAACAACCTCAAAGGCGATGAGGCACGCGGCGAATTTATCAATCATTTTAAAGAAGTACAGCGTCTAAAAACCCAGCTCGATCAATACACCGACCTGAGTGACGACAACAAAGTCAGCATTAACACACTACTGCCCGAAGACACCCTGCGCGCCTTTAAAGGCATGTACCTGGAAACCGCACAAGACCTTAAATATAAGCAAGACAAAGGCGGCGATGACGCTAGCCCAGCGGTGCAACAACTGGACTTCGAATTTGTCCTCTTCGCCTCAGCAGTCATCGATTACGACTACATCATGGGCCTCATCGCCAAATACACGGATAGTAAACCCAGCAAACAAAAGATGACCCGCGAACAGCTGATCAACCTGCTGGGTTCCAGTGCCAACCTCATGGAAGAGCGCGACGATATTAAGGACTATATCGATACCTTAAAGGCAGGCGAAAGCTTAAACGAAAAAGAAATTCGACAAGGCTATGACGCATTCAAAGCCGCTAAATCTGCGCAACAGTTGGCGGAAACCGCCGTAAAACACGGGCTGGCAACTGAAATCCTGCAAGCCTTTGTCGATGGCATAATGGATCGCATGATATTCGATGGTGAACAATTGAGTGATTTATTAGCACCGCTAGAACTGGGCTGGAAAGAAAGAGCAAAAAAAGAACTAGCTCTAATGGAAGACCTGGTGCCGTTATTAAAAAAAATGGCCCAAGGGCGCGAGATTTCGGGGTTAGCGGTATATGAGTAAGCAAACAGTGAAAACAGGTGTGACCAAACTACGATTTCCTGAGTTTCGTGATTCAAAGGAATGGCCGATGATAAGCGGCGACAAGATTTTTGATCCGATATCCAATAAGAATCACAATTCTGACCTTCCAATTCTTGCCATTACTCAAGAATACGGAGCCATTCCACGAGAAGATATTGATTACCAAGTTTCAGTCACTAAAAAAAGTATAGAAAGCTATAAAGTAGTAGAGGTTGGCGACTTTATTATCAGCCTCAGATCGTTTCAGGGCGGCATTGAATATTCGAATTTCAAAGGGCTCTGCAGCCCAGCGTACATCATCCTTCGTAAGAAAATTGATGTGATTAATCAATTTTTTAAGCAATATTTTAAAACAAATATTTTTATTCAAAATATGAATAAAAATATCGAAGGAATACGTGATGGAAAAATGGTTAGTTATAAACAATTTTCAGAACTGTTGTTGCCTAATCCATCACCTGAAGAACAACAAAAAATCGCCGATTGCCTTTCTTCCGCCGACGAACTGATTACCACACAAGCCCAAAAAGTCGACGCACTCAAAGCCCATAAAAAAGGCCTGATGCAGCAGCTATTCCCAGCCGAAGGCGAAATCGTACCCAAACTGCGCTTTCCTGAGTTTCGAGATGCAGGGGAGTGGGAAAAGACACCGCTTGGTCGGGTTATCGAAATTGCATCCGGCCAAGTTGACCCCACTAAGTCGCCGTACTGTGACTTGCCGCATGTGGGTGGTGAGAACATTGAGAGCGATACGGGAGCGATCCTGAACGTTAGCACAGCGAAGGAACTTTATCTTATTAGCGGAAAGTATGCTTTCGACGAAAGTTATATCCTTTACTCGAAGATTCGACCGGCGTTGAACAAGGTCGCCAGGCCAGAATTCAAAGGTATTTGTAGCGCCGACATTTATCCTATCCGCCCAGCTACATCTGAACTTCTTCTGGCTTATCTCCCCTATATGCTCCTATCCAAGATGTTCTTGGAATACGCCAAGAAACACTCTGATCGTGGCAAGATACCTAAGGTCAATCGCGACGCACTGAAGGCCTATATACCTTCGCTCCCAACTCCTGCTGAGCAGCGTCGAATCGCCGATTGCCTAACCTCCATCGACGAACTGGTCGCAGCCCAAGCCCAAAAACTCGACGCCCTCAAGGCGCATAAAAAAGGCCTGATGCAGAAGCTTTTCCCGGTCATGGATGAGGTGGATTTATGAGTGACAGGCCGAAGATATACAAGTACAAAAGCCTTCGCAATGTAGTAACGCGACTAAGGGATGATTTGAGAGATTCTGCTAACGGTGGTGTGGGTTTTGTACTGCTCTATGCATATAACGGTACTGGGAAAACACGCTTGTCAATGGAATTCAAGGAAGCAGGTAAGCGTAAGAGAGGAATCAATCGAGACACGCTTTATTTCAACGCGTTCACAGAAGATCTTTTTTACTGGGATAATGATCTTGAAAATGACACAGAACGAGCTTTAAAGATTAACTCGGCCTCTAAGTTTTTTGATGGTTTTAGAGAGCTCGCGCTTGAAGAAAAGATATTTTCATACCTGGAACGATACGCCACATTCAACTTCAAGATTGATTACGATAACTGGAATATCATATTCAGCAAAGAAGTTAGCAATCCAAAATTTCGGCCTGGTTCAGCTGAGCCAGAAACGATTATTGAGGATAATATTAAGATTTCTCGCGGCGAAGAAAATATCTTTATCTGGACTGTTTTTTTGGCAATTTTCGAATTGGTTGTAGATGGTGCTGAGGTTTATGACTGGGTTAAATTCGTTTACATCGATGATCCAATTTCATCGCTAGATGACAATAATGCCATTGCTGTTGCTAGCGATCTGGCAAAGTTGCTAGAAAAAGGAAAGGATAGTTTGAATACTGTAATCTCATCGCATCATAGCTTGTTTTTTAATGTGATGTGTAATGAGCTAAAAAAATATTCACATAAAAATTACTTTCTGTATGTAGATAAAAAAACAAAAAAATATTCTTTGCGTGCAACCGATGATACACCGTTCTTTCACCATGTGGCTATGCTGAGTGAGCTACAAAAGGCATCGGAATCCAATAATATTTACACCCACCATTTCAATATGTTGCGAAGCATTATGGAAAAGACAGCTACATTTTTTGGATATAACGATTTTTCAGATTGCATCCATGGCCTAGATGATGAGGCCTTATATGCGCGAGCTCTGAACCTTCTAAGCCATGGGAAATATTCTGTCTACGAACCAATAGAAATGCTGGATGACACAAAAGATATATTTAACAACGTACTAACTGGATTTCTAGATCGTTACCGTTTTGACTTACCAGATCTTTAACTGATCAAATAAACGAAAGTGAATCAACTATGACCGAACAACAATTGAATAAACTGGGCGCAACCCTCTGGGGCATTGCAGACCAACTACGCGGCGCTATGAACGCAGACGACTTTCGTGATTACATGCTGTCGTTTCTGTTTTTGCGTTATCTATCGGATAACTATGAAACCGCTGCCAAAAAAGAACTAGGCAAGGATTACCCAGAATTGGCAGCCGACGACAAGCGTGCGCCTTTGTCACTGTGGTATGAAGAAAATCAGGAGGACGTAGCGGAATTCGAAAAACAAATGCGCCGCAAAGTGCATTACGTTGTCGAGCCACTCCACTTGTGGAGTAGTATTGCAGAAATGGCGCGAACACAGGACGAAGAGCTACTGCATACCCTGCAAAAAGGGTTTAAGTACATCGAAAACCATTCCTTCGACAGCACATTTCAGGGCCTATTCTCGGAAATTAATCTGGACTCAGAAAAGCTCGGTAAAAAATATGCCGACCGTAATGCAAAGCTGTGTAAAATTATTAGCGCAATCGCTGAAGGTATCGCGTTCTCCACGGGCAGCGATATTCTTGGGGACGCCTATGAATACCTCATCGGCAAGTTTGCAGCAGGTTCGGGCAAAAAAGCCGGTGAGTTTTATACCCCGCAACAAATCTCTAGTATTCTTTCCGCAATCGTCACACTCGATAGCCAGGAGCCGAAAACCGGCAAAAAGAAAAAACTCGATAAGGTACTGGATTTTGCGTGTGGCTCTGGCTCGCTATTGCTCAATGTGCGTAATCAGCTTCGAGAAGTGGGCGGCACAATCGGCAAGATCTATGGCCAGGAAAAAAACATCACCACCTACAACCTGGCACGCATGAACATGCTGCTGCATGGAGTAAAAGATTCCGAGTTTGAAATTCACCACGGTGATTCTTTATTAAATGAATGGGATATTCTGAATGAGATGAACCCAGCCAAAAAACTGGAGTTCGATGCCGTAGTCGCCAATCCACCATTTAGCTACCGTTGGGAACCAAATGAAACATTAAGTGAAGACTTCCGTTTCAAAAGCTATGGCCTTGCTCCCAAATCGGCAGCAGATTTCGCATTCTTGCTGCATGGTTTTCACTTCTTAGGTAAAGAAGGCACGATGGCAATCATCCTGCCCCATGGTGTGCTGTTCCGCGGCGGAGCTGAAGAACGTATTCGAACCAAGTTATTAAAAGACGGCAATATCGACACCGTCATCGGCTTACCCGCCAACCTGTTTTTCTCAACCGGCATCCCAGTTTGTATTCTCGTACTAAAGAAATGCAAAAAACCAGATGACGTACTGTTCATTAACGCCTGCGAACACTTCGAAAAAGGTAAACGACAGAATAAGTTGCTAGATGAGCATATAGAAAAAATAGTTACAACATACAAAGAGCGCCCAGAAAAAGAAGAACGCTATTCTCGTAGTGTATCGATGGATGAAATCGAAAAGAACGATTACAACCTGAATATCTCACGCTACATCAGCACAGCTAAACCAGAAGAGATTGTCGATATAAAGAAGGTAAATACTGAGTTGGTTGATTTGGAAAAAAATATTGCAAAAGCTACTGACAAACATAACGTATATCTAAAAGAGCTTGGTTTATCAGAGTTACCAAAATGAAGTCCTTTTTTAGTGTGAGTAATATTATTTTAGAAACGCAAGGAGCATAAATGTTAGTTAAACCACCAGAGTTATCAATAGATGAGAAATCTCCATTCAGGAACGATAAATTATCTAGAAGTGAATCCGCTACTCTGTTAACTGATTTAATTAAGTCTTATGATGGAACGGCTGTTATAGCGTTAAATTCAAAATGGGGAACGGGGAAGTCCACATTTATAAAAATGTGGTCACAGTATCTAAAATTTGATCACGGCTATAAAACCATTTATCTAAATGCCTGGGCAAATGATTATAATAATGAGGTGTTACCTTTTCTTATTAGTGAAATAGGCAGTGGTATTGATTTATATCGAACGGGTGACTCTAAAAATATAACTGTAGAAGGTCTCAAAGAGGCAGGTAAATACCTTTTAAAAATGACGTCGGGTAGTGCTGTTAAATTGTTAACTCAGGGCCTTGTAGATATTGATAAGGATCATGAGTCTGTTCTTGGAGGAATAGCTGAAAATATAGCCAATCAACAAATAGATGATTACCTAAATGCGCGTAATCAGATAATGGAGTTTAAAGAAAAACTTCAATTATCTGTGAATGAAATATCACCGGATAAACCTCTTGTTCTGTTTGTCGATGAGCTTGATCGATGTAGACCTTTGTTTGCTATTGAAGTACTTGAGAAGATTAAGCATTTCTTTAATGTGGACAACATAATATTTGTTATAGCAATAGATAAGCAACAGCTTGGATACTCAGTCGGTAGTGTATACGGGGATAAGATAGATGCAGAAGGGTATTTGCGACGTTTCTTTGATGTTGAATTTAAATTTCCGAGCGTGAGTCATAAAGACTATATTGACTACTTGATAGAAAAATATGGTGTAAGGAATCAATTCAATCATGATACGAAAGAATGCCTCACCAAGCTTAGTTCATTATTTGATCTGGACTTAAGAACGATAGGACAATTGTTTTCATTACTCGTAATTTCATTACGCGTAACTAGACATGGTAATGATTATTATGGTGATCAATTCTTCCTTTTGGTGTTCTTGCTCGTATTGAAGGTAGGTGATGAGGGGGTATATGTTAAATATACTAAAAATAAGGATAGTGATTCTGTAATTAAGCTTTTATCTGAATTGGATAATAGCTGGTTGTATCATGATAAATTAGGAATTTTTCTTTTAGCAAGTATCATAACTGCTGTTAGGAGAGGACAGGAATGCCATGCCTATAACGAAAAACTAATACAGGTTCAGCCTGGATATGAATCCATTGAGCATGAATTTACTAGTCAGTCTCAGTACATGATAATCGGTCAATCTATATCACAACAAGTTAATAATAATATGTGTGGATATATTAATGCTGTGGTTGATAAAATTGAATTGATCGGAAACTTTACAATTGATTCATGATATAGGGTTGTTTTTTTCTAAAATTAATTGTTCAAGAAAGTGAATTATTTAAACATGAATGAGCCATTATCAATAAAAATATTCTTAACCAAAGGCTCATCATCGGGTTTACGCACAGCTGAAATATCTAACTGGTCAGGCAAAGCCATAGCCTGTTCAAGAAAAGAGCTGGATGAATTAGGTAAACGTGAGGAATCCAGTCGCCCTGGCGTGTACTTTTTAATAGGCAATGATATTGAAACCGGTGAGGCTTCTGCCTATGTGGGTGAAGCAGAAGAAGTTGCTAAGCGATTAAAACAACATTTATCAAAAGAATTTTGGAATCAGGTCGTTGCATTTGTTAGTAAAGATGAGAACCTCACTAAAGCGCATATAAAATACCTTGAAGGAAAGTTAATCGAGATTGGTATAAGAGCAGCTAAAGGTGTGATTCAAAACAATCAGGGCAGTGGGGCCAGGCTGCCAGAATCAGACCAGGCTGAAATGGATATATTTCTTGATAGAATTTTAAAATTACTACCTGTTATGGGCACTACATTGTTTTCAATGCCAGAAGTCAGCAAACAAATGGTTGATAACAGACTTATATGCACAATAAAAGGCTTAACAGCATATGGAAACAGAACAGATAACGGCTTTATTGTGTATAAAGATTCTGAGGCGGTACTTGAACATAGAAACTCTGCAGTAAGAAGTCGTGTACGTCGTGAACAATTAATCGAGAAAGGTATATTGGTACAACAAGGTGAACACCTTGTTTTCTCTCGAGATTATGAGTTTACAAGCCCAAGCCTGGCAGCGGGAGCCATTAGGGGAGGAGCATCTAATGGCCTTACCTCATGGAAGACTAAGAGTGGTAAAAAATTAAAAGAAATTGAAGCGGATGTATAACGAAATGAATTAAAGGGGACGGAGGCGAATTAAAGGGGACGGAGGCGCGACGAATTTGTCTGCGAACTGGAGTGTGCTTTTCCAGATAAAGCTATGGCTTGGGCTAGGATTTCCTTATTCCTCAGACACCTTTTTCTACGGTTATTGAGAAGTTTTTTTCTGACTTTGATAATATTATTAACAAATATTCTGCGTTACACTGATTTAACTATTTAACCGGGTGGTTTGTTTACAGTGCATTATAGGTTGCTCAGGTGATTATTAAACCATTTAGAACTAATCGATTCTTGCAGGGCCTTGTGCTGTGGTTGCTTGTGCTGTGGGTTATTACTGCTATCAATCCGCTTTACCCAAGGGACTGGCTGATTGAAAACCTGCTGGTATTTGCGTTTGGTGCTTTGCTGGTTGTTACTTATCCGCGGTTTCAGTTTTCTAATCTTTCCTATGCGCTGTTTGGCCTGTTTCTTAGCCTGCATTTACTCGGTGCACACTATACCTATTCAGAAACTCCTGTCGGTTTCTGGTTCCAGTCTGTATTTGATTTACAACGTAATCATTATGATCGTTTTGTGCATTTTTGTTATGGCCTGCTCAATGCCTATCCATTACGTGAAATTTTACTGCGTGAGGCACAGCTTAATCGGCAGTGGTCCTACTTTCTTGCGGTGGCAGTGGTTGTTGCCTTTAGTGCCGTTTATGAGGTGATGGAAATGATTGTTGCAATGCTGGTTAGCCCGGAGCTTGGCAGTGCTTATTTGGGGACACAGGGCGATGAATGGGATGCGCAGAAAGATACCTTTCTTGCGTTTATCGGCGCGATTATTGCGATGCTGCTAACCTGGCTGTATGCAAAGCGAGAGGCTAGCAATTAAAGGTGTTGTAATTAATGATGCTAATATCATAAATAATAGCTGTCTATTATCTGGACCAACAGAAGGCAATGATTAAAATAGAAAAAACACCTGTTTATTTTTTGATGCTCTTTGTGTTTTCTGTTTTGCCTGTCGCTAATTTACAGGCCCAGGCTGAGCCAGTCTGGTATGGGGTCGACGAAAATAATCAGTCTGTTGTTCATTTGTATTTTTTCTGGTCAGAAAAATGCCCGCATTGTCTGCAAGCCTTACCGGATATAGTTGAAATGGATAAACAATATCCCTGGTTGCAGTTGCACTCTTTAGAATTAACTAAAAATCCACAGCATGTTAAGACGTATATTGATATGGCTGCATTATTTGCTAATGATGCTCGCAGTGTGCCCACTTTTATGTTTTGTGGGAATTTAATTTCTGGTTATGATGACAAAGAAACGACAGGGCAGATATTAAGGCGTTATTTACAGGCTTGTTATCGGTTTGTAAAAGAT
>Ga0316204_10006195_pt1 | contig 18653 bp, 17 predicted proteins | sample 6monrhotite_MG_2_FD_205661 | JGI IMG/M metagenome (GOLD analysis project Ga0316204, IMG submission 205661) | Microbial mat bacterial communities from mineral coupon in-situ incubated in ocean water Damariscotta River, Maine, United States -... | ecosystem: Environmental > Aquatic > Marine >...
AGGTTCGCAGGGAACCGTCTTCGCGGCTCGGGCGCTGCCGATCGGCGTGTCGCGAGTTGGGGCCCCCGCTTCGACGGAATGGACCGGCTCCTGCGTGAGAGCACGTTGGACGAAGTATGCGCCGAGCAGTGGCAGCAGTGCGTGACCGCAGCCGTTCGCGACCTCGACCGCCTCCCTGCCGACCGTACGCTCCGCGTCCGCTACGAAGACCTGGTCCGTGAACCGTCCGAGACACTGACCGACGTCTTCGAGTTCATCGGAGCTCCTGACGCCAGCGCCCAGGCGGCACGTGCCGCAGCCAACGTTCGCTCCGGAAGTGTTGGTCGTTGGACCACAGACCTGCAGGCCGATCAGATTGCCCGCATCGAGGCACGAATCGGCCCCACGCTCGCACAACAGGGATACGCATGAGCGCCGAACCGCCCGTTCGCATCTTCCTTTCACCACCTCACGTGACCGGCACTGAGCTGGCGCGCCTGAGAGAAGCGCTCGATTCAAACTGGGTCGCTCCGCTTGGACCTCACGTCGACGCCTTCGAGCACGAATTCGCAGAGGTCCTGGGAGGCGGACGCGCACTCGCTCTGTCCTCGGGAACGGCCGCCCTGCATCTCGCGCTCCTGGAAGCTGGCGTTGGTCCCGGCGATCGAGTCTTCGTGTCGGACCTGACGTTCGCCGCCAGCGTCTTTCCGATCCGGTATGTGGCCGCTGAACCGGTCTTCGTCGATTCGGATCGAAGCTCCTGGAACATGGACCCGCAGCTGCTCGTCGACGGACTCGACGCGGCAGCCCGCACCGGACGTATGCCCAAAGCCGTCGTTCTGGTCCATCTGCTGGGACAGCCCGCCGATGTGGATCCGATCCTGGCAGCGTGCGCACACCACGGCGTCGCCGTGATCGAGGATGCCGCCGAAGCTCTCGGAGCCCGGTACCGCGGGCAGGCTCCGGGAACGTTCGGTCAATCATCGATCTTCTCGTTCAACGGGAACAAGATCATCACCACCTCGGGGGGCGGGATGCTCGTCTCTCGGGACGAGGCGTTGATCGAGCACGCGCGGAAGCTCTCGACCCAGGCCCGGGACCCCGCGCCGCACTACGAGCACTCGGAGATCGGGTACAACTACCGGATGAGCAACCTGCTCGCAGGAGTGGGGCGGGCTCAACTGGACACACTCGACACCCGCGTCGCGGCAAGGCGCGCGAACTTCGTTCAGTACGAAGGCCTGCTCGCCGGATGCCCGGGGTTGGACTTCATGCCCGAACCGGAGTGGAGCTACTCGACGCGCTGGCTGACCTGCCTCACGCTGGATGAAGACACGTTCGGTGCGGACCGTGAAGCCGTCAGGCAGGCTCTGGCGATGGAGGGCATCCAGGCTCGTCCGGTCTGGAAACCGATGCACCTCCAGCCCGTGTTCGAGGGCTGCGAACGGCTCGGAGGGGCGGTCTCTGCCGATCTGTTCGAGCGCGGGCTGTGCCTTCCCTCCGGCTCGACGCTCACGACGGCGGAGATCGAAGAGATTGCTGCGATCGTGAAGGGGGTTCCGGGAAGCGGAATGTCCGCGTCGGGGTGAGTCGGCGGCCAGCTACCCCAGGATCGTCCGCACGACCCACCCGAGGTCACCCAGGAAGGAGCGCGTCCGAACGTATTCGGCATTGATGCGAACCTTGTCCGGGAAGACGACATCCCGGAAGTAACGCTCGGGATCGTCCTGCGCCGCGAGGAGTTCTTCCTCTTTCCGGTATGCGAGCGTGGCCGGCCCGGTGATGCCCGGTCGCACCCGAAGCGTCTGCTGCACAACCGGGTCGTCGAAGTCGTACATCTCCGCGACATCCGGGCGGGGGCCCACCAGCGACATATCCCCGCGCAGCACGTTCCAGAGCTGCGGAAGCTCGTCGATCTTCGTCTTGCGGAACCAGCGACCGAGTCGCGTGATGCGGGGATCCCCGTCGGCCGTAACGGTCGTGTCGGTCTCACTCGGGGCCACCGACATCGTCCGGATCTTGTAGATCCAGAAGGTTCGGCCACCGAGTCCGACCCGAGCCTGCCGAAAGACACCTCCGAGACCGGTATCGAGGCGGGCGACACCCACGGCCAGCACGATCAACCACCCCAGGAGAACCAGGCCCACCGCCGACACACCGACGTCGAACACGCGCTTGGCCAGCAAGCTGCCGGCCGGCACATCGGTGTCAGTCATCCGACTCCGAATCGAGCGCCGGCCATCCGGGCGCCTGATTGATCTCGCGGAAGTCGTCCGGTAGCGGCTCGATCCTGCCCGGGACACCGACCACGAGAGAGTTGGGGGGCACGTCCCGGGTAACGACCGCCCCTGCCGCAACGAACGAATGGGCTCCCACAACCACACCCGGCAGGACGACCGAACCGGCTCCCAGCGTGACTCCGTCCTCGATCACCGGGCCCTCCGCCTGGTACTCGGCCCGCTTCTTCAGTGGGAGGCGATCGTTCGTCAGGCAGACGTGCGGCCCAAAGAAGACACGACTGCCAATCGTGGTATGGGTCGGCACGTAGCAGCCGGTCTGCAGCTTCACCCAGTCGCCGATCTCCACCTGCCCGTCGATCACCGTTCCACTCCCGACCATGACCCCCTGGCCGAGCCGCGTCTGCTCCCGAATGAGCGCGCCGTGCCCGACCTGGAGACCGGCTCCAGCGCGCACGTCGCCGTAGATCACACTGTTCGACCGCACTACCGCCTTACCCAGGAACTCCACGGGCTTCGCGTCCGCCCGGTATCGAAGACCGATCTGCGCGCCGGGCTGGATCACCACGATCCCCTCATCACCGACGAATCCAAGCAGTTCGAAGTCAGCATTCATCTTGGCACCTCACGTCTTCGCCCCACGATCGGGTGTGCTTCACTCTCTCTGGACGGAGGCATGCCCGGATAGAATGCGATGAACGCCAGCAGAATCCATGGGACCGGCAGAGTCGTGGTCGTATAAAAGAGCACGAGAACCAGCCCGATGATGGGGAGAGTCCACCAACTCGCCCCGTAGGGAAGCGCACGGGTCGATACACGAAGGATTGCCACCGTCAGCATGATGACCGGTATCAGTCCGAGAATCCCCATATCGTAGGCGAGCTGAGCCCCGTACCCGTTCGGCTTCGTGATCACGTTCTCCAACCCGACATCGGCCACGACATTCCGGTAGAAGCTGGCCTGCTGGATATCGATGCCTAATCGCACGGCCGTCTCTGGCAGGTTGTGCAGGTAGCTGCCGAGTCCCTGACCAAACGGGAAGATCAGGATCGAGCCGTACCCCACCAGCATGTGAATCAGGCGGATCCCCCCGAGGATCTGGAGATCCAGTGGGTTGAGGTCGGCGGACACCGCGGCCAGAGCGCTCACCTTGTCCCCCACGGTGCTCCACCGGGCGGTCTCCGGCGCGAGCATGACCGCCGCGATGCCCAGCATCAGCAACGTGGTGAGCGCGCCACCCCGAACGACGTTTCCCGACGCCCAGTGCAGAACCAGCTGGCCGATCAACCACGCGAGGAGAATGACCAGCCCCGTGAGGGACTGGTTCATCAGCAACAGTCCGACGGTCAGGACCGAATAGAGCTTGAACTCTCCTTCCGTGATCTGCTTTCGGTGGCGATAGATGAAGAGCAGTCCCAACGCGACGACGACGTACCGGCCAAGGTGGGAAGGTTCGGGGAAGGTCCCCGCGACTCCACGGCCGAGAGTGTATCGCTGGCTCGAGAAGCCGACGAAGAAGGTGCCCAGCGTTGCGTCGAACAACGGTCCGATGAAGCCCGAAGCGAACATCTGCCCAAGGCACACCGAGAACTGCACGACGATGAACGCCTTGATGGCTCCCGGACGAACCCTTCGGAAATTGTACAGCAGAAACAGAAAGATGATCGGCCCGATCAGATACGACACGAAGGTCAGGACGACCTCGGCGGGCGGAGCCGAATAGTTCACGAAGCCCGGCTCTCGATTGTCCGCCATGCCCGATGACAACGCGAGCGTCAGGAATCCGTAAATCCCCAGCAGACCGAGGAGCACATAGAAGAAGCTGACCATCCGATTCACGGGGACCCGTCCCGTGGAGAGGAAGGCCCATGAGCCGATGATGATCAGAGCGGCCACCGGCTGGTTGTTCGCCTGGATGAACGGGAACAGCGCAACATTCGGGAAGAGCGCGAACACGAACACCATGGTCGGAAACCACCCGCTCAGCCGAATCACGGCCCCGCGCCGCCCTCACTTCCGCGTCCGAGCAGGCGGCGCGCGAAGATCCCGAATTCGCCCTTCCCGACCGCCCGCACGAATTGCACCAGCGGATTGTTGTAGTCGAACATCCACGCACCGTTCGGATAGTCGAAGTAGTAGCGCAGATCCGCTTCGATGAGATCGTCCCACTGGGCTCGCGAGAAGCCGAGCTTCTTGATGACGTACTCGATCTCTTCTTCCAGTTCCTTTTCCGAAAAGAGCGGCGTCTCGAGTTCCTGGAGAGCCTCCTCGCGCGTCATCTGGCCGGCCACGATGAGGGAACTGAAGTGCAGGCGACGCTTGTCGAAGCCGCACTTCGCCGGCAGGTAGTGTTCCTGGAAGAAGCGGGTGTAGATCGACTCGCCGTGTTTGTGGGCGTAGGGACGCCACCCCAGTTCGCGTTCGAGGAGTCCCTTCGCCTCTTCCTTGTCGTACACCCCGTAGTTGAGCAGCGGGAGTGCACGGATCCGGCGTCCGAACAGATACCAGACGAGATCCCGGGGGAACATGAAGGGGAACGTCTTCAGTGGTACGCTTCCGAAGCGCTTGTGGAGACCACGGATGAAGAGTGCGTCCCGGTTGTCGTAGTGCCACTTGGACAGGTGCATCGATTCGGACGCGACGTTGACACCGGTCACGATGGTACGGACCCCGAACTTGGCTGCCTGCCGCACCATCGTCGCGTTGATCGCATGATCGGTCACGACCTCGAGATTGGCCGTGGACGACAGCAGGACACATCGCTGCAGATCCTTGATCTCTTCCCAGTCCACCACGTAGGTGAAGAGATCGATGTCCAGGGCCGTCAACGCGCGTTCGATGTTCGACACGGCGAGGTCGCTGTTCCAGCCGTTGTCCAGATGGACTGCGAGAGGCCGGAGCCCGAGCTCTTTGCAGCGCCAGGCCACATAGGTGGAATCCACACCACCGCTGACCCCGATCACACAGTCGTAGGCCTTCCCCTTCCCTTCCTGGCGAATCCGCTCGACATGTCGGGCGAGGCGCGCCTGCCCCTCTTCTCCCAGGAACTGCTCCCGCTCGAGGCGTTGCCGGGCGTAGTGCACGTGATTGCACACACCCTCCGCATCGAACTCGATATCAGGGTCGCTGTCGTCCATGACCGAGACCGCACACATCCGGCCTGTCGGCACGTGGGAGCGATAGTGCGCGCGCTTCCGCTCGATGTCGGCTTTCGAGGTGAAGATCAAGCCGGCACTCCGGCACGGGCGCGCTGAAACGCGGAGGCCACCGATTCTTCCGAGGGAATGTTGATCAGAACTCCGTCCAGTTCGCCGTGAAAGACGAACATACTGCCGGCAGCCGCTGCTGCTGCGCCTCCCTCTACGACCACCCGAGCCAGATCGTCCACGCCATGCGCCCCTCCGAGGGCAACGACCGGGACCGAGACGGCGTCCACCACCTGTCTGACCAACTCCAGGTCGTACCCCTTCCGCGTGCCATCACGGTGGACCGCCTGCAGCAGGATCTCACCCGCCCCGGCCCGCTCGAGCGCAATCGCGTGGTCGACCGGACTGGGGGACATCTTCTCGGTCGCACTCCGACATACGACCCGGGGCTTCCCGAATCGGGGCCGCTGAACGTCCACCACACCCACGACCGATTGAGCCCCGAATCGTGCGGACGCCGTGCGAACCAGCTCCAGATCCGCCGCGTTCCGTGAATTCAGAGCCACCTTTTCGACGCCTGTCCCGATCACCTCGGTGATCTGGTCGAGCGTGGTCAATCCACCCCCGTAGGTCAGCGGCATGAAGAGCTCGTCCGCAAAGCTCGTGATCATGTCCAGCCGAGGTGGATACCCCTTCGTGCTCGCATCGATATCGACCACGACGATCTCATCCGCGCCCTTGTCGTTGAAGATCCGCAGGGCGTTGATCGCGTCTCCGATGTACCGCGGCTCTTTGAATTTCCGGGTCTTCACGAAGCCGCTGCCGCGCAGCAACAGGCAGGGGATCACCCGGTCACGCAGCACCCGAACTCTCCGCCGGGGGCTGGCCCGATTCCAGAGACTCCGCAAACAGGGCACGGAACAGGGCCATTCCGAAGCGATGGCTCTTTTCCGGGTGAAACTGAAATCCCATCACCTGGCCCTTCGAATACGCGGCCGGGAACCGCAGTCCGTATTCCGCCGTCAGCAGAACGTGCTCGGCCGGGACGTCGGTCGCGTGGAACGAATGAACGAAGTAGAAGCGTGAAGGCTGCGGAAGCGCGTTCAACCAGCCTTCCGGCGAAGCCAGCTGAACCTCGTTCCAGCCCATGTGCGGGACCGGGAGTGCGCGGGGCAGGACGCTGAAGTCGAAGCGGCAGAAATGGGCGGGGATCAATCCCAGCCCGGGACGATCCGACTCCTGGCTGGAAGTCCCGAGCAGCTGCATCCCGAGACAGATTCCGACCAGACGCTGGCCCCGCTCAACGGCCTCATGGAGTACCGGGATCAGCCCGGACGCCTCGAGCATCTCCATTCCTGCACCGAACGAACCCACGCCCGGGAGGATCAGGGTGCCTGCGTCGGCGAGCTGGCCGGGGTCGCGCGTTACCACCGCCGACACGCCGACCTTCTTCAGCATGTTCCGGACGGAGTTCACGTTCCCGAGGCCATAGTCGATAACGGCCGCGCTGACCACCGATCGCCTCCTCTGAATCCCTCGTGGGCCGCCGGCGTTCAGGGGTTGTGACTGGGCCCTGGAGGCGACGTGGAAGTACCGCGGGGAATCTACTGAGTGCCGTACCACGGACAACCTCGGCGGCTCGCCCAAAGGGCCTTACAACCGAACGCGTTCCGACTAGATTCCGCCGGTTTCAGGGGTCGCGAACACGGAGATGTTGGATGCGGGTGATCGTTCTAGGCGGTGATGGCTTCTGTGGCTGGCCGACGGCGTTGTACCTGTCCGAACAGGGGCACGATGTCACGATCGTCGACAACCTGAGTCGACGCCGAATCGACGAAGACCTCGGCTGCGAATCACTCACCCCCATCCAATCGATAGGGGATCGAATCGCTGCATGGCACTCCGTCACCGGGCGCCAGATCGAGTTCGTCAATCTCGACCTCGCCGTCGACTACGACGCGCTGGAAGACCTGCTCCGCACCTCCGCACCTGACGCGATCGTGCATTTCGCGGAGCAACGAGCCGCGCCGTATTCGATGAAGAATCCGACGACCAAACGGTATACCGTCTCGAACAATCTGAACGCCACACACAATCTCCTGTGTGCGATTGTGGAGTCGGGTCACGACATCCATGTCGCCCACCTGGGAACGATGGGCGTCTATGGCTACGGAACCGCTGGCTTCCGGATCCCCGAGGGATATGTGAAGGTCCGGATGATCGGTGAGAGCACCGAGGCTGAGGCACAGGGTCCGGTGGAAGCCGAGGCGGAGATTCTCTACCCGGCGGATCCCGGCTCCATCTACCACATGACGAAAACGCAGGACGCGCTCCTCTTCTACTTCTACAACAAGAACTACGGAGTGCGCGTAACCGATCTGCATCAGGGGATCGTTTGGGGAACTCAGACGCCGCAGACAAGACTGCATCCACACCTGATCAACCGGTTTGACTACGACGGTGACTATGGGACCGTTCTCAACCGGTTCCTGATGCAGGCGGCGATCGGATATCCCATGACCGTGCATGGATCAGGAGGCCAGACACGCGCCTTCATTCACATCCGGGATACAACGCGTTGTGTAGGCCTCGCGCTGGAGAACCCTCCGCAGCCAACCGATCGAGTCCGGATCTTCAACCAGATGACCGAAACGCACACCGTCGCCGACCTCGCGAGCAGGATCGCGGGCCTCACGGGTACCGAAGTGCAGCATCTGGAGAACCCCCGCAAGGAGAAGGCCGAGAACGACCTGGAGGTCGACAACGCCTGCTTCCTGGACCTGGGGCTCGCTCCCATCACGCTCTCCGACGGACTGCTCCAGGAGGTCACCGAGATCGCTGCCAAGTATTCGGAACGGTGCGATCGAACGAAGATCTTGCCTTCCTCCTCCTGGTTCAGGACAGAATCTTCGTGATCAAGATCGGGATCATCGGCTGCGGGAAGCAGGCCCCGAAGCACATCGGCGCTCTCAAACCCCACGGCGACGTCGAACTCGTCCTCTGCGACATCGACTCTTCTCTCGCGCAGGCTCTCGGGGAAGAGCATGACCTGCCCTGGGTGGAGTCGGTTGACCAGATCCTGGACGACCCGAGCGTCACGGCGATCGACGTGTGTACGCCGGTCACCAGTCACACCGAGTTGATCCTGGCAGGGCTCGATCGCGGGAAGGACTTCTTCTGCGAGAAGCCCCTGTGCCAGACTGCCGAGGAGGCCCGTACCATCGAGGCCCGGGTGGCCGAGACCGGTCAGATCGGCATGGTGGGCTTCAACTACCGATTCGCTCCGGCCATGGAAGAGGCAGGGAAGATCCTGGCCGAGGTCCCGAACCACGGATCGAGCGCCGTCATCGGTCCGGTTACGTCGGCGTTCTTCCGGCTCGGCGGGCGAGGCGGTCATCAGCTGTGGAAGCATCAGGCGGCCGCCGGCGGCGGTGCGATCAACGAGATGCTGATCCACAGCCTGGATCTGGTGAACTGGTTCCTGGGTCCGATCGAGACCGCGGAACTCGTCACCCAGCGCGTCCTTCGCCCGAACCGGCCGATCGCCGGTACGCCGAGGGACGTGGACGCGGAAGACTTCGTACTGGTTCGTGTGGTGTGCCGAAACGGAATCGAAGCCTTCTGCCACGCCGATCTCGTGACTCCGGCGTTCATGCACTACGTCGAGGTCCAGGGAGAGAACGGGACGTTCTTCGGCTCGATCCAGCCGGACATGCCGTCCTTCCTGTTCTGCGAGAAAGCCTCCGGCGGATACACCGCCGGGCGGACCCGTTTCGATTTCGGTCCGCGAAATTTCTTCGACGCCCAGATGTCGAAATTCATCCTGAGCCTCAGGGAACGCACTCAGCCGACCGGATGTGCCGTGTCGGATTCGGTGATTCTCCTCGAGGCCTTCGAACAGATCCGATCCGGGAGCACGACGCGTGGCTGATCTCTCCATCTCCGAAATCTCCCTCACTCGTGAGGAGGTCGCGGCAGCGACCCGTGTGCTCGAAAGCGGAATGCTCCGACAGGGAAAGGAGTGCTCGGCGTTCGAGCAGGAGTTCGCCGAGTACACCGGAGCAGCACACGCCATTACGTGCGCGAACGGTACGGCGGCGCTCCAGCTCGCCTACCTCGCGTGCGTGAAGCCTGGCGACGAGGTGCTCGTCCCGTCCATGACCTTCATCGCGACAGCGAACATGGTCATCGCGGCCGGGGCCACCCCGATCCTGTGCGACGTGGATCCGGAGACCTACCTCATCGACCTCGCGGACGCGCAGAAGCGTGTCACCGATAAGACGACGGCGATCGCCCCGGTCCACCTGCACGGCAACATCTGCGATCTCGACGCCGTCGCCGACTTCGCCACGAGCAATGACCTCAAGGTCGTGTGGGATGGAGCTCAGTGTCATGGCGGCACGCACGACGGACAGGGCGTGGGCCGCGCCGCTGACTTCGTGACGTACTCGTTCTACCCGTCCAAGAACATGTTCGTGGGCGAGGGTGGGATGGTCACGACCAACGACCCGGAATACGACCACTTCATTCGCTTTACCCGGGCGCACGGGCAGACGGCGAAGAACCACTTCACGATGTTCGGCTACAACCTTCGCATGACCGACGTCGAGGCCACGATCGGTCGGCTGCAGCTGGCCCGCCTGGATGAGATGCTGGAGATCCGCCGGGCGAACGCGGCCGTCCTGACCGAAGGGCTTGCGGGAATCGAAGGAATCACGCCGCAGCGGGTGACCGAGAACACCGGCCACGCCATGCACCAGTACTCCGTCATCGTGGACGCCGAGACGTTCGGCTGCGACCGCAGCGAGTTGGCGACCGCTCTCAAGGAGCGCGGCATCGGGTCGGGTGTGCACTACCCGAGCGCGATCCACGAGCAGCCCATCTGGCACGAGATGTACGGACGGCAGGACGATCTCCCGGTGTCAGAACACCTGGGGGCGAACTTCCTGTCCCTCCCCGTCCATCACGGGATGGGGGTCGACGACGCCGCTCGGGTCGTAGACGCTGTAGCGGAGATCGCCGCAGGCTGACGCCCGCGTGCCGTCAGGAACCGTCTTCGGTGACCTTACGTCCCCACTTGATGTGGGCCCACGCACGCTCGTGTCCGTAGTAGAGCAGGAGCTTGGCGATCGTCTCCATCCCCCCGACGGCCGCGGCTAACGCGATCTCGCCGGTGACCATGTAGACGAGCCCGAACGTCGTGGCCGTCGCCAGGGCCCGCCAGCTGAACGCTTTTACGAGAGATCGCGCGCGTCCAGGGGCGACTTCTGGAGTCTCTATTGGGCCTCCAACGAGCCGATACCCGCGGCCCGGAGAGCCCCAACCACTGCCGCCACGCTCTCTTCGAGCGTCTGCCCCGTCGTCTCTACGTGGATCTCCGCGTTGCCGGGTGTTTCGTACGGACTCGAAATCCCCGTCATGTGAGCGATCTCACCTTTTCGCGCCCTGGCATACAGACCCTTCGTATCCCGCTTCTCACACTCCTCGAGCGGTGTGTCGACGAAGACTTCGAAGAACCGGCCCTTGGGAACGAGCGCCCGTGCGGCATCCCGGTCCGCCTGGAACGGCGAGATGAAGGTACACAGCACCACGTTCGCCTGGCGGAAGAAGAGCGCGGCGACCTCACCGACCCGACGGATGTTCTCCGTCCGATCTTCCGGCGAGAAGCCAAGGTCCCCGTTGAGTCCATGCCGGACCTGATCTCCGTCCAGGAGCATCGTCTGCAAACCGCCGCCGAAGAGCTCGCGCTCGACACCGCGGGCGATCGAGGTCTTTCCGGAGCCCGAAAGGCCCGTGAACCAGACCACGGCTGCTTTGTGCTTGTTGCGCGCCTCGCGCTGCGGCAGCGGCACGTTCCAGCCCTCCCAGACGACATCCGGAGATGTCGTCTGCGGTGCCTCGGCGTCTTCCTGCAGCTGCGTGGCCAGGTCCTCCGCGGAGCGAACCGCTCCGCGAATCATGCCGGCCGCGACCGTGTTGTTCGAGTGCGGGTCGACCAGGATGAAGCCACCGGTCTCCCGGTTCATCTCATACCGGTCGAAAAACACCGGAAGGGCGGTCTGAATCTGTACCCGCCCGATGTCATTCAGCTGGAAGCTGTCGACCGTTTCGCGATGCAGCGTGTCCACGTCGATACGGTACACGAGCCGTGAAATAAACGCCTTCACCTCTCGCGTGGTCTGGCGGAGCCAGTATTGCTTGCCCGGCTCCATCGGCTCGTCCGCCGTCCAGCAGATCGTCGCATCGACCTCGGACTCGACCATCGGGAGGTTCAGCGGCCGGACGATCATGTCGCCGCGACTGATGTCCAGTTCCTCGGTCGTCGCGATCGCCACGGAGTCACCGGCTACAGCCTCATCGACCGGCCCGCCATGGGTATCCACAGACGCCACGGTGGTCCGCTTGCCCGAGGGCAGAACCATGATCTCCTCGCCCGGGCGGATCGTTCCGGACGACACCCGACCCGCGTACCCGCGGTAGTCCTGATCCGGCCGGATGACGTACTGAACCGGAAAGCGGAAGTCCACGAGGTTGCGGTGCGCCCCGACGTTCACGTGCTCGAGGTGGTGGAGCAGCGTCGAGCCGTGGTACCACGGCATGTTCTCGCTCTCGTCCACGACGTTGTCGCCGAGGAGTGCGGAGATCGGGATGAACGTCATGTCCTCGACGCCGAGCTTCGCGGCAAAGTCCGTGTATTCACGAACGATCTCGTCGTACCGCTCTTCCGACCAGTCGACGAGGTCCATCTTGTTGACTGCAACGAGGATGTGCGGGATCCCGAGCAACGAGGCGATGAAGCCGTGCCGCTTGGATTGTGTCAGCACCCCGTTGCGGGCGTCGATCAATACGATCGCCAGCTCAGCGGTCGACGCACCCGTGACCATGTTGCGGGTGTACTGAACGTGCCCGGGCGTGTCCGCGATGATGAACTTCCGCTTCGGCGTCGCGAAGTACCGATAGGCGACGTCGATCGTGATGTTCTGCTCACGCTCCGCGCGCAGCCCGTCCGTGAGCAGCGCGAGGTTCACGTAGCCTTCGCCGCGGCGCGTGCTGGCTTCCTCGACGGCGTCGAGCTGATCCTGGAAGATCGACTTGGTGTCGTACAGGAGCCGCCCGATCAGGGTGCTCTTTCCGTCGTCGACCGATCCAGCGGTGGAAAAGCGTAGGAGGTCCATTAAAAGTACCCCTGCTTCTTCCGGTCTTCCATTGCGGCTTCCGAGTGCTTGTCGTCGTGACGACCACCACGCTCGGTTACGCGGGACGCGGCGACCTCCGCGATGATGTCGTCGAGGGATGCGGCGCCCGACACGGTCGCGCCGGTGCAGGACGCGTCCCCGATGGTGCGGAAGCGAACGACCATCTCGCTCCATTCCTCACCGGGCAGGAGGTCGTTGACGTCCGACTCGGCCAGGAGGACTCCGTCACGCTCGACTACGTTGCGGGTGTGCGCGAAGTACAGCGAGGGGATGTCGACGTTCTCGGCCTGGATGTACTGCCAGACGTCCATCTCGGTCCAGTTCGACAGCGGGAACACTCGGAAGTGCTCCCCCATCGCCTTGCGACCGTTGAAGATGTTCCAGAGTTCAGGCCGCTGGTTCTTGGGATCCCACTGTCCGAAGCGATCGCGGTGACTGAAGAAACGCTCTTTGGCACGCGCCTTCTCTTCATCCCGGCGCCCTCCGCCCAGAGCGGCGTCAGCCTTCACGTCAGCCAGCGCTTCCAGCAGAACCATGATCTGCAGACGGTTCCGGCTCGGATTGGGACCGGGCTCTTCCTTCTGGCGCCCCGAATCGATCGACTCCTGGACCGAACCGACGTGCAGCTGGACCTGAGTCTCTTCGACCAGCCGATCACGGAACTCGAGCGTCTCGGCGAAGTTGTGACCGGTGTCCACGTGAACGAGGGTGAACGGGATTCGCGCCGGGGCGAATGCCTTCTTCGCCAGGTGGACCATCAGGATCGAGTCCTTTCCACCGGAGAAGAGCAGGACCGGCCGCTCGAACTGAGCTGCGACCTCGCGCATGATGAAGATCGACTCCGACTCAAGCTGTCGGAGATGGGATCGAAGGGGCAGCGTCATGGACTCTCGGATGCGGGGGGAACGCGGCCGTACCGGTCTTCCAGTCGGACCACGTCGTCGAGGTGGGGGGTGGAGGCTTCGAGGATGTCCACGTCCGTCTCCGCGACCATGCGGTGCACGGTGCCGGTGGTAACGTGGAATCGCTGGCCGGCTTCCATACGATAGTCGGTGAGTTGATCCACCGAAGGTCCGACCTGAAAAAGCATGACGCCGGAGAGAAGGTAAAACGTCTCGTCCTTGATTTCGTGGTACTGCAGAGAAAGCGCCTCACCCGCGTTCACGTGCAGGATCTTCCCGACGTATTGATCGGTCTCCGCCCATATGAGCTCAAAGCCCCATGGTTTTTCGACCCTCCTCGGGTTCTCCAACATCCACAGACCTCCGTGTCCGCTCAGATTGTGCGCGCTCGGGCGTCACCCTGCGCAAGTTGTTCCTGAAAGAAGGGGATCGTGCGACGGACACCCTCTCTCAATTCAATTGATGGTTTCCAGCCCAATACTTCCCGGGCGACGGTGATATCCGGTTTCCTGACCTTCGGATCATCTTCCGGAAGCGGTAGTGATTCGATCGTGGAGGAAGATCCGGTGGCTTCAAGCACAACGTCGGCCAGTTCGCGGATCGTGAATTCGTTCGGGTTGCCGATGTTCGTCGGTTCGGTGCGGTCCGACTGGAACAGCCGGTAGATCCCATCCACTTCGTCTTCTACGTAGCAGAAAGAGCGCGTCTGGCTTCCATCTCCGTAGATGGTGATCGGATCACCCCGAAGGGCCTGCACGATGAAATTCGAAACGACGCGTCCGTCGCCGGGGCGCATTCGCGGCCCGTATGTATTGAAGATGCGAAGGATGCGGGTATCAACGCCATGATGACGATGGTAGGCCATGGTCATGGCCTCCGCGAAGCGCTTGGCTTCGTCGTAGCAGCCCCGCAGTCCAACAGGGTTCACATTGCCCCAGTACGTCTCGGGCTGAGGGTGAACGAGCGGGTCTCCGTAGACCTCGGAGGTCGATGCGAGCAGGAATCGTGCTCCCTTCGCCATCGCGATACCGAGTGAGTTGAGCGTTCCCCGGCTCCCGACCTTGAGCGTCTGGATGGGCAGCTCGAGGTAGTCCACCGGCGACGCGGGCGACGCAAAGTGGAGAACCCCGTCCAGATCTTCGTCAAAGAAGATCGGATCCGAGATGTCGTGCTCCACCAGTCGGAAGCCATCACGCTCAGACAGAAGATCCGCGTTTCGCCGAGATCCCGTGATGAAGTTGTCCAGGCCTATGACCTCGTAGCCCTCATCGAGGAAACGCTCGGCCAAGTGCGACCCCAGGAATCCGGCGGCGCCGGTGATTAGAACGCGCATGTCACCCCTCGGCGGCCGCGGTAATAGCGGGTCGCCCGATACAGACGTAGTCGAAGCCCGCCGCGGTCATGCGCACCGGGTCGTACAGGTTGCGCCCGTCGAGAATCACGGGCTGTGCCAAAGCGGCCTTCATTCGCTCGAAATTCGGACGGCGATATGGTTGCCATTCGGTGTGGATCAACAGCGCGTCAGCCCCTTCCAAGGCGTCGTAGTTGCTGCCCGCGTACTCGATGCGATCGCCCAGACGCTTCTGAGCTTCCTCTACGGCCACCGGATCGTGGGCCACGACACGAGCGCCGCGACTGAGCAGGCCCTCGATGGTGACCAGAGCCGGCGCCTCTCGCATATCATCCGTATTGGGCTTGAAGGCCAGTCCCCAGATTGCGAAGGTGCGGCCGGAAAGGTCCTCGCCGAAGCGACCGACGACGTGCTGCAGAAGGATGTGCTTCTGCTTGCGGTTGACCTCCTCCACCGCCTCGAGGATCGAAGCGTCTGCGCCGAGTTCCTGCATGGTGCGAACCAGCGCCTGAACGTCCTTCGGGAAGCAGGAGCCCCCGTAGCCGATTCCGGGAAAGAGGAAGCTCGGGCCGATCCGCGAATCCGACCCCACACCACGGCGGACCGCGTTGACATCGGCCCCCGTCTTCTCGCACAGCTGAGCGATGGCGTTCATGAAGCTGATCCGCGTCGCCAACATCGAGTTGGCGGCGTACTTCGTGATCTCGGCAGACGGAACGTCCATGATCAGGATCGCTCCGCCAGTGCGCACGAAGGGCGAATACAGATCGCGCAGCGTTCGCTCCGCGAACTCCGAATCGACCCCGAGGACGACCCGATCCGGCTTCATGAAGTCCTCGATCGCCGCGCCCTCCTTGAGGAACTCAGGGTTCGAGCAGACGTGCACCTTGTGCTCAGTGACTTCCTCGATCGCGTCGCGGACCCGGTTCGCCGTACCGACGGGAACCGTGCTCTTCGTGATGACGATCTTCTCGCCCTCCATCGCCTCGCCGATCGAGCGAGCTACGGCGAGTACGTGCTGGAGATCGGCAGAACCGTCCTCATCCGGTGGCGTTCCCACGGCGATGAAGATGATGTCCGACGTGCGAACCGCTCCGTGCACATCCGTAGTGAAGCTCAATCGCTCCGCGTCCAGATTCTGCTCGATGAGGTTGTCGAGCCCCGGTTCGTGAATGGGCACGATCCCGTTGTTGAGGCCCGAGATCTTGGATTCGTCGATGTCGGCGCAGATAACGTCGTTTCCGGACTCTGCCAGGCAGGCGCCTGCCACGAGGCCAACGTATCCGGAGCCAATAACCGCGATCTTCACGTGCGATTCCGCTGGTTCGGGGATGTAGGGGGGAACTTCCAGAGCAGGAAGCTAGGGATATGTCTGCGGAAACTGAACCCTGAAGAAGCGCCCGAAAGTGCTTGCGTCGTAACGGATTCGGGTCAACCGCGCTTGCCGACCGCTCGTAGTTCGAACAACTGATCGCGAAGAAGTGCCGCTTTCTCGAAATCGAGTGACTCGGCGGCCTCTTCCATCTCCTTTTCGAGGATCTTGATGTACTCCTCGTGGTTCACCTCTTCCGCATAGGTCGAGGGTCCCTCCCCGACTTTGGCGGGTGTGTCCCGAGCATCGGCCACTCGGGTGGAGAACTCGATCTCTTCGATGCTCTTCCGGATCGTCTGAGGCGTGATCCCGTGCTTCTTGTTGTGCGCGATCTGAATTTCCCGGCGTCGATTCGTCTCGCTGATGCACTTGGCCATCGAATCGGTCATGCGGTCCGCATACATGATGGCCCGCGCCTCTACGTTCCTGGCCGCACGGCCGATCGTCTGAATCAGAGACCGAGCGTTGCGGAGGAACCCCTCCTTGTCGGCGTCCAGAATGGCGACGAGGGAGACCTCGGGCAGATCGAGGCCCTCGCGGAGCAGATTGATGCCGACCAGGACGTCGATCTTCCCCAGTCGCAGAGATCGCAGAATTGCCATGCGCTCGATCGCGTCCACCTCCGCGTGCATATAGCGGACTCGGACCCCGACCGACTGGAGGTACTCCGACAGATCCTCCGCCATCCGCTTCGTCAGCGTCGTGACCAGGACCCGTTCGTTCTTCTTCTCACGTTCGCGGATTTCGGCGAGCAGGTCGTCGACCTGCCCCTTGACCGGCCGCACGTCGATTTCCGGATCGATCAGACCCGTAGGCCGGATGATCTGCTCGACCACCACACCGCCGGCGCGCTCGATCTCCCAATCCCCGGGGGTCGCCGAGATGAAGACGGTCTGGGGAATGAGCGCGTCCCATTCCTGGAACTGCAGGGGCCGATTGTCGAGCGCGGACGGGAGTCGGAAGCCGTGGTCGATGAGTACGCTCTTCCTCGACCGATCTCCCTTGTACATCGCGTGGACCTGGGGCACCGACACGTGCGATTCGTCCACCACCATGAGGAAGTCTGCCGGGAAGTAATCCATGAGGCAGGCAGGACGCTCGCCGGTCCTCCGGCGACTCGTGTACAGAGAGTAGTTCTCGATGCCGGGGCACGTCCCGATTTCAAGCATCATCTCGATGTCGAAATTGGTTCGCTGTTCGAGTCGCTGCGCCTCAAGGAGTTTTCCCGCGTTCCGAAAGAGAGCCAGCTGCTCGGCGAGTTCTTCCCGAATCAGCGGGACCATCTCGTTGACGGTGCGGCGCGGCGTCACGTAGTGGGACGCCGGGTAGATCGCCGTGCGCTCCAGTGCGGTGATGATCTCGCCGGTGAGCGGATCGAATCGGGTGATCCGCTCGACCTCGTCCCCCCAGAGTTCGACGCGCACGGCCTGCTCATCGTAGGCCGGATAGATCTCTACAGTGTCGCCGCGGACGCGAAAGGTGCCTCTCTCGAAGAGGTAGTCGTTTCGCTTGTACTGGATGTTCACCAGGCCCTGCAGAATGTCCCGTCGCGGAAGCTCATCCCCGATGGACATATGAAGCATCAGGCTCCGGTAGTCGAGCGGGTTCCCGAGGCCGTAGATCGACGACACGGAGGCCACCACGATGACGTCCTCTCGCTCCATCAGAGACGACGTCGCCCGCAGGCGGAGTCGCTCGATATCCTCGTTGATCGACGAGTCCTTCTCGATGTAGGTGTCCGTCGAGGCGACGTAGGCTTCCGGCTGGTAGTAGTCGTAGTACGAGATGAAGTACTCGACCGCGTTGTGCGGGAAGATCGACTTCAGCTCACCGTAGAGCTGCGCTGCCAGCGTCTTGTTGTGCGAGAAGAGCAGCGTGGGCCGGCCGTGCGCCGCTATGACGTTGGCGATGGAGAACGTCTTTCCCGTGCCGGTCGCTCCCAGTAGAACCTGGCTCTTGTCTCCACGGGCAAGACCTTCGGAAAGCTCCCGAATCGCGTTGGGCTGATCTCCAGCCGGCGCGAAGTCCGACACGACCTCAAACGCTGTCATCCTCTCATCCCTCCGTCACCCCGGTGCCCGCCCACCATCGGGGCACCGCAGATTGTGCTTCCTCGTAGGTCTCCGGGAGACCAATGTCGAGAAAGAAGCCCTCCGAAGGGAGACCGAGCAGAAGACCCTCGGACGCGAGGGAGGGCAGAAGATCGGATTCCAGGTTCGATGGGGTGGCGATTCGCTCGAGTACCTCGCGGCGGAAGGCGTAGATCCCGCCGTTGATCCACCCCGGGCCGGGTGCTGACTTTTCGGCAAAATCCACGATACGCCCACCGTCCATGCGGACACGCCCGTACCGAGACGTATCGGCCACCGACCGAAGAGCTACGGCACCCAGCGCCTCCGACGTCGCAAGACGGGCACCCAGCTCCGCGATGGGCGCGTCCAGAAGAGTGTCTCCGTTCAATACGAAGAAG
>Ga0316204_10006196_pt1 | contig 18649 bp, 18 predicted proteins | sample 6monrhotite_MG_2_FD_205661 | JGI IMG/M metagenome (GOLD analysis project Ga0316204, IMG submission 205661) | Microbial mat bacterial communities from mineral coupon in-situ incubated in ocean water Damariscotta River, Maine, United States -... | ecosystem: Environmental > Aquatic > Marine >...
TCGCGAATCAGCTTTTCGTTATGTTCAGGCGTATTTTCTTCCACGGCAAGAACCAAATTGACCTGACCATATAACTTGGTCGCCCTGGCCTCGCCGTCACCTTTTTCGCCGTGGCACAAGACACAGTAGGCATTATAGGCAATTCCGCCGCGCATCATCGGGTTTGCCTTGGCTGCTTTAACATCCTTGCGGGATTCCACACCAGCCTGGACGGTATTAACCGCACCCATTGATAAGGCCAGTGTAATTAAGCTAGTCAACAATAAACGCATTATTTGACCTCGATCACTATGAGCATTTCAGGATGAATAGCGCACTCGACTTCAGCCTCGCCCGGTTCATCAAATGTGACTGATTTTGATTCGCCAGCAGGATAGGAACCAAGGTCGAAAGTCTTCAGGTCCGACAACGAAAAGATATTATGAAAAAATGGATCCTCATTCTTAAAATGGATCGTATCCCCTGCGTTAATAGATAGGGTCTCCACCTTGGAGTCGTTCAGCTTGAAACTCTTGTTGCTCTGTGTCAACGTGAGATCCTCAGCACTTACTATTGCCGGCACCAGCATCCCGAATAGAGCAACCGCAACCATTTTCTTATTTAACATACATGTACTCCTTTTCAGTCCTTATTTCACTGGTAATTGAGGTATAGTAATTTCCATTGGGTCACCTGTTAGCGACTTGAGAAACTCAACCAGATCTTTTTTCTCTTTTTTGCTGAGTTTAAGTGGCTTCATGTTGGGAGACAGTGTGCCTGCGTTCTCAAAGCCACCTCCGTTATAATGCTCCACCACTTCTTGCAGAGTTTTATAAGCACCGTTATGCATATAAGGTGCGGTCAAGTCGATATCGCGCAGAGTCGGCGTCTTGAATGCGCCCTTGAGTATGTTGATCGGTTTAATTTTATAACGGCCCATATCTTTCATGTCATTTAAGCCAACGTTATGGAAACCGTCATCGGTAAAGTTGAACCCGTCATGGCAGGCGGTGCAATTGGCTTTGCCTTTGAAGACACCAAAACCCCGAATCGCAGATTTACTCATGGCACCGTCAACGCCTTTCAGCCAGCGGTCGAACGGCGCGTCGGTTGATACGATGGTGCGCTCAAAGGCAGCAAGGGCCTTGGCAATAGTGACACCCTGGATACCCTCTCCCGGATATGCCGCTTCGAACAGCTTGATATAACCGGGTATCGCAGACAGCTCCTCGATAAGAGAGCCCATGTCTTGCGCCATTTCACCACCAGCGACGATCGGGCCCAGGGCCTGCTCCTCCAATGTTTTGGCACGGCCGTCCCATAGCTGAAAACGCTGGTAGGCGGTATTCAGAATCGTTGGTGAAGAACGCCCCAGTATATCCATACCATGGCCTACTGCAGTGGGTTGCGCATCCGACCAACCCAGTGCTGGGTTATGGCATGTGGCGCAACTGATAAAGTTGGAACCAGAGAGACGTGGATCGAAAAAGAGGAACTTGCCCAATTCAATACGTTCGGGTGTCATCATGTTGTTGGCCGGTTGTGGCACAGTCATGGGGCGAAGGTATTTTTGAGTGTCCTCATCGCTTGCTTTCATCTCGGCAGCCATGGCGCTTGTAGCGGCCAAACTCAGGCTGATTCCGATCAACGCCGTGGCGACCATTTTTGCCAGGCTTTTCTGATAAAATGTACTGCTATTCATATATCTGTCCTCATTTGTACAAATTTCATATTATTTAACGTGACTCTGAGCCTACAATTTAAACTTATCGACGGTATGGCCAAGATTGGTTGCGGCTTCATTTAAATTAGCTGACAGCCCATGCAGCTTTTCAGTTTGGCCGCTGGTCTCTGAACTCAGATCGAACAGTAAATTTACGGCATCATTAATGCCTAGCACCGCCTGCTCCTGTTCACCAATCATGTTCACCACGCCATGCATCACATCACGCAGATGCATTGCCTGGTCTCTACTTAACGACGTCTCCTCCGAGATAGACTTTAAGCAACTAATATTCTCGCGAGACTCAGAAACTGAGCTTTCCAACATGCCGACTGCATTGTCGACGCTCGATGAAATGCTTTCTACCAGGCCGGAAATATCAGAAGTTGCCTCTTCTGTACGTGAAGCCAACAGCCTCACTTCATCTGCTACAACTGCAAAACCACGACCCTGCTCACCAGCGCGAGCAGCCTCAATAGCGGCATTTAATGCCAGCAGGTTGGTTTGCGACGAAATATCGCGAATGGTATTAGTAATAGCGGTGATGGTCTCTGCTGTCTTCGACAGGTCACGTGTCACCCGCGCGGTGTGCTCCATATGCTCTTGAAAACGTTCAAAGTTATCAGAGGTCGCGTTAATCTTTTTGACCATGCTTTCGGAGGTGTCAGCAGTTTCCTGCGCCTTAACCGCAGCACCCTCTAATTCGCTGACCGCACCGTTGGTGTTGGACGTCACCGTCTCGGCATCGTGTTTAATATGCCCCACACTGTCGTGCAAACGAGATGACACGTTGTGAATTCCGTTGGCCATTTCAGCAACGCTCTCGGCCTGGGAGCTAAGTGTGTTAGTACTGGCATGGATATTGGTCACAACAGCATGCAAATCGCTGACCGTATTGCTCATCGCATTAACCATGCGGCCCACTTCGTCCTTACCAGCACTACCCAGTTTTGTACGTAAATCACCATTGGAAAGTGACATCATCGCCTTTTCCAGGGCAAACATGGGCTTTACGGCAAAACGCGCCAGGACAATACTCAGCACGACACTGACAATCAAACCGATGCCAACAAATACCATCAATAAGTACACCGTGCGGTAGCTCGCTGTCTCAATCTCGTTTAATTGCTCGTCGATGGCCTCGCGTTGTTCGGTGATGATGGTTTCGGCTAGCTCATCGATGCGCTTGAACTTGTGTTCTAACACCTTTAACACGTTAATCGCTTCACTGTCGCGATCACGGCGAGCCAGCTTAATCACTTCCATGCGTTTAGGTTTAATCTCCTGGATCAGCTGCTGTAATTCTGTCACCTTGATGTCATTAGGAAAAATTTCCTGGAGTTTATGGATTTTCTCCTCCAGATCGCTGGCGGCGGAGATAGCTATCACGGCGGCCGCGCGGGTCGCACTACTCTCAACGTTAGCAATAACATTGGCTTGCGCTGTGCCCATTTTCAACAAGGTCATCCGGGCATCTTCGATGATGTTCATCTGTGTGATTGACTTTGAATAGGCGGTTTGAACCTCATCACTCAAGTTAAATATCGAATATGCGCCCATCCCGCCGACTGCAACAGTGCCAAGCGAGAATATGGCCGTTAACGCCAGGATCTTGGTACGCCATCGGAATCGACCAATAAATTGTTCAAACTGTTCCATCATATTTCAATGTGTCCGTTTATTTGTTCCTTAACAAGCAGTACCCACGTATTACAAATGGATAACGTCACCTTTAAATAAAAGCTTTAGAGGAATTTTTATAAGGCATTACAGTTGATGGATATATACGTCGGCGAGGCTTTATCTTTGTAGCATTTTTGGGCCCAATTTAGCTTATACCTGGACTCCGCAGTTGGCGGCATTTATTGTCCCTAATACATTGATAGACCTAGCATATAGGGTTTATAAATGCATAGTTTAATCCAGATTTAAATGGCCCATTTGAGCAACGCCTAACTCCAGCCAACCCGTTTCGCGAAATTTTAACGAACACCCTCCCTGCCATACAGCATAAAGAGCGCGCAGTGATTTGATATTGTGTGAAAACGCCAAGTACGCAGGGTCTTGAAAAAGGAACTAGCTGTGGTGTAAGCGAGTGAGTTTTTGGCAAGAACGCCAAATAATTTTTAGCGGGGTAGCGACACAATCGTGCTACTCATAAAGCTGGCGAATCTCTTCCAGGCGACGACGATTGGCACCAAAATCATAATAGCCACTACGCGATGCGGAGCGCATCTGGATAAGCGCTTTTTCATCATCAAAAAAGAAGGTCACATCGTCGACAAAACGAAATACCGCGCTCGTCACTGTCACACGCAAGTAAAGTTCGGTATCTTCAACAATCTCGGTATTCTCAAGCTGTGAAAGCACGGCCAACAGTCGCAAGCGTGCCATCGCGCGATCGCCACCGTAACTCATCGGCGCAATGCGATGTTCATCACTCGTTGCCAGTGACGATACACAGTTAGGGCTATCCGGACACGGTTCTAATCTTTCATCAGCCATAGCTTTCGTAACGGCACACAATAAAAAAACTATCAGGTAATAGTTGAATGGCTGGCGCTTCATTGTCGCCAGGGCATCACGGGTATTGTCGAAATACTATTTTTTGGCGAACCATCGACCAGTTTGTCGCTGTAACTCAAATAGATTAACGTATTACGCCTGGCGTCATAAAAACGCACCACCTGTAGTGATTTAAACAGAATCGAGGTGCTTTTCTTAAACACCTCCTGCCCATCAAACTTACCCGACTTAATCTTACTCGGCAGGCTAATTGGGCCTGTTTGGCGGCAGGCGATCGAGGCGTCTGAGGTATCCTCTGCAAGTCCCAATGAACCACTCATGCCGCCTGTTTTGGCACGACTCAGGTGACAGGTCGCACCCGGAATCAGCGGGTCATCAAAGGCCTCCACCACAATTTTATCGTTTGCCCCCATGATTTTTATTTTAGTACTCACACTACCAATCACCTCAGCATAAAGCGATGAGGAGACTAGCATCGCGATAACTGTCACGAACGCCATACAAACGCTGTTCTTTTTATGAAAATAGTTCATTTTCCCAACCTTTTATCAAATCATTAACGACTCAGACTTCCGATTCTATCCCACAAAGTACCCATAAAGCTAAAGCGAAACGGCCGATCTGCCGCTCAAATATATAGAGGCAGGTCACACAAAGCAGATGGAGACCTCGGTAATGATAAAACGATTAACAGACATCCCGGTTTACTCAAGCGCTCAAGTCAATATTGAGGCTGAGATATTTAACACCATTCGTATTGCAACCCAACGCCTTGCATTGCCGATTCGACTTACGTTACCACGCTTTCAATATATCGACGTCGTGATTGACCACGACTCCTGGGCCTGCGTAGACAGAAGCCTGAATGACCTACCGGTGATTGCCTGGACCGAGTTCGAAATCACCAACCGCGTAGCACTCCATCTACCCGTCAGCTGTAAAATTTCAAATTACCACTTCCAGTCAGCGCAAGTGGTCGCAGGCGCACTGACATTCACCAAAATGGCACTTGAGCGGAAACTAGCCGCCAACACTCAGCAGTCAGCGTCACAAACACGACCAACGAAGATTAGCCAATTATACTGTGTGGTACCCACCAGCAGTTCACAACATCGCTAACAGCCTGACAAGCTCTTTTCTCGCAACCATCTGTATCAGGTATACTGCCAGCACTCAATATTGCTGGAGAGATACCCTTGAATTACTACGCCCTGATCATCGGCGGCTTTATCATCGTCGGTCTGGCCATCACCGCCTTTGGCTGGCGCGGTTTTCAAAAAGGCAAAGCCAACCAGCAGTGGCCATCAATCACAGGTCAGATCAGCTCGACGACACTCACCTCCGCAGAAAACGATTTACTACCGGATATCCGCTTTAGTTACACCGTTGATGGTAAGCATTACGAAGGCAGGGTCGAATTCCCACCCGGCACCATGCCGATGCCTGGCTTTGCCAGCGCTCAACTCGAAAAATATCCGGCAGGCAGCCCAGTCACCGTTCACTACAATCCACAACAACCCGAGCAAGCAACGCTGGAACCCGGCCGCGCCAACGATGACTGGTTAATCCTCGCGATGGGGATTGGCTTTACTGCAATCGGCGTACTCGCAATGTTTTTCAGCGGCTAAATTAAAGGAAGTCCACATGAAATTTCGTTTACTAATCACCACCACGCTACTTTTACTTAGCGCATGCGACATCAACGAATCGATGCGCTCAAATGCGGCCAATGAGAGCACCTCAGAGGCACGTGCCATCGCCGCTAAATCTGGCTGCATGGGTTGCCATACCACATCGAACAGTGTCTATGGCCCCGCATGGAAACTCGTCAGCGAACGCTACCAGGGTGTGCCAAATGCACGCGAACTGTTGATTTCAAATATCAGGTCGGGCAGTGCTGGGCAGTGGGACCAGGTCACTGGCGGCAAGCGGATGCCACCACAACAAGGCTCAATCAATGGTGAAGAGCTGGAGATTCTTGTTGATTATATTATTGCCCTTGCCGCGCCAAAGCCAATAGCGGTACCTGCTGAAACAGCAACGGCTATCCAGCAGAAAAATTAATACGCCTACTGTAGTAGCGCATGATCACTGGGCAACTGCTTTGAATACCAGATCGCAAGTTTGTGTTTAACCGACTTCTGCGAAATTTGGTCTTCGGGCATTGCCTGGATCAATTTATCATGAACCAGCAAGCGATAGATGTAGAGTGCTTTGTCGTTTGCTGAGTCTGCACTATCGAACTGTGCAGCTCCACGCGCCTCTGCATATCGCACACCAGCTATGATAGCCGCCTTGATCAATTCAACTTCATTTTTGAGCTTTTTCATCCCCACCTTCTCTATTATGCTTCAAGCCAGGCGCACCACCCGATCTCGATAGATGCCGCGTGATTTCATGAACTGCGATCCCGCAGGCAATCGCCACGTTCATCGAAGAGTTCAACCCCCGCATCGGAATATGGACTGTATAATCGACAATTTCAAGTAGTGACCCCTCACTCCCCCCTGTTCAGCACCCAAAACCAGGCAAATCTTTTCTAACTGACTATAGTCAAATTTTTCAGGTCAACACTCTGCTCTGTTAGCTCCAGCGCAACCATTCGATACCCCTCCACCCATAATCGCACTAAAACAGCATCGATCACAGCTCATGCCTTTTCAGTGACGCGTGGCGAAAGCCATTCCAAAAAATGGCAGCAGCAGAACAACCTTATGTCGCCAAAATTAAGCAGGTAATTGAAGCAAAAGGTATGACTTATTTTTAATATCGCAACAACACCAGCACAAATTACCTGACTCGTGTTAAATTAATAAATCACTGATGATGACTGACGAGAGACAGATGAATCAAGCACAACAACTCCCACAACAACTCCTGGATTTTATCGATAACAGCCCGAGCCCATGGCATGCGGTTGAATCCACTGTCGCGTTATTAGAGGCCAAGGGTTTTAATCCGCTTTCTGAAAAAGAACCATGGCAATTAAATGCTGGGGAGCGCTACTACACCATACGTGACCAGTCATCGATTATCGCCTTTGTCACTGGCTCAAAAGCCCCCAGTGAAAGTGGCTATCGTATCATTGGCGCTCACACTGACTCCCCCGGTCTTCGTATCAAGCCTAACCCTGAACAAAAACGAGGCGCATACTTACGCCTTGGAGTTGAAGTGTACGGTGGCCCTATTCTCGCTACTTTTGCCGATCGAGACCTCTCGATCGCTGGACGCGTCAGCGTTAAAACAGACAGCGGCGCGCAAGCATTTGAGTCGCGCCTGTTACGCATTGATGAGTCGATTGTTCGCCTGCCTAACCTCGCAATTCATCTCAATCGTGAGGTGAATCAAAATGGCCTAATGTTTAATGCACAGGATGAACTGCCATTAATCCTGTCACAACCCGGCCTTGAAGGGATCAACTTTAAGGGCCTCGTTGCCGAACGACTACAGGTCGATGAAAACGCTGTTCTTGCATGGGAACTCGCGGCATATGATACCCAGCCCGGTGCCTTTTTTGGCATCGATCAGGCATTCATCGCCAATAGCCAACTGGATAACCTGGCCTCATGCCATGCTGCATTGCTCGCACTAACTAACACGCTCGACCAGGCCAACGATGCCACCCAGGTCATCGCATTCTTTGATCATGAAGAGGTCGGTAGCTGTAGCGCCAAAGGAGCTGACGGCAGTTTTCTTAATGACGTCTTAAACCGTATCAGCAGCACCCTGGAGGCAAGCACACAGGCTCACCACCAGGCCATTGCGAATAGCTATATGCTGAGTGCTGACATGGCGCATGCCTGGCACCCTAACTTTAGTAACAAACATGAGCCAGAGCATCAGCCGATCATCAATAACGGCCCGGTCATCAAAATCAACACCAATCAACGCTACACCACCGATGCCCACACCGAAGCGCTATTCGTTTCGATCTGTGAAGAGGAAAAAATCCCCTATCAGAAGTTCGTTAACCGTAGCGACCTTGCTTGCGGTAGCACCATCGGTCCAATGTCTGCGGCAAGAACAGGAATACGTTCTTTAGATGTGGGTAACCCAATGTGGGCGATGCACAGTATTCGTGAAAGCGCGGGAGCGATAGATCACGGCTACATGATTCGTGCTATGAGCGGCTTTTTACGCTGCTAATTTGGCGTAGATCAAAGTTCGTCTACACATAGTTCACTCAACACACTTCACGTAAAGCAGTATCCCTTTTAAAAGGGCTTTTCAAGGGGCTTTTTGACTGGTAAGTCAAAGAAAAAGTTCGACCCCTCCCCCTCAACAGAGGTGAAATCAATATGGCCATGATGACTATCGACAATCGATTTTGTGATCGCCATGCCCAATCCAGTGCCACCATTTTTACGGCGATCAGAACTATCGGCCTGAGTAAAACGTTCAAATATCCGGGCTCTAAATTCATCGGGGATTCCCATCCCCTCATCGGTAACATAAAAACGCACCACCTTATCGTTGTGCGTTTTAGCCCCAACCGTGACCACGCCATCTTTAGGAGAAAATTTGGCCGCATTAGAGAGTAGATTCGACATCACCTGTGCAATACGATTGGAATCTGCATAAACCTCACCCTCAGCGTTTTCATTAGCCAGCTCAAATTTCACACCATTATTAATCGCATAATGCTGATTAACAGAAATGGCATCAGCTAATATCTCATCAACCGAAACAGCAGCGAATCTAAATCCAAGCGCTCCAGACTCCAGTTTCTCAATATCAAGAATATCGTTAATCAACTCAGACAGGCGATCCACATTACGCATACTCACACTTAACAGTTCAGTCGAAGCAGGATCAAACTCAGCCCCCGTCACCCCCGACGCCAGTAAACCCAACGAGCCTTTAATAGAGGTCAGCGGCGTGCGTAATTCATGGCTCACTGTTGAGACAAACTCAGCCTTCATCGTCTCCACCTCTTTCTGTTTTGAAATATCTCGCACCACCCCAGTGAACATCGGCTCACCCAGTACATTACTCACGCCGATGCTAAGCTCGAGTGGAAAAGTGGAACCATCTTTCTTGATACCGGTCACTTCACGCCGACGAGCAATTGACCCTCGCGGCGAAATAATCTTTCCATCACCAGTCTCAAGATAATTTAAAATATATTGGTCGTGTTCTCTTTTATATGAATCTGGCATCAGCATTTTCACATTTTTATTCAGCAACTCGCTTTCCTGATAACCAAAAATTACTTCAGCCGCGATATTCACAGATTTAATAACCCCCTTGGGATCGATCGTGATCACCCCATCAGATACCGTATCAACAACTGCTCGCACACGCTCTTTATCTGACTCTGCCTGATGCGTCGCTTCCAGCGCCTGATCGCGAGCCGTAGCCAGGCTCTCCGCCAGTGACAATGCCTTTGCCGCTTGTGTCTCACTGCCTACGCGCATTTCACGTAACTCGTTTAGCTGCCCCACCATCTCTTCATTTGCCTGGGTTAGCTCGAGCTCTGCCTCTTCACGCTTAACGGCATTCTCTTTAAATACAGTCATCGCACGTGACATATGTCCAACCTCGTTGTCCCCCAGATACAGTGGTACTACAGATGCAGTTTCACCTTCAGCAATCTCTCTCATCACACGGGTCATTTCACCAATGGGGCGACCAATATTAAACAACAGTAGCCAGACACACAGCAACATGGCGATTATGACTGAGAAAACCACCACAATAGCCATCAAATTATCCGTGCGCATAATGTAATTCAACTCGGCACTCATCTCATCTGCCATCTGTTCAATTTGACGGCTAATCTCTCGATCCAGGATTTGAAATCCACGCAACGCCAGCACATCATCCACGCGAACAGTTTCATCAATGCGCTCAACCGCCTCACCCACCACAATCATCTCGCCGATGACTTTCATGCTACTCGCATAAGCGTTAATGGTTTTTTCAATATCATCCAATGCCAATGCTTCGCTTCCATTCGCACCGAGCGCACGAAATTTACCAATCGCCACAAGCGCATTCTGTAGTGAATGACGAGCAACAGCACCATACTTTTCATCTTTGCGTAAAATATAATTTTTATAAGCATGAATCATCCCGCCATAACCGAGATGCGAACGCAGTGCACTCACATACAGCGCCTTGCCCACCTCTTCGGTGGCACCACGGCGCTGCATCAGGTTTTCTTCGCGCAGTGCCTTAACACCACGCAGCGCAAGCGTGTCATCAACCCGTACCCTTTGGTCGATCTCATTTGCGCTCTTACCTTGCGCAATCATTTCCGTAATAACTTCCAGAGCGACTCTATATTTATCAAGTGTAATACGAATATCATCGATCGCGGCACGCTCTCGCTCTGTAATCGCAAGCGTGCCATACTGAATCAGGATCATATCTGCCGCACCCATTTCAGAATGGACCTTATCGTGCTTATTCAGGTCACGTCGAAGCACCATATTTTTAAAGGAGTGGATGATACCGCCATAACCGAGGATTGAATTTAGCTGACTGGTTAAACGTGTTTTTGCAGAATACTCAAGCTGATAGTCATGCCAGCTTTTCCCAAGATGGCGGCTCTCTTCCGCCAGGTAAAGCATACCGCCCGCAATAACAGTACCCAGCACCGTGAATATCAATAGTAGCAGTAGTAATATTTTTTTTATCGAAAGGCTTTTCATTACCATCCTTGTACTTATTTCTAAACACAATCGTGACTTAACAACATCTACAGGCGCGCGTCTTGCGCCACCTAACTCGATTTATGTCGGCACATCTCACACATGTATAAATTAAAGAAAGCTCATTAGAAAGTGAATTAATCCACCAGGCATCATCGATAACGACAAAAAATTGCCACCATAACAATCAGAATAGATAACCAACTGTAATCTTTAAATATTTTAAATTTTGTCGTTTAGCCGAAAGATCAAAAATATTGTAGAATCCTATTTGGCTTCGAGGGTTCAATAAATTAGCAGCGAACTTAGGCACAATTAAAAGTAGGCAGAGGTGATCGGAAATGAACAGCGGATCAGGCGATACCACAAGTTTTCAGGATAAAACCAACGACTGGGCTCAACTCGCCCAGCAAGACCCTGAGGCCTTCGAAACAATGCGGACTGAGTTACTCCAGAATTTTATTCAAAACTCATCCGCAAACGTGCAAAAAAAACTCGAAGGTATGCAGTGGAAAATCGAACACATTCGCCGCCGCGCCAACACCCCGGCAGAAGCCCTCGCCGAAATTTCCAATATGATGTGGCAGTCGACACAGCAGCTGGGCGTGAAACAGCAAGACCTGCTAGATATCTGCACTGGCCAAAAAGTAGACACCGCACCTTCGCATGAAAACGCTCAGATTCTACCTTTCAAACCAAGGGCTAATTAGAAGCGCGTTGACGTAATTAACTCTCTTTAAGCGCCGGCAGCAGGCTTAAAAAATTATTAGCTGGCACACCGTTAAGGTAGAGCTTGCTATTATCATAACGTAGCCACGCACGAAAATAGCCCGACTCACGACGAATTATATTCTGAATTTCCAACTGATCTAACATCTGATCAACCGCACGAGCTGTCTCTTCCGTCAGCACCTCTGGCGTCATGGTCTGTTCAGACTCCATCAGTTGCTCAATAATTTTGGCGCGCACGGCTTTACCAGCCTGCTGTTCAATAATCGATGCTGGGAGTTTTATTTCAATTTCAATCTTCGCTAGCGGTAACAAGCGCTTCAAATCATTTGGTAATACAAATGCCGCAGGAATATCCCTGCCCTTTTCAACACCCAGCTTGATTCGTCCACTCATCATGCCATCAATCGTTGTCAGCTCAATTTTACTGATATCGACCACAGGAGAGTGAGCCAATAGATTGGGCAGCAGTGACTGAGCGACCTGCAAGAGTTCATCTGGCAATAACCCAGCATCAGTTCGCCTGGACTGGCCAATATTGGAAAATTGTTGCTGGATTGCTTGCAATGCAAGCACATCGATATTATTGAACGAAAAATGAAAGGCCCCGTTGTTGAATGGTGTACCGTTCACGTTTAGCAGCCTAAACTCAAATTGCTGTGATAGATCAACCAAAGCGCCACGCTGAAGTAAGCCATACGAAACCCCCATATCGCGTAACACAATCAAAAGCGGTGATGCTGCATCGCCTTCGCCGCGTAACTGAAAGATATTCAGCGTAAGGTCTCCATTGCCAAGCGGAAGTTTTTGCGGAGACATCAATCGACTGAAATTACCAAACAAACCGCCAATCATCACACCATGAGAGGCATTGCTTAACTCAAAACGTGGCGCATTAAAGTGCCCCGTTCCGCTCGTCGTAATCCAGTCACCCTCAAATGAAAAACGAAACCCACCCCACTTCACATCATACTGTCCGGTGTGATCACGACCACGATAGGGCAGTACATGGCCATCACTCCTGAGTCCACCGGACCATTCAAGTCGACTGGTCATGCTAAACGCGGCTTGTTGATTAAAATAAAATTTAGATGCCGCCTCAAGCTCACCTTCAGGTAACAGCACCGTTTCAATTTCACTCATGTCTGTGAATGAACGACGGCCATCAATCCACGGCGCATGGCTAACCTGATGCCTGAATGTAAGGCTAAAAGGAGCGATCGCTGAAGAATTAGTTGATGCTAATAGACCTATTTTTGTAGGTTCAAATGTGAACCGGGTTTCAACGACCGATGAAAGATAATCGCGTTGATAGTGGCTTAGTTGGTACGAATACCCGGCTTGCTGCTGCCATTGCAGCTGAAATAGATCACTCTGTGCCCGCAGCGTTTTTTCAATCTGGCCACCTACCCAATATGGGATCAAGGCCACAGAAATTAGAACCAGCAGTGGCAGAAAAATGAGCCACGTGATTTTTTTCATCGCTCACCCTTCATCAAAGTTTGTGCGGTTCCATATCGACCCCTTCCAGGCGCCGACCAAGAAACTGCATTTCGCCGCGATAACGGGCATCACCAACGGTGGCAAACTCAAAACTAAAATGACATAACAGTGCAATGTGGCCTTTATTGTTACGACGCAGTCTCACCTTGGCAAGTACCACACTGTCATCAAGAAATTGCACGTCACTCTCATCGCAACGTCGCCTGGCAATTTGGTAGGCGACCTGTTTTAACTCATTAGTACGCCACCAGAAAGCAGCTGCCAACACCACGCCACACAGCAGCAGCAACTCAAAAAAAGAAGGCATTAGCGCAGTGACAACTTAACGCGCAATGGCATCAGCCAATGTCCCAACAGAGATTGCAAATTTATGCGAGCGGTTCCAGTCAAGGATAGCATTATAATTGGCGGGATAAGTGATAAAGGCGCGTTCACCTGGGCCATCGGGCTGCACTACCACTGCCACCAAATCCCGTTTAGGCAAGTTTTCCCCAAACATTTTACGTACCCCTAACGCCTGCCATTCCGCCAACGTCTTTTTCACCTTGCCTTTAATCAGAGCCTGGTCAAAATCATCCGGTAACATCACCTCTCTTCCCCAGGTTTGGTCACCCCGCCAGCCAATACTCGAAAGATAGTTCGCCGCAGATGCAAAAGCATCAGCTCTGGATTCCCAGATATTGATCTTGCCATCACCGTCACCATCCATTGCATAGGCACGAAAAGTAGAGGGCATAAATTGCGTCTGCCCCATGGCACCCGCCCATGAGCCTTTCATTTTATCGACAGTAATATGCCCTTCCTCCAGTATGATCAACGCATCCATCAACTGTTTGCGAAAAAACTTTGCACGACGCGGATCATAGGCTAGCGTGGTTAAGGCACCAATCACATAATGTCCGCCACTAAAGCGCCCATAGCTGGTCTCCATCCCCCAGAAGGCGGCAATAAAACGGCCCTGGACACCAAAACGAGATTCAATCTGCTGAAATAATTGTCGGTTTTCATGAAACTGTTTTCGCCCCAGCTCAATGCGATACGGGGTTACGCGCTTTTCAAAATAGTCCTGAAAAGTTTGAATGGTCTCCGGTTGAGAGCGATCCAGTTTCACCACACGCGGACTCGGTTTTACTCCCTCAAAAGCAGATTCAAGGATGGCATCAGAAATTCCCTGCTCACGCGCCTCCTGCTTAAAGTCGGCCAACCAGCGAGCAAAATCGGCATCCTCATTCGCCATTGCAGGCGGTGACAGCAGGGAAAACAACAACGTGACCAGCAGTAAAAACGGAGATTTCTTCATCATCAATATTCGGTGATTAATCGTGCCTTATATCTTAACCAAAGCGGCACTGAAATTACATCTGCGATTGAATTAAAACAGCAATTCGCACCGACCATTTTCTAACAACGCTCAAAAGCAAGCATCACACTAATGACCAGTGGCCAAACGGCCTCTAAACTGCTGCCAACCACTACATTACCGCGAATAAGTGAAACCGTAGCGACAGCTTAAAAGTGGTATTAATGATCATTATTAACAACACTATTTTAATAGATTTAATTTACCTGTTTATGATCGATATCAACACAGCTTTCCGCCCATTAGGCCACAGAAGCCAAATAGGCCAGGCCATTCTGAACAGATGTAGAAACAGTTAGTAGCGGAGGTGGCGACTGAACACCTTTGCATTACCCCTGATACTGAGAACCAGAAGAACACAGCGCTCACGTCAACAACAGGTGTAGCCAGCGGCTATCCATTTAGCGGTGTGATGACATCACCATTACGGTCGTAGTGGTTGTCATTATCAACAAAGTTATCGTTGTCATAGCGGAACGATCTCGCATCGATATGCGCTAACTTTTTGTTATAGAGATAGACATTATCTTTGTCTTTCGAGTAACCCAGAATAAGCGTCTTATCGTTATTGATGAAAGGCTTAAAGCTTGCGGCATCGATCTCGGTCAACACCCCGTAATAGTAAATTTTTCCATGGTGACGAATATGAGCCTCAGACATCACCTCTAATGGTGAATCAGCATGAAATTCAAACTTGTTCAGGTGCCGGCCTTCGGGGTCATCATCGCCATGCATATAGCCATTGAAGATAACCTGTTCACTATCTCGAATCACAGTATCACTCACCAGATTCAACGCATTCACATCGGCCGCTATAATATTGAATCCGTCTTCGCTTAGCTGATAAAGATTGTTTTTATCTTTCGCCCAGGCGTGACTAAGGTAAGTAAAACTCCCGTAATCAACATCCAGCTTCCTGTTTTCAAAAAAATAATGGGCCTTATCTTTACCCCAGCGAGGCAATTCGTCCAACTTATGATACGTGCCGGGATCAGCTTCCTCGATCACCAACGCTAGCCAGCCCTTCACTTGATCATCCTTCAGATAATAAGCGTAACGGGCATCTTTCGGCACATCGTTATCGAGATAAAACGTCTCCACATCGACATCAAGCAAACTGTTCTCGAAGTAGACATGGTTTTTATCTTTACCGTAGCTATTTTCAATCACTTCAAAACTCTCAGGGTCTGCACCGACAAGTTCTTTCCCACCCGAGAAATTGCCATCACCCGTTGCATAATAGATCTTCTTACTGCCAAACTTTCCCCAGAAAAAATTAGAGGGTTTTTTAGGGTCAACTGGTTGACCAATCGGACTATTAAAATAAAAACTGCCCATCAGAAACAGCATAAAAACGATGCCAAGCGCGAGACAGGAACCAATAAAAATCAATAGCATTTGCATCATCACACTAACCTTTTAAAACTATCGCCCCCGGCCCGCCGGTTTTCGTGATTTACCTGCACCACTGCCGCCTCGCCCCTGAGGTGATTTCTGCTGCGGTTTACCACCACGGCCACCCCCAGCATTGATCTTCCCCGCTTTTCCACGCCCAGCGCCAGGGCCCGCTTGAGCGCCTGAGAAATCCCTCGCTTTTTTAGGCTTCTTGGGCTTCTTGGGTTTTTTGGGGCCACCGGCACGGGGTCCTGTAATCGGTACTATCTGCTTCGGTACAAACCCCACCTCCTGCTCGCGGGTAATCCGTTGTTGAATCACCGTCTCAATTGCCGCCAGCTGTTTTGCATCATCTGCCGTCACCAGCGAAAGTGCTTCACCTTGCAGACCAGCGCGCCCCGTACGACCAATGCGATGTACATAATCAGTAGCCACTTTGGGCAGGTCAAAGTTAACCACATACGGTAGTTGTTCGATATCAAGCCCGCGCGCAGCAACATCGGTCGCGACCAAGATTCGAACATCGCCATTCTTAAATTTAGCCAATGCGCGTGTACGTGCGCCCTGACTTTTGTCGCCATGAATCGCGATGGCGGTAATCCCATCCTCTTCCAGTTGCGAAGTAAGAAGATCGGCTCCGCGTTTAGTCAGGGTAAAGACCAGTGCCTGGTCCCAACCACCGCGGCGAATCAGATGACTGAGTAACGCGGACTTTTTGGCCTTATCAACCTCGAAGACCGACTGCTTAATACTCGTTGCTGCGGCGTTACGCGGACTCACTTCAATCTGAACCGGGTTATGTAAAAGACCACCTGACAGACGGCGAATGTCATGCGAAAAAGTCGCTGAGAACAATAGATTCTGACGGCGCTTGGGCAGCAACGACAAAATCCGGGTGATCTCTTCGCTGAAACCCAGATCGAGCATCCGATCGGCCTCATCCAGCACCAGTATTTCGACTTCCGATAGACGTATCGCACGTTGATTATAGAGATCGATTAAACGCCCCGGTGTCGCAACTAAGACATCCACCCCGCCACGCAGCCTTTTCATCTGCGGGTTGATCTTCACGCCGCCATAAACCACCGCTGAACGCAGCGAGAGATGCTCGCCATAGGTCGCAACGCTCTCCGCTACCTGCGCGGCCAGTTCACGTGTTGGCGTTAATATCAGTGCGCGTACAGCATTTGACTTCGCAGGCTCGCCCTTCGCCAGGTTCTGCAACAGCGGCAGCGTAAAGGCCGCGGTCTTGCCAGTACCGGTCTGTGCCGCTGCCATCACATCGCGGTGAGACAGCACCGCCGGAATCGCCTTCTCCTGAACCGGCGTCGGGGTGTCATAGCCCTCAGCCTCAACCGCACGTAACAGACAATCAGATAGACCCAGCTCAGCAAAACTCATCGCAATACACTCAATAGCGGACCTTATTCAACAGCCCAAAGAAAACAGAAGTGAGTGATTATACGCGATTCAGAACAGGGATCAGGCTAAATTACGTCTAAAGGAGTTATGCCACGCTCATACGCTCTCTATGGTAAAGCAATCAGATATCAAGATGTTACGCTGACCCCAGCACACCATTACCAGTTCAGCCCACCCCCAGTCTGATATTCAGTCACACGAGTCTCGAAGAAGTTTTTCTCTTTGCGGATATTCGACTGCTCATCCAACCACGGCAAGGCGCATTCCGCCCCTGGAAACGGCTCCTCAAAATCGAGCTGGCGCGCACGACGATTAGCAATATAACGAAACTGCTCCAGATGCTGCTCTGCGTTATACCCCAACATCGGTTCACGCAAAATGTAGCTGGCATAGCTGGCTTCAGCTGCCTCCGCCTCATCCCACATGTGACGCAACGCAGCCGGGTCTGGTTTGATATTTTCTTCAAACATCAGCTGTTTCACCGTACGGATGCCAAAACCACAATGCATCACTTCGTCACGCATGATGTACTGTAACTGTTCCGCTGTCCCCTTCATCAGGCCGCGACGCTGCAACGCAAAGATAGGACTAAAGCCATTAAAAAACCAGCACCCTTCAAACACGGCCGCAAAGAAAATATACGACATCAAAAAATCGTGCAGGTCATCACGATTAGTAAGATCGATATCCGCACGCAGTACTGAATTGAGTCTGCGATTAGCAATATTAATTTTGGCATAAATTTCCGGCACAACGCGATAGCGGTTATAGATTTCACCCTGCTCAATGCCAATGGTTTCAATGCAGTGTTGATACGTCCAGGTGTGCAGCGCCTCTTCATAGACTTGCCTTGCCTGATAGATCTGCAACTCCGGCGCACTCATCTTCTCCATCACTGCGAGACCTACATTACGCATCGCCATAATGTCGGAAGTGGTTAAATAGGCCAATACGTTTTCATAAACATGGCGTTCATTTTCGCTTAGTTTATTGTGATAGTCCTGCACATCCTGTGTCATATTGATATCAAGCGGCGTCCAGTGATTTTTGTTGGCATTCAAAAAATACTTCCATGCCCATGGATATTTGAATGGTGCAAGTTGATTGATATCAGCCTGCCCGTTCACCACGCGTTTATCCTCTGCCCGTACCGGTGGCATATTACGCAGTTCATTGTGGTCAGACTCATCAATAACACGCTGCACTTCAGGCGCAACAACCGCCTCATCCGATATCTTCGCCACTGCCGCCGATCTTAATGGATCATCCCAGTTCAACATCTTCAACTCCTTCTATTGGCACGCTTCGCATTCTGGATCATCGATTGAGCAGAGCTTCGGCGCAGTATCTTTCACC
>Ga0316204_10006199_pt1 | contig 18638 bp, 19 predicted proteins | sample 6monrhotite_MG_2_FD_205661 | JGI IMG/M metagenome (GOLD analysis project Ga0316204, IMG submission 205661) | Microbial mat bacterial communities from mineral coupon in-situ incubated in ocean water Damariscotta River, Maine, United States -... | ecosystem: Environmental > Aquatic > Marine >...
CCCGCGCGTCTTGATAAGCAATAGGGACATACAGGGTGATCCGGCCAATGTTTAATTATGCATTTTTACGCCTTTCACAGGATAAGGGTTGCCTGTTATGGTCACTTGACGATATAATTTAAAAAAATACTTAGGCCCTTCATTCATTTAAAGGACATTCATGTCAATCGAACTCCATCGCGGCGACTTGCCGGATACCATAAAATTTTCAGGCTCTGTGGCCATTGATACGGAAACCATGGGCCTGAACCCGCACCGGGATCGGTTATGTCTGGTTCAATTATCCAGCGGCGATGGCAATGCCCATCTTGTCCAGATTGCGCAGGGGCAGACCCGGGCACCAAACCTGAAAGCCATGCTCGAAGACCATAATTTGATCAAGATTTTCCATTTTGCCCGTTTCGACGTGGCCGTTTTGAATCACTATCTGGATGCCAAGGTCCGTCCGGTTTTTTGTACCAAAATTGCCTCTCGTCTTGTGCGTACCTATACGGACCGCCATGGATTGAAAGACTTATGCCGGGAATTGATCGGCGTTGATATATCAAAAAAACAACAGAGTTCCGACTGGGGGGCCGACGAATTGTCGCAAGACCAGTTGGACTATGCCGCATCAGATGTATTGTATTTACATAAATTGGTTAACCGCTTGACTGTCATGCTGGAGCGTTCCGAGCGCGCAGAATTGGCCAAAGCCTGTTTTGATTTCCTGCCAACCCGCACGGCTCTTGACCTGATGGGTTGGGACGAACAGGATATTTTCTCTCATAGCTAGAGCCAAAAACTTAACGGCGAAACCTTGAACAAATGCCGTTAAAATACTACATTTATGGGGTGCGTTAGATAACAGGATTATTCTGTGGCAATAACCAATAAACTTGAGCCCGATACCAATAGATCAGAATCTTTGAACCGCTCTCAACAGGGGGCGATTATACCCTTTCAGCACATGCAGAATGAAATTAACCGTATTAATCTTCTCAAGAAGATTGTGCCTTTTCTGACCGTTATTATATTGATTGCATTGGTATTATGGCCTGTCCTCAATAGCAAGGAGGGCAGTTTTACCCTTGCGATAGACCGACTGGATAAACGCGATGAAAATGCCAAACTGATCAAGCCGCGCTATGTGGGCATAGACCGGCATAATAATCCGGTTAATATTTCAGCAGAAACGGCGTTCCGAAAAAGTAATGATGATAAGGATTATTATCTGAAAAATCTTCTCGCAGATATGAAACTGCGCGACGGAACAGGGATTAAAGTCCGCGCCACCAGCGGCATGTTCGACGCGGACGCGCAAGAAATTATCTTAGACGGGTCAGTCACAATCACCACAGAAAGTGATTTTAATCTGAGCACAGACCATGCCATATTTTTAATAAATGAAAAGATTTCCACGGGAAACAATGGCCTGACAGGGTCGACATCTTTCGGGACCATTCGTGCCGACAAATTTCATGTGGATGTGGATCAGGAAATTATCCGTCTTAAAGGCAATGTGAAATTACATTTTGATCCAGGGAAGCCGATAGAATTGCCTAAACTCAATGATGACGGATAACGACAAATTTTAAGTGGAAAAATATTTTTATGATCAAAAAACACCTTAAATGGACTATAGGCTTTGCTCTGTTGGCAACCGCCTTTGTTGCCAATGCCCCCCTCATTCCCGATGCGGCGGCGCAAATTCAGGCAACCGGGACAAATAAAACAGAATTAGACACAAAGGCCCCCGTTACTGTCAGCAAGGATGTGGACATCAGTGCCGATGAATTGGAAGCAAATCTACGCAAGGATATTGTGGTTTTTGTTGGCAATGTGCTGATCCGTCAGGAGGACCTGACCCTGAATTCAGATCGGGTGACGGTTTTTTACCAAAATGTCGACGGGGAAAAATCCTCTATCTCGCGCATTGATGCGTCCGGCAGTGTTAAATTAACCACCAAATCCGAATCGATTACGGCCACATGGGGCATTTACGATTTTATCGAGAAAATCATCACGCTGGGCGGCAGGGTTATTCTTAAAAGAGAGGATGGTGAAATTAAAGGAACGCGGCTAATCTATAATCTGGACAGCGGATTGATCACCATCGAAGGCAGCCCAAAAAATAAGGGCCGCGTTGAGGGACAATTTACTTTGCCGGACAAGAAAAGCGATTAGGGTCATGGCGGGCCCCGCCTTTATCCCACATCATAAATCGTCTTTTAAGTAAATATTTCAGTAGTCTATTAACATTTATGCGATAAAAAGAAGATATGACACCAAAACAAGTATCAGCATTACAGGACGATGCCACCGTAACGGCCCCCCATTTAAGTGCCGGGCTGGTCATTGATGCTGTTGAAAAAAAATTCAACAAACGCCCGGTCTTGAAAGGCGTGAGCTTGAAAGTCGAACGCGGCGAGGTTGTCGGCCTATTGGGCCCAAACGGCGCGGGAAAAACGACCTCTTTTTATTCCATGATCGGGTTGATTGAGCCCGATGCCGGACGCATTTTGCTGGATGGTCATGAAATCACAAAACTGCCCATGTATCGCCGGGCCAGACTAGGTATTGGCTATCTGCCGCAAGAGGCTTCTATTTTTCGCGGCATGACCGTTGAGGAAAATATCTGGGCTGTTCTTGAAATTTGCGAGGCGAACCGCAAAGCCAGAGAAGAGATGCTGGAAAGCCTGCTGAATGAATTTTCCATCACACATATCAGGCATGCGTCCGCTCTGGCGCTGTCTGGCGGCGAACGCCGGCGGGTGGAAATCGCCCGCGCACTGGCCACAAAACCCAGCTTCATATTGCTGGATGAACCGTTCGCGGGAATCGACCCTATCGCCATTTCCGACATTCGAAATCTGGTTTCCCACCTGAAAGACCGGGGTATTGGCGTATTAATAACCGATCACAATGTCCGGGAAACCCTTGATATCATTGACAGAGCCTACATAATCCATGATGGACAGGTGTTGATGTCCGGCACCCCCGAAGAAATAGTCGCCAATGAAGATGTTCGTCGTGTATACTTAGGAGACAGCTTTAGTTTATAAAGCAGGGTAAAAAAATATGGCACTTTCGCCGCGTATTGAATTAAAATTATCACAATCACTGGTCATGACGCCACAGTTGCAGCAGGCCATAAAACTGCTGCAATATTCAAATATTGACCTGGTAGATTTTGTCACCCGGGAGATAGAGAAAAATCCTCTTCTGGAACAAAGTGAAAGTAACGATACCGGCGCAAAATCTTCCGATGGTGATACGGATACCCCCTATGATACACACGGCGAGAATGCCGAGACGGGCCAACCGGCCACAGCGGATAGCTATCTGAATAATCCCGGCGGCGAAAACCAAAATTCCGAAACGGCGCTGGACACCAATTTTGATAATGAATTTAACAATGACTGCGCCATTGATTCCGCCGCCCATTCAACCGGGGGTGGCCTGTCCAATAATGATCTGGGACTAAGTTCAAAATCTATGATTAGCGGCGGCGGCAATTTTGAGAATTCTGATTTCGCCATGGATATTCGGCTTTCAGAAAATATTTCCTTAAGTGATCATCTTCTGGAGCAGCTTAACCTGCTGTCAGAGAGTGCCAATGACAAGATTATCATCCGTTTTCTCATCGGTATGCTGGATGAAGCCGGATATTTATCGGAAAGCAGCAGCCTAATTGCCGAGCGTTTCGGATGCGAAGTTGATGAAATTGAACGGATCATAGATATTGCTCAAACCATGGAGCCAGCCGGCGTTTTTGCCCGCAGCTTGAGTGAATGCCTTAAAATTCAACAAAAAAATAATGACCGGCTTGATCCTGCCATGAACACGCTGCTTGATAATCTGGATTATCTGGCCAAACGAGACTATACAACGCTGATACGTTTATGCCGGATTGATGCCGAAGACTTAAAAGATATGATTGAAGAAATACAGGCCTTAAACCCAAGGCCGGGCCTGGCGTTCAGCACCACCGTCGCCCAGACTATCATTCCTGACGTTTTTATCCGTAAAAGCCCCAAGGGCAACTGGATTGTCGAACTTAACAGCGCAACCTTGCCAAAAGTTCTCTTTAATAATCAGTACCTTACAGAAATAAAACATCAAACCAAGAATAAAGAAGCAAAAGATTATTTGGCGGAATGCACCGCTTCTGCCAATTGGCTGATAAAGGCCCTGGACCAACGTGCCCGAACTATTTTGAAAGTTTCGGCGGAACTGGTCAAACATCAGGAAAGTTTCTTTGAAAAAGGGGTTAAATACCTCAAACCCCTGAATTTGAAAACAATTGCCGATGCCATCGAAATGCACGAAAGTACCGTGAGTCGCGTTACATCCAATAAATTCATCGCCACCAACCGCGGTATTTTCGAAATGAAATACTTCTTCACCACGGCCATTTCCGCCGTTGAGGGCGGGGAAAGCCATTCATCTGAATCTGTCAAGCATGCTATTCAGTCATTGATCGATGCAGAAAAACCTAAGAAAATACTATCGGACGACAAACTGGTCATTATTTTAAAGTCGGAAGGTGTTGATATTGCAAGAAGAACGGTCGCCAAATACCGGGAAGCCTTAAATATCCCCTCTTCCATACAGCGACGAAGGAATAAAAATTCTGCTTTCTAAGAAGATACAATATGGGAAAATTTCAGATAGCGTTTCCTATGGAAAGCAAAACAACAGGGTGGGTAAAAAATAATATTCCCCGCCTTGTGACAGCGGAAGTTTTTGAGAACTTGACAAATGTCAAGCCAGACTTTAACTTCCCCGGCTTTGTACAATATTAATATTATCTTATGTATAAATATTGTATGGGCTCTCATTAAAATTAAGTTATCTGAGAATGGTCTAGTTAAAATGAATATTATTGTTACAGGCAGACAAATGGACATTGGTGACAGCTTAAAGTCATACGTGGAAGGCCATATCGACGGCATTGTTGATAAATATTTTGAAAATACGGTTGATTCGACCGAAGGTACTGTAACGATATCCAAAAACGCCCATTTATATCGTGCTGATTGTAATGTGCATTTGGGGCATGGAATATATTTACAAAGCCATGCAGAAGAAAAGGATGTCTATGCGGCCTTTGACGCCGCCGCCGAAAAAATGGAAAAACGATTGCGGCGCTATAAAAGAAGGCTCACCAATCATCATAAAGACCGCGGGACTGACGCCGCAGGCGTTCCGGCACAATATAATGTGTTTGAGGCTGAAAATGAAGCAACGCAGGAGCCTGCTGAAAGTTTACAACCAGCAATCATCGCCGAAATGCAGCTTTACATACCCGATGTGTCCGTAAGCGATGCCGTTATGCGGCTGGATCTTGGGGAATTGCAAACCCTGATGTTCCGCAATAGCGGTCATGGGGGTTTAAATGTGGTTTATCGCCGCAGCGATGGAAATATTGGCTGGATAGACCCGAAAATAGATTAAAAATAAACCTACTTAAATTAACAACAGAAAAGTGTCTGTATGGAAATTACTGACCTCATAAGTCTGGACTCTATTGTCCCAGATCTCAAAGTATCCAGCAAGAAACAAACCTTGCAGGAACTGGCAAATTACGCGGAAAAAATTATTCCCATCGTACAGCATGACATATTGGATGTCTTGCTGGAAAGAGAACGGCTGGGGACAACGGGTGTTGGCCATGGCGTTGCCATACCTCATGGAAAATTTCCAAATCTGGACCGACCCTGGGGCCTATTTGCCCGTCTGGAACATCCTGTTGATTTTGAATCAATGGATGACCAGCCAGTGGACCTTGTTTTTTTACTGCTGGTACCAGAAACAGCTGGCGCGGATCATCTGAAGGCGCTGGCCAAAGTATCCCGAACCTTGAGGGACAAGGCGATCTGCGAAAAATTACGCGGCTCCGAAAGCGGGGATGCGATCTATGCGATCTTGACATCCCCATCGCAGGCCAGCCACGCCGCTTAAAAAATTCCCCTTTTTCAACGATAAAGCCCCCTGATATATTCAGGGGGCTTTATGAATTTTATAAAATTGGCCAGAAGTATTCTATCCGCAGGATATTATACGTCATCGCCGACATCATTTGTCGGCGTATGGACTTTTTCTTCTGATTTTTTATCTTGATATACCTTACGGCGAAATTCCTCAGCTTTTTCCACATCTTCATCAGATACTTTGCCCTCGGCAACTTCGGGGATCCGTACCCAGCAGTCCGTACCCTGCATCTTGATTTTTTTACAGGCTTCCTGCGCTTCTGCCAAACTGGTCAGAGGGCCCGCATTCAGGCGATAGTAAAATCCATTAGGACCGCCTTTGAATTTGGCCTCACCAAGGTCAATTTCCGAGCGGCGCGGTTCCAGACCACCGATAATATCGGCATATTTCTTTTTCAACATTTCCCATCCGGGCATCAGTTCGGATTTTTTACGATAGGCCGCAATTTGCAATGCCCAACCTTGTGGCCCAAGTAAGGGCGGTATATTTTCTTCTACAACAGGTTCTGGATCTGGCTCAACAACCGCCATAGGCTCTGGCGGTACTTCCACCAAACGGGCAACCGTGACATTCTTAACGCGGCTGTCGTCTTCGTGCGTTTCATTGGCCGGAGCGGCCGTATCAGTTCTAGAACTGGTGGACTGCCTGACCACCGCATCAAAACGGTCCCCTGAAGTCAGGCTCGCCAGAACACGGAAGTAGCCAAGGCTTTCATTGGTTAAATCAGGACCATTATCAATCGACAACAGACGAGACGACATCATTTCATTACCCGCAAGGGCATAGGCCATGGCAAGATTTTGTCTGTGCGTTGCGCCGGCATCCCGGTGCTGGGCGGCTTGTTTTAAGGCATCAATAGCCTCGTCATGGCGGGATTGTAACGACAGGGACAGACCATAATTATTCAGTAGTTTCAAATTATTCGGATCAATATCAAGACCATCCCGATAGACCGCCATCGCTGCCTGGGCATTTCCCTGTAATTCAAGGGCCAGAGCCAAACTGCTCACGGTTTCAACATCGCGCGGATTGAGAGAAACCGCATCCTGAAGCATCGGCACGGCCATGGTTGGCCGATCAAGCGCAATATATGTTTTACCGAGGCCGCTCAACGCCTGAAAATTCTGTTCGTTGCGGGATAAGGCCGCCTGATAGGCTTGCTCCGCTTTCTGATATTGACCAACCGCTTGCAGGCTGTTGCCAAGGCCTACCAATGGCTCTGAAGCAAAGGGATGATATTTTATCGCCCGGCGATAAAGCGGAATTGCCGCATTATGATCCCCATCAGCAGCCATTTCATTGGCCAGAGCCACAAAGCTGCTCTCCGCTGCAGATGATCCTGCTGCCTGCTGCGTGCTACCCTTGGTATTCTCATAATTTGTTGTCTGATAGTCGGCCCCGCTTGAACAGGCGAGGAGGAAAAGCGGCAGCGCAACTGTTACCAGAATCTTGCTTGCCGTTCTGCTATTTTTCCGGCTGCCCGGCCCCTGGCCAAGGGCCCGCATGTTCAATTTGCTGTTTTTCTGTATCATCTTATGCTCCATTTTATGGATGTCCGGCTTGCCCGGATGAGTTATCTATGTTGAGAAGCTATTTTCTGTTGAGGGACTTTATCTTCATTTTCCATGAAATAAAGATCCAATGCTTCACTGAGAATTATCTGACAGCTTTTGCGCGTATGGGCAGAGAATATCCGTAATTTTAGGTGATCTTCTTCTTCCATCCGTAACGTCATGGCGATGCGTTTCTGCGTGTCAGTTTTTTGGGCCGATTTAACAAAATTTGATTTCTTGGTCGAAATTTTCCCCTTGCGGCGTGACTTATTATCAATAACAGCCGTCTTTTGATCCGGCGTTTCGTTAAGCTGTGATATGTCGCCCGAACTATCATTGGGTGATGCACCATTTCGTCGACTCGTCAATTCCTTAACCGTGTCAATGGCACTTTCCAACGGATTATGATCGCCCGTCTGGTCTTTTGAGGGTTCGTATTCTGAAGCTGGGAAACGATTTATGACGGCTTGATTCATGGATAATGACGCCTGAGAAGGTGCCGCCGTACCCTTTTTCGCCAATAATGCCCCTGTAAGCCGTGACACACTCTTTACATTTTTTACATTTTTCATATCTATTAAGCCTGTATTTGTCTGCGACCAAAACCACCGCGCTGAGATGAGGGTTTTGCCTGAACTGACTGATTCTGAAAAACAGTTCTTCTGAAATTCTTTTCCAGCCGATCATTGATATATTCCCAGAGATCTTCAACCTCGTCAGCAGATTTTCCGCCGGGATTAACCTCCATAACCGTTCTGCCGTCAATCATGGCAGAGGCATATTCCGTTCTGTGATGAAGTGTGATGGGTGCCACCGTGCCATGTTGCGAAAGGGCAATGGCGGCATCCGAAGTAATCCGCGCCCGGGGCGTTGCCCCATTGACCACAAACATAAAGGGTTTGTCGGTTCTATCTGCCAATTCAACCGTACCGCCCGCCGCACGAAGGTCATGAGGGCTGGGCCGGGTGGGGATGATAATCAGGTCTGATACCGCTATAACGCTCTGAATGGCCAGCGTAATCGCTGGCGGCGTATCAATGACCGCCAATTTGAACCCCTGAGCACGAAGTTCATCCAGATCTGTCAATAATCGTGAGACATTTGTCTGGGCAAAAGCCGGCGTCGGTGCTTCACGTTCATTCCACCATTCTGTCAAGCTGCCCTGCGGATCTGTGTCGACCAATACAACCGGTCCGGCACCCGACAATTCGGCCTGTACGGCAATATGCCCACTCAGCGTTGTTTTGCCCGATCCACCTTTTTGTGAGGTAAATGCTAATACACGCATATAATTCAACCTTATTCGATTAATAAAAATGTCCTAGTACCCAACTTTAAAAATCATAGACACTATTTCAACTCTGAGATTATGGCGGCAAGGTCTTAAGAAAACGTAAAATATAGCTGTTTTTACCTTTTCTAACGCCTTGAAAATCAATGGATTATTGATAAAATTTTCATTATATTGGCAATATATGCTGATTTAGACTACATAAAGAAGCTTGTAGAAATTTCGCCGGAAGGACGGAAAAAGATGAACATATACTGTAAACCTCCCCTTTTTTTATCCATAAAAAAACTTTTATCTATAACAATCCTGGGCGCCAGCCTCTTAACCGCGCAGGCCACATATGCAACTGTCGCTGACGGTGTTTATGCCTATGAAAATGGTGATTACCAGCAAGCGCGCGCCGAATGGTTACCCTATGCCGCATTGGGCAACCCGAACGCCTTATATAATCTGGGGCAGCTATCCCGAATGGGCCGGGGCGTAGAACAAAGCTTCTTAAAAGCCGAAGAATATTATCTTCGGGCGGCAGAAAAAGGTCATGTGGGTGCCCAGCGCAACTTGGGCACATTTTATTATTTTGGCCGCATCGATGGCGTTGATTACGCAAAGGCCTTGGACTGGCTGCGCAAGGCGGCCATCAACGGTGACCACAAAGCACAATTGATGACCGGTTCCATGTATTTTAATGGCCAGGCCACTGAAAAGAACATGGTGCATGCCTATGCCTGGATTCAATTAGCCGCGCAAAGCGGGCTGACAAAAGCAGCAGAATCCATAAACAAGCTTGAAGCTGTCATGACGCCAGAGCAAATCATACAAGCCAAGGAACTTGCCACGAGCCTCACCTCACGTCAACTGTCCCCAGATGATGTCGGTCTCATGGTTGGCCAACAGGGCGGCGAGATCCCGGCGCCAGAACTCAATAGCATGAAACAGAAAGAGACAATAACGCCCAGGCCCGAGAATTTGGCTGTTGTTGCCGCAAATGATGGTGATGCACCGGAAAACATAACGCCGGATAGCGATACGCATAATCAAGATAACGCTATCAGGGATAATTATCGCGTGCAGCTTGGTTCATATCATAACGAAGAGGCCGCCCAAAAAGCACAAAAGACCCTAGAGAAAAAGCTTTCCCCTATCATGACAGGCCGGCAAGTCTATATCACATTTGCCGACCTTGGTGACAAAGGAGCCTTCTACCGCCTGCAGCTTGGACATTTTAACACTAGACATGACGCTGGCGTATATTGCAGCCAGCTGAAGGACCAGAATCAGAATTGTTATGTACTGAAAACCCCCTAAGCTTGACGGTCTTTAAAGGTCACCTCCACCAAACCGCGTACACTATTGCCCATATATATCTTGTCTGCACGATGCAAATCATCCGGCGTCAGGCGTTTTTCGATAATCTGAACGGCGGGATCCTCCATCAGGGATTGCCGCAATGTGCCACCAAGCACGCCGCAGGCCAAGGGCGGCGTGTAAAGAATATCCCCCTGTTTTAAAAAAATATTGTTAAACGTCCCCTCGGTAATTTCGCCCGCCTCATTAACAAAAATCACATCATAGCTGCCCTGTTCTTTTTGATGGCAGGCCAAGGCCTGATTATATATCTGCCGATCGGTTGTTTTATGGAATAACATGGGGTTTTGGCTGTCCATTATTTTATCGGACAGGGTAATGAAGGCGATTTTATGCTCACTCTGTTTCTCAAGAGGCGTCGATGTGAGGGAAATTTCGCCGTCTCGTGACAACAACAGACGAATTTTCCACGACAAACTTGGATCAAGCCAGGACTCGTGGGCACGCAGGTCATTTAAAATAGCTTGCCCGTCACAGAAAAAATCAAAATAACGCGCCGATGACGACAGGCGCGCCATATGAAGCGCAAGAAGATGGTAGTTTTCTTCCGTACCTTTGTGCTTTTTCCAGAGCATGGTTTCAATCAAGTCAAAATTCCGGAAATTTACCGTCGCAAATTGTGCTTTTAATATACATTCATCATATTCCGCCGATGCTTTGGAATCTGCCACAATGGCCCCGCCGATGCCCATTTCACCCCGGCCATCCGGGCCAATGACGACGGTGCGAATGGGTACGCTAAAACAACAATCACCATCTGGCGCTATATACCCGATAGCCCCGGTATATATGCCGCGCGGGTCGGCCTCCAGAGCCGAAATAATTTCCATCGCCCGAATTTTTGGCGCGCCCGTGACAGAACCACAAGGAAATAACGCCCGAAACAGGTCAATCGCATCAACATCCGTCGGGACTTTGGCTTCAATCGTTGATGTCATGGTGAAAAGCGTCTGATATTCCTCCACATCATAGAGGCTTTTAAGTTTAACCGATCCCGGGCTGGCAATTTTGGCCAGATCATTGCGCAACAAATCAACAATCATCAGATTTTCTGCCCGGTTTTTTTCATCATTTTGCAGAAAATCGATATTCTGCTGATCTTCGACCAACGTCCGGCCCCGTGAACATGTGCCTTTCATGGGACGGGTGATGATTGTGCGGCCTTTTTTTTGAAAGAATAATTCCGGGCTGCGCGATAAAACCATCAGGTCATTCGATTTTATGAAAGCACCAAATTCGACCTTTTGGGCTTTACGCAGGGCCGCATAATAGCTTTCGGCTCTACCGGCAAACTCAAAGGAATATTTTAATGTATAATTGACCTGGTAAATATCGCCCGCCGCCAAATAATCGTGAATTTTAGCCACAGCCGCTTCATAATCGCAGCGCGAGATATTCAAGGCTACGTGACTTAAAGCAAAATCATCTTGGGCGGAAACCTCCGCCCAATGCGCGTCATTCTCCTGTGCATCAAGGCTCAATCGATCCTGATATACGCCAAAGGAAAGAAGCGGCACATCATCGCGCGAAGAAGGTGACGGACAAAGCGCCGCAAGCTTATCTTCAAGGGAAAGACCGGCTTCATAGCTGATCCAACCCGCCACATAATAGCCCGCCTTAAGGCAGTGCCGCATTCTTTCAAAAGCGACGATGATTTCGTCTGAATTTCTTGCGATGATCCGTTCAACAGGATTCTGAAACAAAAACGCCCGACCAACATTCTTGCCAACATTCTTGCCAATATTTTTGCCTGTGCCTTGTCCAGCATTGCGGTCAAGCTCTGTATCCTGACCGGCTCGTCTATTGTCATCCAGATAAACCGAAAAATCCCCGCCGTCCTGTTGCGTCATACGGATGTTGCCTTATCTGTAATTCTGGTTATATATGTCATTTGGCATAGGCCATTAGTTGTGATATCTTCCTCATCGGGCCTGAATATTACTAACAATATAAAGCTGTTGGCCCATAACAAAAAGACTAAACATACCGGTTACAAGAAAATGATTAAAAATAAACAACAAGATTCCCGATCAAAAGTAAATCAAATTATCCATCATTTTACAGAGAATATCACAACCGGCCATTATCAGCCCGGCCAAAGGCTTGTGGAACAGGCTTTATCTTTAGAGCTGGGCATCAGCAGGGGCCCGATCAGAGAGGCGATGAGGGCATTGAGCGCCATTGGCCTTCTGGACTTAAAACCGGGCCGGGGGGCGCAGATAAAAACGCTGCATAAAGAGGATATAACGCAGCGGTTTTATCTCTTGGAAGCTTTGGGCAGCCTGGCCATTACAGCATCAGGCCATCATGATTTAGCCTACTTAAAAGAAAATATAAGCCGCGAACATCCTGTAAGACATTCTGGTAGTTTTTTTTCAAAAGTCACAAATTTCTATGTTCAGATTGCCTGTTTAAACCAGAATTTTCTTCTGGCAGACTATATATCCAAACTGAATTTAGATTATTTCTCTCATCATATTATCCATCTTTTCGGTCTGGATGCAGAAGAACTGGACGCGCGATTCGTCCCCGTTCAACAGGCTATTCTTTCCAGCAATAGAGATAAAGCCCTGACAGAACACCAAAAATGGTCACGGCATATTTTCACCATAACCGAACTGGCGGATTAAAACACGGTCACGCCGCCGCCGATAGAGCTTAATCTGGCGGTCACGGACGGCAGGCTTTTAAGACATTTTTCAATCTGTTTCGGCTCCATGGAACAAAAAGCCGTTGAGAGGGCGTCCGCCAATGTTGCCTCCGGCGCGGTAACGGTCACCGACAGATATTTATCAGCGGATTGTCCCGTATGAGGATCCATCATATGGTGATATTTACCACTTTGATCAAAAACATCCCCGGCCCCGGACGATGTGGCGACCGCCCCCTGATTCACCTCGAGAATATCCGACACAGCCCCGATATGTTCCGGGTCCGCCAGCGCGATACGCCAGGGGGATTGATCTGGCTGTGGCCCCAAAGCCCGATATTCCCCCATATCAACCAGCACTGATGTCATGCCTTCACTTTTTAGATAGTCGGACACCTTATCTGTGGCATATCCTTGGGCGATGCCATTTAAGGTGATCGCCATATTTGGCCGCTCGAAGGCAATGCGTTCCGGCAAGATAGATATTTTTTGATAATCCACAAGGGCACGAGCAGCCCTGAATTCCGCATCGGGCGTCCAGATAAAATCATTTTTCTGATCCAAAAAACGCGCTTTATAATAATGCCACAGGGGCTGTACCGTTATGTCAAACGCCCCAGATGTCCGTTGGCTTATTCTGTTGGCCCGGCGCAGAAGGTCGGTAAAATCAGCCGGCGGCTGAGGCAGGTAGCCGTCCCGGTTTAATCTGGTGATGACCGAACCTGTTTGGTAAAGACTGAAAAGATTTTCCATATTTCTGATGATTTTGATGGCATGGTCAATGATCTGCCGGGCGGCTTTTTCATCCGGGTGGAAAAGCTGCAATGAGACCTCAGCCCCCATCGCAAAACCATGCCATTTAAACAGACTGACGGACGACTTGGGTGCGGCAGCTAAGGCAGCAGCCGGCAAAGAAAATGCCGCCGCTCCCGCCGCCATCAGCTTGATGACCTTTCGTCTGTTATGCCCTAGTACCGCCATACCATTCATCGCTCATTTTTTTATATTCATATGTTTTTAATATTGATAATGCAAATCATTTTTGTTAATGACATCGCTGACAGATAATGTTAATGATAATCATTATTAATTAAATACCCTGAATAATATGAGAAAAAAATGACCAACATTGCCCTAAAGACAACAACTTCTACACTTATCTTAAGCGTCTTATTTTGCACATCCGCTGCATTTGCCCAAGATATCCCATCAAAAGAAGACATGTGGAAAATGATCTTGCAGCAGCAGGAACAGATTAAAAAACTTGAAAAAATTATTGGTATTAACAACGATAAAATATCCCAAACAGAACAAAAAATCTCTGAAAATGAGCAAAAAGTCGAAGCAGCGGGCGCGGCCCTGGATCAGGTAATGAGCAGCGGCGGCCAGCCGGCCACCGCTATTGGTGGTTATACTGAACTGCATTATAATGGGGGCCAAGCTGACCTGATTGATCTGCATCGTTTTGTAATATTCCTAAGCCATGAATATAACGATAAAATCCGTTTCTTCAGCGAATTTGAGGTGGAACATGCCATTGCCGGAGAGGGTCAGGTTGGTGAAGTTGAGATGGAACAGGCTTTCGTTGAAATGGATCTGTCAGAGAATCATCGAACCTCAATTGGCCTGCAGCTTATTCCGATTGGTATTCTTAACGAAACCCATGAGCCGCCGACTTTTTACGGGGTTGAGCGCAATAATGTCGAGAAGAATATCATCCCCTCCACTTGGTGGGAGGCAGGTGTTAAGCTCAGCGGCAATCTGACCCAAAGCCTGCGTTATGATCTGATGATGCATTCTGGCCTGGACACCACGGGCCATGCCTATAATATCCGCAGTGGACGGCAAAAGGTTGGTCTGGCCCCATGGAAAAACACGGCCTTTACCGCGCGGGCAATCTGGCAAGCCGCCCCCGGGATTAAAATAGCCGGCAGTTTTCAATATCAAAGCGATATTACCCAAAGCAGCAATGCGGATGAAAATGCCGCGGCCACGCTATTTGAAATTCATACCGACATTAACCGCGCCGTCAGTGAGAAGGGCAGCATCGGTTTTCGTGCGCTCTTTGCACAATGGAATGTCAAATCCGTATCGGCCGAAAGCCTTGGCCGGAACAAACAACGGGGCTGGTTTGTCGAGCCCTCTTATAAAATTTCCCTTGATGATGAGCGTGCCATCGGTTTCTTTGCCCGTTACAGCCATTGGGATAACGAGGCCGGCGATAATATTGACAGTAGCTACCGGCAGACCGCATTTGGAGTCAATTACTGGCCCCATAAAAATGTGGTGCTGAAGCTGGATTATCAGCTGGACAATTTCGCCAATATCCCAAAAGAAGATAACCGGGTAAACCTTGGCATTGGAGTACAATTCTAAAGCCAATTGTGATATATAACGTCAGATGATCAATTTCTATGTAACAATAATATTTACCCTGCTGTTGCTATCGCCCTCGTCATTATCGGCAGGCGCGGCGGCGTCTCATACGGAATATCAAAAAACGGGGGATTATATTTCTGCGGCCTTCGCGGGGCAGCCAGCCGTCCAGGGCATTCTCTGGATAACCCGGGACATCAAACCGGGCGTAACAAAGATATTGCAACGAAAAAATTTCCCGCTCCGCTACCGCTACCACCGAATGGGCAACCGTACCGTATGGATACTCAATGAAATCGGCAAGGTCATGCCCATCACCACTGGCATCACCATTGAGGAGGACAAAATCATCGACCTTACCGTCCTGACATACCGGGAAAGCCACGGCTCAGAAATTCGTTTTCCCGCCTATAGTAATCAATATAACGCCGTCCAACTGAACAAGAACCTGCGCCTGTCAAAAGCAATCAACGGCATTTCCGGCGCCACCCTATCGACAAATGCCATGAAAAAAGTCAGCCGACTCGCCCTGTATCTCCATAATAAGCTTTTGGAAAAAGATGTCCCGACAACAGAAAAATAATAATAGACTTCCCCAAAAAACATTACGGCGCTGGCATCGTTGGGTGGGCTATACATCGTTGTTTTTTGTATTGGTCTTAAGCGTCACCGGCCTCATTCTTAACCGCACGGAATATTTTGGTCTTAATCAGGTTACGATAAAAAATCAACTTGTCACCGCCCTCTATGGCATGGGCCCGAGCGCACCGCCCCTGCATTATAAAACCGGAGATCAATGGCTCAGCTGGCTTGATGGCCGTCTGTATCTTGGCCGCGAACTTATTGCGCAAAATACGCCCCAGCCCGTTGGCGCACTTGCCCTGGATGACCTGATCATTATCGGCACAAATGATCAGCTGGCCTTATATTTGACAGATGGCTCCCTTGTGGAAATGATCGACAAATCATCCCTGCCCGGGGAAATTCTGGCCTTAGGAAAAACCACCTCCGGACGATTTATCATGACAAGCACGCGCGGAAATTTCATGGTCGACCGCGAGTTTATGTCATGGACCCCTGTGACCAATGATGTAAACAATGATGGTTTAAGCTATAGGGTTGCCACGCCCCGCCCCGCCCCGGCGCAGCTAAGGGAAGAAATATTGCAGGAATTTCAGGGACAGGGAATCAGCTTGTACCGGCTTATTCTAGATTTGCATTCCGGTAATATTTTGGGGTCCTATGGCTCTTATCTTATGGACTTGGCAGCCATAAGTCTTATATTCTTGGGGCTTACCGGATTGATGAAGCGCAGACCTGCTGACCCGGGCCGGCGTAAAGAAAATAAACCTACCAAGAACAAGCTTTAAGGGATCCTCTTGACGTTACTTCAAATCATCGTACTTGCCGTTGTTCAGGGCATTACTGAATTCCTGCCGATAAGCTCTTCCGGCCATCTGATCCTTGTGCCCTGGCTGACCAATTGGCCCGACCAGGGGCTGTTGATGGATGTCGGTGTTCATGTGGGAACGCTGGCGGCCGTGATGCTTTATTTTCGCGCCGATGTTGCGCGGATGATCGGCGCTTTCTGGCATATGATCACCTTTAAAAAAGACGTGAATCAGCCAGATAAACGCTTAATGATTGCCATTGTCCTGTCAACCATTCCCGTCGTCCTCATTGGCGGGCTGGCGTCAAAAATGGGCTGGACAGATGTCTGGCGCAATATGGAAGTCATTGGCTGGACCAGCATTATTTTTGGTCTCTTGCTTTATGTTCTGGATCATAAATCTTCAGTGACCCGGAAAATTTCAGACTTGCGTTATGGTCACGCCATGATTATTGGCCTGGCCCAGGTTCTGGCAATCATTCCGGGGACAAGTCGCTCAGGGATAACCATGACAGCGGCGCGTGGTTTGGGGTTTAGCCGCACAGAAGCCGCGCGATTTTCCATGTTGATGTCCATTCCAACTATTCTGGCTGCGGGCAGTCTGGAGGGGCTAACGTTGATTAAAAGTGGAAATATGACACTGGGGATTGATATATTTCTTGGGGCGGGCCTGTCATTTCTTACCGCTCTTCTGGCGATAGCCGGACTTATGAAATGGCTGCAAAAATCCACCATGACCCCCTTTGTCATTTATCGTGTTATACTGGGCATTGCATTGCTTACCCTGGTTTACAGCGCAAACATCATCTAGGGTCATTCGAAAAAATGCAGTAAGGATATAATAATATCCACATTCTCATTATCATTGGACATGGGCAGGGTCAGGGTGGAATAATAGTTAAAGTCGTCCGACTCTATCGGGAATTCACACTGATAATAATAGGCGGTCTTGGTTTCCACCAAGTTGGTCAATCGCACAATGATGTCTCCGGTGAAAGAAACTTCATCGAGGGACAGGTTGGTGCCTTCCAGCTGAAAAGCTTGCACAAGGTCGGTGCCAAACAGGCGAACCTTAAAATGCATCGCATCCCCGGCGACAACATCGGCCATCCAAATGGCCGATAAAAGATGGGGAATATCCATAGGATTTAAATCTTGACGACTGGGCATAAACCGATCGCCTCTGATCTGCAGCCAATACTCATATAAGCTGCGCTGTTTATCAGATGTAAAACCCTGAGGATCTAAATCTTTTGTTACCAAATTATGCAACCGCGCGCCCTTAGCCAAAATAATGATTATTTTTTCATATTATACGTATATTACGTTATCTAAAAAAAAATGATAGCTAAATAAAGTTAACAAACAACAAATAGCTGTCGGAAGATGGCCTGCTTTTATTATTATTTTAGGCTTCCTTAAGGACCATATATTCACCCAAACAGCCGGGTACAGGCATGTTTCCTCGAAAAAATCCCTTTGGCTCTAAAATTTTTGGCGAGGGGACTGTTTTCGCTTACTCATACAGCTTCTGATATTGTTCCCGCAGGATATTTTTCTGGATTTTGCCCATGGCGTTACGCGGCAATGCATCCACAATGATGACACGCTTCGGTACTTTAAAGGCCGCGAGATCTTGCGCCAGGATACGCCGGACCACGGTCTCTTCGATCACAGCACCCGACTGACATGCTACGATGGCCGTTACGCCTTCGCCGAAATCCGCATGAGGCACGCCAATGACGGCACTTTCGCTCACGCCCGGCAAGGCATCAACCGCCGCTTCAATTTCCGCAGGATAAACATTCAGCCCGCCGGTAATAATCAGGTCCTTGTTCCGGCCTGAAATGCTAACATAGCCCTGTTCATCGATTCGTCCCAAATCACCGGTGATAAAAAATCCATCGGCCCTAAATTCAGCGGCGGTTTTGTCAGGCATCCGCCAATAGCCTTTAAAAACATTCGGGCCACGCACTTCAATAACGCCGATCTCCCCCTGCGCCAGCACGCGGCCAGTCTCCAATTCTGCGATGCGCA
>Ga0316204_10006201_pt1 | contig 18636 bp, 9 predicted proteins | sample 6monrhotite_MG_2_FD_205661 | JGI IMG/M metagenome (GOLD analysis project Ga0316204, IMG submission 205661) | Microbial mat bacterial communities from mineral coupon in-situ incubated in ocean water Damariscotta River, Maine, United States -... | ecosystem: Environmental > Aquatic > Marine >...
GCTCCACCAGGTACATTAATATCTGCAGGATTCGTTGCTGTTGGATCTGTTACATCATTGATAATGATATCCTGTGTTACTAAAATCTGATTTAAACACTCATCTGTGATTGAGTAAGTTCTCGTAATCGTCTCAGGACAAGAGTTACCATCTGATACATCTGAAACATGAGCAACAACTGGTGCTACTGTACAGTTATCAGATACTCCCGTTACATCTGCAAGGTTTACTGCAGGAACTGCTGTAATACATTCAACGTTTACATTTGCTGGCGCAGTTGCTACTGGGTCAGTAGTATCATCAACTGTAATTGTTTGTGTTACATTGATTGAGTTACCACATGAATCTGTTACTGAATAAGTTCTAGTAATGATCTCTGGGCAAGTATTGCCATCAGATACATCTGACACAAAAGCAACAGTTGGTGTTCCACAGTTATCAGCTTCATCAATTACATCTAAGATATCAGCTGGTGTTACATCAGCAGCACATTGGAATGCAATTGGAGCGGGGTTAGATGCTGTTGGATCAGTTAAGTCATGAATTGTAATAGTTTGTTCTACTGTAATTGTATTTGCACAATCATCCGTTACTGAATAAGTTCTTGTAATGATAGTTGGGCAAGTTCCTGCTGACACGTCCGAAACAAACGAAACTATTGGAGGCACTCCAGAATCATCCGCTTCATCTGTTACTACTGTTACATCTGGTACCGGCACTAAATCAATACATTCAAACGACATTGGTAATGGATTAGATGCAGTTGGAACGTTAGGGTCACCTATGATGATCAACTGAATAACGTTAATTGTATTGTTACAATCATCAGTAATACTATAAGTTCTTGTAATCGTCTCAGGGCAAGATCCGTTATCTGAAACATCAGAAACGAATGCTACTGTAGGATCTGGATCACAATTATCAGCTTCATCAGTAACTACTGTCACGTCTGGTGCTGGCGCAGCTCCACCAGGTACATTAATATCTCCAGGATTGGTTGCTGTTGGATCTGTCGAATCATCAATTGTAATTGTTTGAGTCACAGTTGCAGTGTTGTTACATGCATCTGTATAAGTCCAAGTTCTTGTGATGGTTCCGCCACAAGATCCACCGACCAAAGCTCCATCAGTACTAGCTACTACACCAGCCCCATCACAGTTATCTGTCCAACCTAAGTTAACTGCAGCTGGAACGTCTCCAACGCATTCAAAAGTTACGTCAGCAGGGGGAGCCGCGAATACGGGATCAGTGGTGTCATCAATCGTAATTGTTTGAGTGGCAGTTGCTGTGTTATTACATGCATCCGTAAAAGTCCAAGTTCTTGTAATCGTTCCTCCACAAGTTCCGCCAACTAATGCGCCATCCACTCCAGCTACATTACCATTTGGGTCACAGTTATCAGTATAAGCCAAATTGGTCATTGCAGGTAAATCTCCTGCGCACTCAACAGTAAGATCTGCAGGTGGAGCGGCAAAGACTGGGGCGGTAACATCTTCAATCGTAATTAATTGAATTACATCAATAAAATTATTGCAATTATCTGTTATCCTATATGTTCTTGTGATAATTTCTGGACAAGATCCATTGTCTGATACATCTGATATATGAACTACCGATTGGATTCCACAGTTATCAGCTTCGTCTATGATTAACGCAGCATTCTCTGCAGGCACGTCTGCGGCACACTCCACGTTTATATTTGCTGGCGCCGTTCCTGTTGGATTGACATTGTCATCTATCGTAATAGTTTGAGTACAAGTAGTTGTATGACCACAATCATCCTCTATTTGATAAGTTCTTGTTACAACTTCAGGACATGAATTATTATCAGAAACTTCACTTAATAATGTAAAAGACACGGCATTCAATGATGTTTCATCTGTAGCTGCTCCTCCAGCAGTTGTGAAGGCAGCTAGATCTGCATATGCGGGTTGTTCTGTTATATCACATACGGCAGTTAAATTTCCAGGACAATTTAAAACAGGGTCCTGACCATCTATGTTAATAGTTACTGTTGAGACATCAGAAGGACAAGGTGCGGCAGGGTTTACAGTGTAATTGAAAGAGTAAGTGCCATTAAGACCTGTTGGGTTCAAATGAGAAGTTCCTACATTAAAATTCCCTCCAGGTGCTCCAGAAGCTACGGTCCAAGTTCCACCTGGTGATTCACCCGTCAGTACACCTTGAAGTTGAGTTGTGGCATCAGAGTCACACCAATCTTCTGTAACATCAGTGCCAGCCGTCATTTCGGCTGCAACAGAAACAGTAAAATTGGCAACATCTGGTAAACAAGGAGCTCCAGGAGTAACAGTATATGTAAAAGTATAGTTGTTTGCGGCTAAACCTGAAGCATCAAATACTCCTGTTCCCGTATTGAATTGACCTGAGGCTGTAGTCTCAGCCCAAACTCCACCAGGATCTTCTCCATTAAGCAAAGTATTTAAATCAAGCGTAGTTCCAGCAGAATTACAAAGACTTGCTGAACCATCTGCCCCAGCTGTTAATTGGTCGTTAATAGTAACTGTCACCGTTGCCACATCATCAGGACAAGGTGCGTCACCCGAAACAGTATAAGTAAAGGTGAATACTCCTGACAATCCTGTTGGATTCAAGTGAGATGTACCAGTGTTAAAGTTAGCGCCAGGGGCACCACCTGTAACAACCCATGTTCCACCCGCATCTTCTCCTACAAGCAGTCCATTCAATTGGAAAGTTGCATCAGTATTACAAACAGCAGTACCAACATCAGAACCAGCAAATGGTGTCACATTAATTGTGATTTGAAATGACTCTTCATCATCACAAAATGGAGCTGCAACTTGCGAGTCATGAATGAAAAGAGTAACGTTCGAAGTAATCACATCACCAGGATTGTACTCCGTTCCCGTTCCACCTGTACCGGTAAAGTAAGCTTCATTCCCTGTAAGATCTGTTCCTGATATTGCTGGCAGAGTGTAGGAATCGCATTCAACTACATCAGCCACAGGGTCGATAACTGGAGATACATTCACAGTAATGCATACAGTAGTATCGTAATCACAACCAAAGTCATCAGTTACTTCAAAAGTGTAACATGCAGGACCTGCTGCAGTCGGTTCAACGACTATTGGATTGGTACCTGAAACAATTGTTGGATCAGCTTGCCATGATTCGCTCACAATAGTTGGAGTAAAGGTAACAGGTGGAGGTTGAATGTTTGGGTCAAAATTGATTCCCCAATTGAAAATAAATCCATTATCCGATCCAAGATTATCCGTAATAATAAGTGTCCAATCTCCGTTTAAAACACAACCTAATAGACCAGCCCAAGCGTCTTCTGATTCATAGGTTCCCGCAGGAAGCGTTCCACCTGTATTATTGGCCCAAGTTCCAGCATTTGAAGTTGGTGACCAACAATAGTCAAAACCGGTACCTTGTATTGCAGGAGTCGCATCATTATCGATAGGCACTCCTAAAAAAGTACCGCCACCACCATTTGGGTAATCCACCAAGGTGATTTGTTGACCTGAAGGACATTCAATTACAATGTCAAGATCCCCCATGTATGAGTGCTCCATGTTAACACAGATATCCAATAAATCAACTACATCATCTAAGGTTTGACCAACTCCAAAGCAATCCATATTTACAGAGGTTTCATAAGAAACTCCTGATCCATCAGGCAAGGCTAATGGTGGGAAAACTGGAGGTGTACAGATCTTTTCGAATTCAATAGGTGTCACAACACCGGTCATTGTAGCTTGCTCCCCAATACAAATCGGGTCAGGCGCACCTACGGTTCCAGCAAAAATTGGAGTCGTTGAAACGTAAACTAATTGATCTAAATCAAGAGTGTTTGAGCATCCCATACTGTCAGTTATCTCTAACTGAATCATATACGCTCCCTCGTCATTGTAAGTGTAGTTTACATTTTGACCATTCAAAGTTGTTCCATCACCAAGCGTCCATTCATAAGTTGAAAGGGCGTCAGATTGCGTATATCCATTTCCATTTTCTGGATAAGTTCCTGAGCCATTCAATGTTACAGCAACACCTTGACATCCATAAATGATTCCATCTATTGCAGGTGCAGGAGTGATTGTTGGATTGGGTATAATTGTCTGACATGGGGGAACACAAGAAATTGCTGCGACCCATCCTTGATTGGTGTTGAATCCGTCGGAATCAAACCAAATAGTAAGACACCCATCAGGATTTGTAGCTTGAACCACGCCTGATAGAGGCACGTCATTATCGTAACAACCTAATGAAGGCGCAGCTGTGGAGTTTCCATCATAGATGCAAAAAGCATCCCATGCACCTTCTACATCAAACTGAGAGAAGTCGAGCGAAACTAAGTTGCCAGGAACATCTGGACAAATTGTAATTTCAAATAACTCGTTTGCTCCGTAAGAGCCTCCGTTTCCTCCAGAATCATAGAAGTTTCCCGAACACAGATTCACTGTGCCGCCCATATTGATGTAAGCATCCGTACATGCAGGACAAGGCCCTCCGCAATCTATGGCTGCTTCACCTTGATTTTGAATTCCATCAAAACAAGATGGAGTAATACAAGAGATATCTGCTACCCATCCAGGATATTGGCCGGAGAAATCAGAGTCCCATTCAAAAGTAAGACATCCATTAGAAGATGAAACTACACCCGGGCTGGGATCTGCTCCATCACCTGTGTAAATTTGTGGTGAAGCCGTACTAGGCCCGTCATAAATAGTTAAGAAATCACAGCATGTCTCTAAATCCCAGAGTGTAAAATTGAAAACAATCTCGTCACCTGGCTGATCAGAGCAAAATGTCATTGTGTATAAATCATTGGCATTATAGTTTCCAGCTGGTCCACCCGGGTCATAAAATGTTCCGCCACAAGTATTTACTGTACCTCCCATGTCGATAGTAAAATCAGTACATGCAGGACAAGGTCCACCGCAATCTATACCAGCTTCACCCTGATTTTGGATGCCATCATTACAAGTTGGAGGTGCTGGCGTAAAGCATGAAATAGATGCCGCCCAGCCTAATCCTACATTCGAAAAATCTGAATCCCAAACAAATGTCAAACATCCATTAGTAGAAGATATCGTTCCTGGGCTTGGATCACCGCCATCACCATTATATATTTGAGGGGATGCAGTTGTTGGCCCATCATAAATTGTCAAGAAATCACAACAAGTTTCTAAATCCCAAAGCGTAAATACAAACTGGATATCGTCTCCAGGTTGATCTGAACAAAAAGTCATTGTAAAGAAATCATTGTTACCATAATCATGACTACCACCATTGTTTCCTCCTGGATCATAGAAATTTCCAGAACAGGTACTCACGTTTCCATTGGACATTGTATAATTCTGAGCAGTTGCAGAAAATCCAAGAGATAAAATGCTGAAGGTTAACGCAATTAATTTTTTCATGTAAACCGGGTCTTTTGGATTATTGTTTTTCAGCTACAGCCTTGTTAATATAATCAACAGGGTAAATCATTAATACTTTACCTGTGTTTCCGAGTTGATAATAAACAACCTTTTCTCGGTCATATTTCAACTTGTATTTCAGAATATTGAGGGTTCCAGAGTTTTCTTTTTGAACGAATTGTTCTGCTGAATCAAATGATTTCCCAGTGCCATCACTGCATGTTCCTAATGTATCCTTACCATCACCTACGTCTATTCTGAAAGGAATAATATCAAATTTTTCAGCTGAATCGAATTTCCCATCATCATTATTAATGATTTTATAACCATCTTCAAGTCTAGTTTGCATGTAGACAATGCGAGCCGGATTGGAATTCTGAATTTGATTATACCTTTTTTGACCGAGAAAATCAAGTACTTTGGATTGGCTATCAATGTTTTGCGTATAGGAAAATGCACAGCACAACATGGCTAAGGCAAGTAGAATTTTTTTCATAGAATATCAATATACGTATACGTATTGAATCAGACGTTCATTATTTAACAGGGTTGTCATGGAATTGTTATTTGCTTAAAAAAGATTATTAACATTTTTTTTCTCGATTGTTAGCAACTTAATTTCGTCTTTGATAATCAAATGTTTATCGATAAAACATGGGAAAAACGAATAAATTGGAACTAATAAATTCGTTTAAAAAAATAATAGAAAATATAAAAATTTGCACCAAAAAAGGTTTAACAGTTTGTGTTATATTTAACACTTTTTGATTGCTAGACAAAATGGTTCAAAAGGTATGTTTTGCTGGTTATGTACTGTGAATTAGGTTTTTGAGTCTTCAATAATTGGTCGAAAAGATGCTCAAATGGCAAAAAGAGACACTGAAATTATCAAGCCATGAAAAAAGCCCTTCGCGAGAAGAGCTTTTTTGTGACCCCGGAGGGATTCAAACCCCCAACCCTCAGAGCCGAAATCTGATGCGCTATTCAGTTGCGCCACGGGGCCAGTTTTGTTTTCTGGACAAAAGTAATTTCTCTTAAAAAGATTCAATTAGCCCAAAAGTTATTAAATAAAAAAGGTGAAGCAAAATGCTCCACCTCTGTGGGCCCACCAGGGCTCGAACCTGGGACCCCTTGATTATGAGTCAAGTGCTCTAACCAGCTGAGCTATAGGCCCGTCTTTGTTTTATGAGAGTGACAGTCTCTCGGATTCATCTTTTATTGCAAAGAATGAAGGCTGCAAATTTATCTCTTAAATTGAGAATTGCAAAGAATTTAGCAAGAGTCTTTCAAAAAAAGAAGACAGCCCCTAAAAGCTGTCTTCGTTATAAATCTAGAAATAATGTGTTTATTTTCTAATCGTTTGTTGTTCTAGATCTTATTTGTTCTTATTATTTAGGGTCTGCTTTAAACGTATACGCAAATCCGACGCCCAGTACTTCTTTGAATTGTAGTCTTGGTCCATTACCAACTGCGACTCCGGCGTCATCAAAAACAGTAATGTTGATATCATCATCATAAATTAAGTGCGTACTTACAGTGCATGAGATATATTGATTAACTTTTAACTGAAGCAAGTTTTCCCAGTTAACATCAATTCTATCAGGATTGACTAAATAGTTTGAGAACAAGTCTAACTTAGATGTGAAAGAGATGTTTTGAAAAGCTTTACGTTTAGCATCTGCATTTTCAAGATGTAATTGGAGTCTTACATACCCCCCAAGCTCAGTTCTGATTTTTCCGGTTCCATTAGGATCCAATCCAAATGATCTGGCTGCAGCTAAGGTGTCGTCTAACACAAAAGTGTTTTTCATGGTTAATGGTGCAATGAACGCAGAGAAAATCTTGCTTGGTTTATAGTCCATTCCGACTGCTAAAAGCGTGTATCCAGGGGCCATAAATTTTGATATTGGTGTTTGGTCTGGGTAATTAAAACCTGGTGTAGCCTGAGTTTTAAAGTTGAATATTGCTGAATAAAACCATGATTTTGAAGCTTGTCTTCCAAATTTTGAAAACAAATCAATTTTATCATCAGTCTTTAACCAATCAACATTGTCCTTTCTACCTTGTCTTAAAATCCCATACCCTAAGTCTAGAGAGTTCTCCCACTGGCCTCTTCCTTGTGTGTAGTTGGCATATAAGTTTGCTGCTCCATTTAATGAAAATGAATTCAAACCACCGGCATTCCAATTTGTCAAACTTACCTGCGAAAAGTTTAGTAAAAATGAACCACCTTTTTTCCAACCTTGAATGGTGTCTATTTTCTTTTCTTTCAAAGCCTTCTCACCTTCAGTCACCTGCGCAAAATGCACAGTTGACGTCAGTGAAATAGCTAATAATAATGCGAGTTTTCTCATGATTATTAATTATCGTTATTCTTAATTTATTTCTTTAGTAAATCTCTGATTTCTCCTAATAAAACCTCTTCTTTAGTTGGTTCAGGTGGAGCAGCCGGAGCTTCTTCTTGTTTCTTTTTGAATTTGTTGGCAGCTTTCACCATCATGAATAATACAAATCCAACAATTACTAAGTTGATTAATGCGTTAATCCATTTTCCGTACATTACTGCATTTGCGGCAACATAACCTTCTTCTCCTTCAACACCTATTTGAGGGCTCAACTCGTAAGATAAATTTGCGAAATCCATTCCTCCAGTGAAATGACCTACAAACGGCATCATGATGTCATTGACAAATCCTGTAACTACTAGTCCTACTGCTCCGGCAAGGATTACCGCGATTGCCAGGTCTAGTACATTACCTGTCATTATAAATGCTTTGAATTCTTTTAACATAACTTTTGTTTAAATGATTTTTTTGGCAAATCTAAAGGACAAAAGTCTGTAGCTGATTCCAAAATCGTTCAGTTATGAACAATTATCGATAAACAACATGAAAAGGTAGTGCAATGGTTTAGAGAAGATTGAGATTCTTCATTAAATCTTCTTTGTAGGATCTGCTGATAGGCAGTGACTTATCTCCGATAACTACCAGGTTCTCGTCTATTCTATCAATTTTATCTAAAGAAACAATATATGACCTGTGAATGCGGATAAACTTCGCAGATGGCAGACGCAAATTAATCGCCTTCATTGTAGACAAAACTGTGAATCTTTCCGTATTAGTATTAATTTGTACGTAGTCTGCTAACGCCTCAACAAAATCAATTTCTTCAAATCTAACTCTTGAGTAGCCTTTATTCTTTTTGATGAAGAGATGGTCTTGTTCATTTTCATCTCCTTTAACCGAAGAAATCATTTCTTCAACCTTAGCAACTGCTTGCTCAAATCTAGAAAAATCAATAGGCTTGACCAAGTAGTCAGACACATCATAGTTATAAGAATCGGCGGCATATTCTTTTTTAGAACTTACCACAATGACTTGAGGGATGTTTGGTACAGCCGCAATAAACTCAATACCAGTCATTTCTGGCATTTCCATATCAAGGAATATTAAGTCACAGTCTAAACTGTCTAGCTCACGGAGAGCTACTTCAGGGTTTTCGTATTCCGCAACTAATTCTAGCTGGTCAGATTTCGTAATAAAGTTTTGAAGAATTTTTCTTGAAAGAGCATCATCATCTATTATAGCCGCCTTAATCATATCCTTGAAGTTTGAATCAAATATAAACTTTTTAGAGAATAAACGTTTTAAATTGACTGAAATAACAATCGTATATTTGAGGTCATGTCTAAACCAACTTTTAATCTTTCAGAATTTAAGGCAGTAATTTTTGATTTGGGGGGAGTAATTTTGAACTTAGATTACGATTTAACCATCAATGCATTTAAAGAACTGGGTCAAGAAAGTTTTGAGAATTTGTACACTCAGGCCAATCAAGATGCAATTTTTGATAAGTATGAGGTCGGTCAAATATCATCTGATGAATTTGTCAGTTACCTATTAAATCTCTTGCCCCTGAATTGCCAAAAAGAAGAAGTGATTTTTGCTTGGAATGCAATGTTGCTTGATTTGCCTAGAAAGAGAATCGACTTCATAAGACAGATTGCTTCAAAATTGCCAATTTTTCTTTTCTCGAATACAAATGAATTGCACCTTGCATCTTTCACGAAGTACTTTGAGAATGAATACGAGAATCTGAATTTGCTAGAAGATCTTTTTGTGCAGTGTTATTATTCCCATTTGGTCGGACAAAGAAAGCCAAATTCGAAGGCTTTTGAAACTGTATTAAATGACCATAATTTAAGACCAGAAGAAGTGCTTTTTATTGATGATTCTATTCAGCATATTGAGGGGGCTCAAAAATTGGGGATAAAAACTATCCACTTGGTGGATTCTGATATCTGTGATATCCTTACTTTTAGCTAAACATTTTACTTATTTCGTATAATATCCATAGCGTTAAAGAAGAAGTTGAGAGATATCGGCAAAAGTTGTTTGATCTTTCTTCTAATAACCCGTTTATAAATGTCAAGCCTAATTCCCTAGTGGGTTTAGAGGATTTTTCAAATTTTGAAAAAATTTATAAAAGAGCACTTTTCTATCAGAAAGAGTTTGGCCTTGAAACCACTCTTTTGGTCAGAACCTTCTTGAAATGGAAAGATCCTCAAAAAAATGTGTTTTATACTTCACCACTCTTTTTTGAAGAGGTGAGGATTATAAAAAAAAGGAAAATTGAAACGCAATACGAGATTCAATCTTCAGAAGAGAAGCTTTATACGAATCCTATATTAATTAACGCATTAAAAAGAAGTTTTGATGTCGAATTGGATCATGTCGTTCATGATTATGAGGAGAGTAATAAAAAACTAATGTCATCTTTGGAGACCTCATCTTTTATCCTTGAAAACAAAACGGATTTCAATGATGAAGATAGCTGGCAATTGATTGAAATAGAGCGGCTAGGAAATTTTAATTATAAGAAGAGTAGTCTCGCAAAAGACTTTGATTCGATTGCTGTTGAGCCTGCGAATTCAATTAAAGCACTCTTTGGTGAATCGCAACAATCAATTTCACCTGAGGAGATTGTGCCTTTATTAGGCATGGACGCTTCACAAAGGATAGCTCTCGAATTTGCTGCATCAAATAATGCTGTTATTCAGGGTCCACCCGGCACTGGGAAATCTCAATCGATAGTCAACCTTATCGGTCATTTTGTTTCTAGAAATAAAAGGGTTCTTTTTGTTAGTCAGAAACGGTCTGCACTTGATGTTGTTTATGAGAGAATTTCAGAATTAGGTTTAGCCAATTTGGTTGCGTATTTCAATTCAGAAAAAGACGAGAAAAAACATTTTTATTCGGTTTTAAGGACAGCTTGGGATGAAATGAATTCATCCCAGTTTAAAAAGCCTGAAAATCATACTGAGAGAGGTCATAAAATTCTTGATTTTTATCTCAAAGAATTCATTAATAGAGAAGATGGTTCGCAATCATCATTTGATCTTTCAAAACGACTGTTGAAATCGAGCTATGAAAGAAAAGAACTGCATTCCAAAGGGACGGTACCAAGCATTGAAAAATGGACTTCGGCTTTTGAAAAACTGACTCAAATTGACACAAAAGCTAAGAAAGTCTTCATGGATGTACCCATAGGAGAGCAGCCATTTCTGCAGCTAAATAGAAGTTTGGTAGCGGAAAAAGATCTTTTTGGAAAAGTCGAGAAGAGAACAGAAGATTTCAGAAAAGTGGTGTCAGAAGTTGAGAATCTAATTGAGAAGTTTGACTTGAATGATTCCCTAAGTCAACTTACGAAGTTATGCATAGCAGCTAGCCTGTTGAATATGGTAAATAATTCTCAGTTGGAGTTGCTGCTTTCAGATTCAAAAGGATACAAAAGTTTTGGGAACTGGGCGAAGAAGTATGAGCTTGCAAAATCAAAGTATGAGCGTCAGTTAGTACTGAATTCTAAATGGAAAAATAAGCCATCAAAGTCAGAGATAACGGAGTTGATGGATCTTGTTAAGCACCATCATGCCCCTAAAGGGATTATGGGAATTTTGAGAAGAAGGTCAGAAAGATTGGATGGTGCTTTTGAAGGATTTGATCCGGAGATTTCAAATACGGCAAAGATTCAGTTACTAGAAGAATTGAGAACAGAATGGAATCTAAAGGGACAGTTAGAGGAAATTACTTTAAAGCTGAAACATAATTTTGAAATAACTAATCCTGATGTTGAAATTGATTTGATTTTTCAGGTTCGTAGTAAGTTGGATAAGGTTAGCCAATCTGATTATTTAAAATTATTGGAGCATGAAAACTCAGTTGATTTAATTAAAGAACTGGCATCTTTTCACCCGAAGATTCAATCAGTGAATCATCTCTTAAAATTCACATTTGATCAAGTAGAAATAGAGTCAATTTCTACTTTCAATAAGAAAATTGACTTTCTAGAGAAAAACATGAGAGGGTTCAGACAATTCGATCATGAATTATCTGAGTTTTTTAAATTGGATAAAGCGATTATAGGTTATATAAGATCAAATGCGGATCAAGATTTGGAGTTGCTGAACGCGAATGTTTTAAATGAGCATTTGAAAATTTCAAACAAATTTAATGATGCTTTTGAGTTAATGAATGGAGAGTCTCTTGTTTATGATTTGAAGAGCAAAATGACTTCAGATTTGAATGTATCAAGGCATGCTGTCGAGAAATTGAATGATGATTTAGCTGCAGAGTATGATAAGTTTGAAGAATTGCTGGGAACACCTTCGGCCAAACTTAAGCATGACCAAAAGGAGATCAAAAAGCGCTTAAAGAAGCAAAAGAAAATTATGCTGCATGAGATTGCTAAAAAGCAACAGCATCTGTCAGTCCAACAGTTTATGTCTGAATGTTGGGAGTATTTGTCAATTTTTCAAAAGGTCTGGGTGATGAATCCTTTGGCAGTGTCACAAAGACTTCCCTTAGAAAAAGGCTTGTTTGATGTTGTTATTTTTGATGAGTCCAGTCAAATTCCTTTAGAAGATGCTTTACCTGCAATTCAAAGGTCTAACCAAATTGTGGTCGTTGGAGATGAGAAGCAAATGCCTCCATCACAGTTTTTTTCAGTTGCAAATGAGCAATTTACGCTATTGGATCAAGCCCAATTGTCCTTTAAAAAAGAAATGTTCGTTTGGCATTATCGTTCTTTAAATCCAGACTTAATTAAATTCTCGAATCGGAAATTTTATAATGACAATCTCTTAACCTTTCCTTCGATTGCAAACGAACGACCAATTGAGTTTGTTAAAGTTGATGGCGTTTTTAGTGAAGGGACGAACTTGAAGGAAGCTGAGGAAATAGCAAAGTATCTTTCAAAATCAACTGATTTAAAAAGCAAAGGGGTAATAGCCTTTTCTGTTGAGCAAGAAAAATTAATAAGAAAGAAGTTGTCTGAACACGGAGTGAATATTGAAGAGCTTTTAATTCGAAATTTAGAAAATGTTCAAGGTGTTGAGAGAGATGAAATAATCATTTCAATTGGATACGGATTTAATGAAGACGGTTCCTTCAGAATGAACTTTGGACCCGTGAATAGAGATTCTGGTCCTAATAGATTGAATGTAATGTTTAGTCGGGCTAAAACGAAGATGAAAGTTTATAGCTCTGTGAGTTCTTCTGACTTCAAGATTTCGGATAATCCTGGTGTCAACTGCCTCAAAGATTTTATTGCTTTTTGTGAGAATTCAATGGTGACAAATGATGGCAGATTAGATTTGCCAGAGGAGTTAGATTTTCTTGATTCAAAAAAACTGGGTTTAATTTCATACGGATTCAAGTCTTCGTCTTCATTCACTTCAATAGTTCAAGAGAAAAGTGGTAAAATTTTACTTGTTGATCCTTGCGCTAAGGAGATTGAGTCTAATGATTTATCTACCATTTATAGTGTGTTGAGCGCAAGGTTTAAGTCTGTTAAAATCGTCTTAAGTCATGACCGTTGGGTAAATCCTGACCGTTTTAAAAATGAAATTGAACTTTTTTTTAGCTAGAAACCTGAATTTGGAGTAACAATAAAGTGACAATCGTAGAGATAATCATTAGAATCAGAAATGCCGAAATGTAACTTGCCAAAGTGATGAGCAATGCCTTACCTGTGCTCATAAAACTACTGTATAATCCAACATAGATAGCGAAATTCACAAGAATACCAGTGAAGAAAATTGTCACCGTAATGTATTCTATGCTCATTCCACAAATAGTTAAAATCGGACTTAAAATTATCTGTACGACACCACTAATGATTGCCGTGAATATTTGGATAAAGATGTGTTCAGAATAGTTAATGTTCTTTTTTTTGATCCAAATATGAAACCCAAGTGCTAAGAATGGTAATGCTATCATGAACATTAAAGCAGGGCTTTCAAAGATCACATTAACAACACTGTTTGATTCGACTGTGATATCCAAGCCATTAGTGTTATTGTATTTGGAGAGATATTGTTGAACTAGCAAGTTCATGGCCGATACCCAAATCAGAAGAGAAAGCGGACGATAATGTCTCACTCTACCACCTTTGAGGTAAAGTTCAATTGTCTTGACGGGGGCAGTCATAAGTTTGCTTATAGAATAGGCCCCGCCTCTTTCAATATGAAGAATCGTTTTCGCAAAATCCTTCAAGGCTGAAACGACATTAAGCCTCTCAATTTTTGAGGATTGCCCACAGTTATGACAAAACTTGCCTTCTAATTCGGTATCGCAATTCTTGCAATTCATAAGGCAATTTAAGAAAAGAAATAAAAAAAGCTCCTCGTTAAAAACGAGGAGCTTACCCAAAATCCATGAATCAACCGGTTTCCCGGCTTAGTCTAATTCGATTACAGTATTGAAAATACCGTGCCAAACTCTTTTTAGAATACTTCTTTGGCTATTGCTCTAACGCTATCAGATTTACTCATAGTGTAAAAATGAATGCAAGGAGCCCCAGCGTCTTTCAACTCTTGCGCTTGTTTAATGCCCCACTCAATTCCTAATTGAGTGACTGCTGCATTGTCTTTACATTTCACTAATTCATTTGATAGTTCATCAGGAAAATCGATATGAAAAAACTTAGGTAAAAATGAAATGTGTTTTAGTGTCTTTATTGGTTTAATTCCTGGAATTATAGGACATTCTATACCTGCCGCTCTGCACTTTTCTACAAAATCAAAATATTTTTGATTGTCAAAAAACATTTGTGTAACTATATAATCTGCTCCTGCCTCTACTTTTTCTTTCAGATGTTGAAGATCAGAACCTAAGTTCATAGCTTCAAAATGTTTCTCAGGATATCCTGCTACGCCAACACAAAAATCTGTTGGGTCAAGAGAAACCTCTTCTAATTGATAATTCCCCTTATTCATGTCTTCAATCTGATCAACCAGCTGCTTTGCATATTGGTGACCATCAGGGTGAGGTGTGAAATTTGATTCTGTTTTAATCGGATCGCCTCTAAGAACAAGAACATTATCAATACCTAAAAAGGTTAAGTCTATTAGGGCATTTTCGGTTTCATCTTTACTGAAGCCACCACAGATAAGATGAGGAACTGTATCTACGTTATACTTGTTGATAATCGCAGCACAAATCCCTACCGTTCCAGGTCTTTTTCTGATAGATACTTTTTCGAGTAATCCATTCTCATGTGTTTTATAAACATACTCCTCCCTGTGATAAGTGACATTGATGAATTTAGGGTCATATTCCATTAATGGATCTATCCCATCATAAATTGACTGAATGTTTTTACCCTTCAGAGGAGGTAAGATTTCAAAAGAAAAGAGTGTCTCTCCTTTAGCTTTTTTAATGTGATCAATAACTTTCATTGCCCCAATTTTGAACACGCAAAGATAATTGTTTAGTTGATAAATTAGCTCGAAAAAGTTCTATCTTTGCAGCATGGAGAACATTAGAAACTTCTGTATAATTGCTCACATTGATCATGGTAAGTCGACACTTGCTGATAGATTATTGAGGGTTACGAATACAATTTCAGAGAGAGATATGCAAGACCAAGCCTTGGATGATATGGACTTGGAAAGAGAAAGAGGAATTACGATTAAGTCGCATGCCATACAAATGGATTATGAGCAAGATGGAGTTAAGTATGTGCTTAACCTAATTGACACACCAGGCCATGTTGATTTTTCATACGAAGTTTCGCGTTCAATTGCTGCTTGTGAAGGAGCATTATTAATAGTAGATGCGGCACAAGGTATTGAGGCACAAACAATATCAAACTTATACCTAGCGCTAGAGAATGATTTAGAAATTATTCCAGTTCTTAATAAAATGGATTTACCGGGTGCTGAGCCAGAAGCTGTGACAGATCAAATAGTTGAATTAATTGGTTGTGATGCTTCAGATGTTATTCCGGCAAGTGGTAAAACAGGATTAGGAGTAGATAAAATATTAGAAGCTATAATATCAAGAGTTCCGGCTCCGAAAGGAACATTAGAAGCTCCGCTTCAAGCAATGATTTTTGATTCTGTGTTTAATTCATTTAGAGGGATTATTGCATATTTTAGAGTTCTTGATGGTACTATCAAAAAAGGTGATCGAGTTAAGTTCGTGGCAACTGAAAAAGAATATAATGCTGACGAAATTGGTATTTTAAGGATGGATATGGAACCTAGAAAGTCAGTTTCGGCTGGTGATGTTGGTTATATTATTTCGGGTATTAAACAAGCAAACGAAGTCAAAGTAGGTGATACCATAACAACTGTTGCTAATCCTTGCCAAAACATTGTTCAAGGATTTGAAGATGTTAAGCCAATGGTATTCGCAGGAATATATCCAGTAGATACTGACGAATATGAAGAGTTGAGATACTCAATGGAGAAGTTACAATTGAATGACGCTTCTTTAACGTTTGAGCCAGAATCGTCTGCTGCATTAGGGTTTGGATTTAGATGTGGATTCTTAGGAATGCTTCATATGGAGATTATTCAAGAGCGTTTAGAGCGTGAGTTCGATATGACAGTAATTACGACTGTTCCAAACGTATCTTATATTGCACATTATAGAAGAGGAGGAGACCCATTAATTGTTAATAATCCATCTGAATTGCCAGAACCTTCATTAATTGAATATGTTGAAGAGCCATACATTAAAGCCCAAGTAATTACCAAAGCTGAATATGTGGGTTCAATCATGACTCTTTGTATTGAAAAAAGAGGTGAATTGACGAATCAAGTTTATTTAACTCAAGATAGAGTGGAGCTTTCGTTTGAAATGCCAATGGGAGAGATCGTTTTTGATTTTTATGATAAATTGAAAACAGTCTCTAAAGGATATGCTTCTTTTGATTATTTCCCAATCGGGTATAGAAAGTCAGATTTGATAAAATTGGATATTCTTTTGAATTCTGATCAAGTAGACGCCCTTTCTGCTTTGGTACACAGATCAAATGCATATGATTTAGGTAAAAAAATCTGCTTGAAGCTAAAAGAATTGATTCCAAGACAACAATTTGAGATTCCTATTCAAGCGGCAATTGGCGCTAAAATTATCTCTAGAGAAACTATCAAGGCTTTACGTAAAGATGTGACTGCTAAGTGTTATGGTGGTGACATTACAAGAAAACGTAAGCTTTTAGAAAAGCAAAAGAAAGGTAAAAAGAGAATGCGTCAAGTTGGAAGTGTAGAGGTTCCTCAAGAAGCATTTTTAGCAGTGTTAAAACTTGATTAATATTTGCGTCTTTTTAACAGCATTCGATTTCCTTTGATTATTTTCCGACATTAGTAACCTTTATAGGCATCTTGCGTTTTTCTATCTCGTCTGTTATTAGTATCTTCGGATGCTAAGAGATTTTGAAAGTCTCATTATGAAAAGAAAGCTTACCCCACTACTTAGAGCATCAGTCTTGATGTTACTTGCGTTTTTCTATGCAGGCAAAGGGTTTGCGCAGTGTGCTCCCGATATAACTTTCCCAACAATTACATGTCCGGCAGATATTGTTCAAGCAAATGATCCAGGAACATGTGGGGCGGCAGTTACTTATGCAACTCCTGTAGGTGCAGATAATTGTGTTGGGCCCGTGACTACAATGACGGCCGGTTTGGCTAGTGGAGCAACTTTCCCTTTAGGATTGACTGTCGTGACTTATCAGGTTGTGGATGGAGCTGGAAACACTACCTCATGCTCCTTCAATGTTACAATTAATGATACTGAAAATCCAACAATTTCATGCCCTGCAGACATTACACAATCTAATGATGTCGGGCTTTGTAGTAAGACATTAACTTACGCTACTCCAGTTGGAACAGATAATTGTCCAGCCCCGGTGACAGCTTTAACGGCCGGTTTAGCATCAGGTTCTGCCTTTCCAGTCGGAACAACTGTTGTGACCTATGAAGTGACAGACGGATCTACCAATACTGCGTCTTGCTCATTTAATGTAACGGTTAATGATATTACAGCACCCGCAATAGCTTGCCCTGGGAATATTACACAAAATAATGATGCCGGGGTATGTGGAGCGAATATTGTTTATGCGGCTCCGGTTGGTACAGATAATTGTCCTGGTTCTGTTACCTCATTGACAGCAGGGCAAGCTTCAGGAACTGTATTTCCGATTGGAACAACTTCAGTTACATATGAAGTAATTGATGTTTCAACAAATGCTACATCTTGTTCATTTGATGTAACTGTAAATGATACAGAAAACCCAACAATTGCTTGTCCGGCCAACATTAATGTAAATAATGATGCTACTGTTTGTGGTGCTACAGTCAATTATGCTACTCCAGTAGGCTTGGACAATTGTCCCGCTTCAGTTACTGCATTAACTGCAGGTCAGTTGACCGCTACAGTATTTCCAATTGGAACAACAACTGTTACTTATGTTGTTACAGATGTTTCGACAAACACAGCAAGTTGTTCATTTGATGTAACGGTAAACGATACCGAGCTACCAACGATTGCATGTCCAGCTGATATAATAACATCAAACTTGGCGAATGTTTGTGGAGCCGCAGTTGCATATGGTACGCCAGTTGGAGCTGATAATTGTCCAGGTTCGGCAACAGTCATGACAGCCGGCTTTGTAAGTGGAGCATTGTTTCCAGTTGGCGTGACTGTAGTAACACATGAAGTAACAGATGCTTCAACAAACACAGCAAGTTGTTCGTTTAATGTAACCGTAAATGATACTCAAAACCCAGCGATTGTTTGTCCAGCAGATATTACACAAACTAATGATGCAGGAGTATGTGGAGCAAACATTACTTATGCAGCACCAGTAGGTACAGATAACTGTCCTGCATCTGTAACAGCATTAACAGCTGGTCAGGCTTCAGCAACAGTCTTCCCGATCGGAA
>Ga0316204_10006202_pt1 | contig 18632 bp, 18 predicted proteins | sample 6monrhotite_MG_2_FD_205661 | JGI IMG/M metagenome (GOLD analysis project Ga0316204, IMG submission 205661) | Microbial mat bacterial communities from mineral coupon in-situ incubated in ocean water Damariscotta River, Maine, United States -... | ecosystem: Environmental > Aquatic > Marine >...
CCCTTGGAATCCCACTTGTTGCGCGGCCTAAAGGCCGCTCGCCGAGAATCCTCCTAGGCTCGCCCTTCGATTCGCCAGCGATAAGCAAGCTTATCGAGCGAATCTCGGCCTCACCGTCGTCGGATTGGCACGGGCCCATGGCTGCCGCGGTCGTTCCCAATAGACTCTGGGCTTGGGTGACATGACCACCACATTCCTGGACAAGAACGGTGTCGTGGTCACGGCGCAACAGGCCCAGATCCGTGGACGTACCTTCGATCTTCGTGCCGCGGTGGCCGTGGGGGTGCAGACCGTTCCACGGCGCACGGGCATTGCGTTGGCTGCCGTCGCGGGCGTGCCGCTCTGCTTGGCCCCGTTGCTGATCCTCGTCGACCGGAACGCTCCCGACGTCTCCCTGCTGGCGGCGGCGGCGTGCGGACTCCCGGCCCTCGCGCTCGCGGCCTACGCCCTCGCGCTCTTCACGGCGAAGCCCACGCACCAGGTCGTGCTGACGAGCCCGGAGGGGGAGGAGGTCATGCTGACGACGGCCATCCACGCCATGGCTCGCGACGTGGCCGCCGCCGTGGAGCAGGCCATCGCCTCCCGGTGAGGGGCATCGCAGCGGGGGGGGGCACATCGCCGGAACCCGTGGTGGTCGCACCGGTTCCGCCGTGGGGCAACGGCCTCAGGCCCTGAACGCCTCGCCGCCGAGGCGGTAGACCTGCTCGCGGAGGGCGTCCGGTGTGCAGCGCTCCGCGGAGACCGGTGCACCGAAGCGGACCCGAGCCGCGCGGCGGTAGCGCACGGCCTCGCGAAGGTTGAGCTTCTGCACGGTCAAGCGGTCCAGGTGCCTGCGGAGGAGCTGGTAGCGGCGGCGGGACGGCGCGTGCACATGGGTGGGGACGAGGGGGGCTCCCGAGCGGGCGGCCAGCTTCAGGCAGCCTGCCCGCCAGGGGGTCTCGAGGGCCACGCCATCCCGAGCCCGCATCGTCGAGTGCCCGGCTGGGAACATGACCACGGCGCCTCCTCCGTCGAGGTGTGCCTGGGCCTGGGCCCAGAAGGCCTCGCGGCCCGCGTCGTCGTCGCCCACGAACAGCATGAGGGGATGCAGCTCCACGAGCGCGGCCGACGCGCGGTCCACCACGGCGCGGACCCTTCCCGGGGCACGCCGCCGCTCGACCGCGGCCCCCGTCGCGAGCACGTCGATCAACGCGAACGGGTGGTTGGGGACGACGACCACGGGCCCGTCGGGCAGGTGCTCGAGGCCTTCCACCTGCACCGAGGCCCCCAAGCCCTGGAGCCCGCGGGTGTACGAGGGCTCGGGGCCCAGGGACTCGAGCATGGAGATCACCTGGGGGATGCCGAAGAACCGGGCCACGGCGTCCCCTTGGAGGGCGCTGGGCACGTGGTCGGTGAACGCGGTGTGGAGGGGGTGGTGCGGCATGGGCGGGGGGCTATCGCGGCTCGAGCTGGGGTCGCATCACCGCCGAGGCGTGGGGTGGGCGGCCTTGCGCCTCGAACACCCCGGCCCGACGGCGGGCTCCGGGTCAGCGGACGGGCTCCGGCACCACGATGCCCATGGCCGTCAGCAGCCCTGCCACGGAGAGCAGCGTGCCCATGAGCACGAGCACCCAAGACCCTGGCTGAATCCCCGCGGGGGTTCGCTGCTCCCTCACCATGCGCATCGCCGCGGCCCCGAGCAAGACGACCCCGACGGCGCCCATGACGACGCCGAACATGGCATCGGATGGCTCCGCCCCGGTCGCAGCGAGGGCCGGCGTTGGAAGCAGAAGCAGCGGCCACATGTCGTCTCCAGCCGGTCGGGTGTCCCACGAGACTCCAACCGGCCCGTCTCGCTCCGCTCGAAAGACCCCTTGGAATCTCACTTGTTGCGCGTCCTAAAGGCCGCTCGTCGAGAATCCTCCTAGGCTCGCCCTTCGATTCGCCAGCGATAAGCAAGCTTATCGAGCGAATCTCGGCCTCACCGTCGTCGGACTCTATGGCGCCCCTCTCGGCTCCGCTCGAGACTCACCATGGAACCTACGGATTGCGGACAAGCAAGCTTGCCCTCGTCGAGAATCCCGCTATGCTCGCCCTTCGATTCACTACCGAAAAGAAAGCTTTTCGAGCGAACCTCGCCTCACCGTCGCGGGACTCTACCTCGCCGTGTGCGAGCCCGGGTCCATCCAGGATCCCGTGCCTCAGGAGGGGTCCGAGGGGTCGACCTTCAGCTCCCCGAGCGACTCCTTGCGCTGCAGCGAGCCCTTGGCGCCCTCCGCGCCCGCCTCCACCTTCGACACCAACGCCGCGGCCACGGTCCAGGTGCCCGTGCGGGGTGCGAAGGCGGCCTCGACCTCGAGCCCCAGGGTCACGCCCTCGAGCTGCGTCAGTCCCTTCTCGGCCAGTCCGGCGAGGGCCACGGCTCGGGCCTGGGCCAGCAGGGTCTCCATGCCTGCCACCTGCTCGGTGTACTGATCGGCGACGTCGGCCTCGGCGAAGGCCGTGGACAGCGCCGACAGCCCGACGACGCCGAACAACGCATCCATGCCTGCCAGGCTGCCCGACTCGACGGAGCCTTCCATGGCGAGCTTGACGGCCGCCGAGGTGTCCGGCGGTGCCCCCCGCTTGCGGTCCACGACGTCCTTCATCTCGAACTTGGCGGTGACGCCGGCCTCGTTGCCGACCGCGACCTCGCCCCCGGTGTGGATGCCGATCCAGTCCGCTTCTCGGACCGCTCCGTCCTTGCGCTCGATGCGGCGAACGATGCCGCCCTTCATGAAGGCCTTGGCGGCGGCCCCGTCGGAGCCCGCCGCTCCGGTGGCCATCACCTGGTCGAAGGACTCGACGTACTCCCCGTCCTCCAGGGACTCGATCAGGGCCTCCCGACGGGCGGGCGACACGAAGGCATCGGCGAGGGCCTTCCACACGACCGAGCGGCGTCCGCGTCCCATCGCGAGGCGCCCGAGGGTGTGGCCGGCTTCCATGCCTCCGAGGCCCGGGAGGAGCTGGAACAGGCTGCCGCTGACGAGCTGGTCCACGAGGAACGGCGGTGGCTCCTCCTTGCAGGACGCCAGCGAGTCCAGCAGCCCGAGCTGCAGCAGGTTGGCCACCTGGACGCCGCTGCGTCCCCGGGCCTTGAGCGTGTAGCCGGCGCCCAACGCGGCCCCGACCTTGCCGGGTTTGCCGACCCCGAGGCCCGCCTCCAGGTGGAGGGTGGTCTCGTAGTCGTCCGCTCCCCGGGACACGGTCAGCTTGGCCTTGCCGAATAGCGACAGCGGGCCGACCACGGGGATGTTCAGGGACCCCTCGGCCTCGAACTCGGTGCGCGCGCGTCCCCCCAGCAGCTTCACCAGACGCCCGACGGTGCGGCTGAAGCCTGCGCCGGAGGCACGCACCTCGAAGGCGTCGACCTTCTCGGCGAGCACCGCGTCCTCGGCGTCCATCTCGAGCAGGAGGTCTGCCTGCTCGACCCCGAGGAGGAAGTCGTGGATGTGCAGCTCCCCGAGGGCTTGGGCCTCGATGGCGTCCATGAGGTACGGCCTCACGCCGTCCGAGGCCCGGTGGAACCGCCCGATCAGCGCTCGGAGCGCCTGCTGTCCTGCCTTGTCGTCGCCGCGGATGGTGCGGCACAGCTCCACCATCTCCTGGGCCAGGGTCACGTCGGTGACGGTGTCGTGCAGCCGCAGGATGGTGTCGACCACCCCGTCGTCGTCCTCGGGGTCGTCGTCGAGGTCGGCGGACCAGGCGGGCAGCACGGAAGGCACGGCGTCGAGGAGCTCCTGCCAGGGTTCCTCGTGGTCGGCGAAGTCCTGCACCACCGTCGAGCCGTCCCGCTCGATCACGCCGAGCTCGAGGGCCGACAGGGGGGGAAGGACCCGTGCGTCGTCGGCGTTGGCCATGTCCTCCACGAGGTCCATGCCCGTCGCCGCGAGGGTGTCGGCGTCGAAGTCCTCCACGGCGATGCCGCAGGCGTCCAGCTCGTCGGTGGCGGCGTCGAGGCATGGGGTGAAGCGCGCTTCGGTGGCCTCGACCTCCTTCATGCGGGCCACGGCGTCGGCGAGCTCGGCGTTGCTCGCGAGCCCGGTGTAGGCCTCGGTCTGCAGGGTCGAGCCCGTGGGGCTCTCTTCCGCCGCTTGGGTGCGGTCCTGGGACGGTTTGTGTTGCAAGGTGCCCTCCGATTTGCTTCACGACGCATGACGCACGAGCCACCGGGGGACCGGCAGCGTCGGGTTCAGTCGCGGGACGACCACGAGGGCGCGGTCTGCACGACCATCTCGCAGGGGAACGTCACGTCCAGCGCCTCGGCGTAGACGTCGCATCCTGGGCCGCTGCACTGGATGCGCACCTCCTGTTCCTCCTCCATGGTGAGGGGGTCGAGCACGACGCCGTAGGTCTGGGTGCCGATGGTGAGCTGGGCTTGTGGCGACACGTCGCGGTGGGACACGATCAGGTCGCACGTGTAGGACAGGTCGTTCCACACCACGCACTCGGCATCGTCCAGCCACAAGAAGCGGTCCGCGTCGACATGCTGGAGCCACACGGCGCTCGGGGCGATGGTGTCGACGAGCGGGCCGCAGTCGTTGTGCACGACGTCTTCGAAGCCCACGTCGTAGAGGCCCTCGCGGGGGAGGTCGCTCGCCTCGGAGGCGGTGTCGACCTCTTCGATGGGCCCGAGCGCTGTGTCTCCTGAGCAGGCGGCCGACACCCCTCGCGCGTCTTGGCAGTTGTTCGCGGCGGGGGCTGCTGGCGCCGTGGGGTCGTCGACGGGTTCGCCCGCCGAACAGGCGGACACCGCGAAGGTGAGCAGAAGGGTCCAGGTGGTGCGGGGGGACATGGTCATCTTGGGCTCCAGGTGGCGCGTCCCGGTCTTCCGGGTCGTCCAGGTTCCTTTCAAGCCGTGTGCCATGCGATAGTGTGGGTTGGAGCGTGATCGGGGGTGCGCGGGTTGCGCGGGCGCCCATCGGCGCGCATGCCCTGTCGCCGCCCGTGCCGCCCCACCGTCTGTCCGAGACCCACGTGTGGGGGAGCTAGGAGGAGAACGCGGCACTCGCTGCCATGAAACCGTCTTCGGGATCGAAGCAACGTCCGTGCGTTGCGCAGACGACACACCTCAGAGGGTGGGTGCCGGGTCGCTGTTTGCGCTGACCACCGTCGTCAGCTCGTGGATGATCCGGGTGGACCTGCGCAGCGGGTGTGGCACCCGTCGAGACCCTACGTCGTGCGGTCGCCTCGCTGCGGTCGCCGCCCCCGCGCGCGAAGTCGCCTCGTGGCGCCGGTGCCCGTGGGCTCTGGGGTGGCCCTCATGCGTCGGCGATCATCTGCAACGAACGCTGCCGCTGTTCGTGGTCGTAGACGTTGCAGACCACCATGATCTCGTCGGCCATCGTCTGCTGTTTGACCCCTTCGAGGCCGGCACGAACCTGCGCGGGGGTGCCGAGGAAGGAGTAGGCGAGCACGCCATCGAGCAGCTGGCGTTCCGGGGCGCTCAGGTGGAGCTCTCGGGGCGGCTTCGCTTGGGGACGCTTCCCCCGCCGCAGATCGAGGAACACCTGCTGGTGGGAGGTGCTCTGGAAGCGGGCCTCGGCCTCCGTCTCGGCCGCGATGGCGTTGACGGCCACCATCACCCGAGGCTGCGCGAGCTGGCGCGAGGGCTTGAAGTGCTGGTGGTACAGCGACAGGGACTGCATCAGGTGGGTTGGGGCGAAGTGGGAGGCGAACGCGTAGGGGAGGCCGAGGGCCGCTGCCAGCTGGGCGCTGAAGGGGCTGGAGCCAAGGATCCACACGGGAACATCCGCCCCAGCGCCTGGCACCGCGATGACGGCCTGATTCGGGCTCGCGGGCTGGAGGTAGTGCAGGAGCTCCTGGACCTCGGCGGGGTACGCATTCGGTCCTGCGGGACGGTGCCGCAGGGCCTGAGCCGTGAGCTGGTCGGTGCCCGGCGCCCGTCCGAGTCCCAGATCGATCCGCCCAGGGTAGAGCGCGTCGAGGGTGCCGAACTGCTCTGCCACCATCAGGGGCGCGTGGTTGGGCAGCATGATGCCGCCGGCACCCACGCGAATCGTCGACGTGCGACCCGCCACGTGGCCGATCAGCACGGCCGTCGCAGCGCTGGCCACCCCCGGCATGCTGTGGTGTTCGGCGAGCCAGAACCGCTCATAGCCCCAGGTCTCGGCGTGTTGTGCGGTGACGACCGTGCGCTCGAGGGCCTCGGCAATCGTGCCTCCCTCCACCACACCGGCCAGATCCAGAATCGACAGTCGCATGGTTCACCTTGGTCGGGTCGGGGGGCAGGCGCTCAGCGCTGGCTGAAGAGGAGGGCGGCGTCGGCGATCACCACCCGGTCTGCCGGGCGGTCGCCACCGGTCTCGATCAGGGCACGCCCGGAAAGGTCTTCGGCAAGCAGTCCACGGTGTAGGTCTCGCGCACGCTCGGGTGCTCCGGCCGAATGGTGGCCGGGTCGGTGTACCAGTACTCTAGGCGCTCCAGCAGCAAGCCGTCGGCGTTGTACCGGTAGGTCACCCACGAGCTGTTCTGCTTGCCTTTCTCGGTCGATTCGACCAACAGGCCGCGGTCGAAGCGCTCGACCAAGCTGGACCCGTCGTATTGAGTGGTCACGACCCATCCGGCCAGCGCTTTGCGTCGTAGTCGATGGTGTAGCGGTGCTGGCCGCCGTACTCCGAGGCCACCGTCCGACGCAGCTCTCCCTTGGCGTAGGTGTGGGTGTAGAGGTGCTCCACATCGTAGTCAGGCCCCTTCTCGGTCGTTCGGGTCAGTTGGCCGTGGTCGTCGAAGGTGTTCCGCACCGTCTTCTGGATGCCTTCCTGCCCCTCCTGCTGGCGGAAGATGGTGCGGCCCTGATCGTCGTAGCCCCAGCGGTAGGTCGTCGTGACCTTGTCTCCTTGGTGGTTGACGGACGTTCGCTCGGTGGCGGTGCGGGTCTCGACGGTCCGGGAGGTCTCCCCCTGGTAGACGGTCGTGTGCTCGGACACCCCAGGCTTCACGGGGCGAACGGTGGACGACATGGTGATCTCGCCCGTCTTCTTGTCCGTCTCGACCTTCTTTTTGAGGGTGCCGTCCGGCCCGTAGGTGGAGACGATGGAGATGCTGGACGTGTCGTAGGTGAGCTGGTTTCCTTGGCTGTCGTAGGTCGACCTCAAGTCGAGGTTCTTGCTCTTGGTCGTGCAGGAGGGGGTCGAGGGGGACTCGAACGCCCCATCGGTGTACCGGGAGGCGACCACCCTGCGGGCACAGCTGATGCACTTCAGGCAGTACTCGACGCCCACCGCGCAGGTCCGGCCGCCGTCGTCGCAGACCTCGCCGCGCTCCACCACCCCATTTCCGCATCCCGCCACGGCGGGGATCAGCCACATCCAGAGCATCGTGTCTCCAGCACCCCTCTAGCCTTTCGGCAGCGGGGGATGATGTGGCCATGTATGCCAACCACGGTCTTCATCCTCGCCTCCGGTCCGGTGAGGTGAGGTTGCCGTGGGGCCCGTGGGTGACGCAAGAGGGCGGGACGTGGCTCGAGGAGGGTGACTCTCCGAGAGGTGGGAACATGGGATGGTTGCGACCACCCGCTGCGGAGGGGGCTCGACGTGCCGGTGCGTTCCGGAGCGGATGCGGCCGGGTCCTGCGCTCGAGCAGACAAACCTCAGGAGAGCCCATGTTTGACCATGTCGTGTTCGGCGTCAGCGACTATGCTGCGAGCAAAGCGTTCTTTCTCAAGGCGCTGGAGCCCATCGGGCTGGCCGTCCTGTCGGAGAATTCCCTCGGTGTCGAGCTCAGCGCCGACGGCACGACTTCCCTGTGCCTCTTTCAGACCGACGACCAACCTTCCCACCTTCACTTGGCGTTTGTCGCCGAGAGTCGGCAGCAAGTGGACGCGTTCCATCGCGCAGCCCTGGAGGCGGGCGGCACGGACCATGGCGCTCCCGGTCTGCGTCCGAACTACAGCGGGCGGTACTACGCGGCGTTCGTCATCGGTCCGGACGGGCACAACATCGAAGTGGTGTTCCACGAGCCGGAGGGATGACTCGGGTCGCGCCGAAGGAGGCTGGTCCCCGGCGCAGCGGAAGTGCCACACCGCATCCCCCACGCTAGCCCTGACCCGCGAGGTGTTGGCATGTTCTGGCAGGGCAAGACGGTTCTCATCACGGGTGCATCGTCCGGTCTTGGCCGTGGCGTGGCCCTTCACGCCGCTGCCCATGGGGCCCACATTGTGGCCACCGCCCGCCGGGCTCCGCTGCTCGAGACCCTCAAGGAAGAGGTCGAGGCCCTCGGTGTCCGCTGCGAAGTGGTGCCCGCCGATGCCACCGATCCCGTGCAGGCGCAGCGGGTGCTCGACCGGGCCATCCAGACGTTTGGCCGGGTGGACGTTGCCCTGCTCAATGCCGGAGGAGGCTCGGCATTGGTGATGGGCGAGACGACGACGGAGGCGGTGATCTGGGACATGCGGGTCAACTACGACACCGCAGTCAACTTCCTCTGCCCGCTCATCGCCCACATGAAGGACGTTGGCGGCACCATCGCCACCACGAGCTCACCGGCCGGGTTCTTCGGCCTTCCCAAGAGCGGCCCCTACAGTGCGTCCAAGGCAGCCACCCGCATTCTGTTCGACAGCTGTCGGGTCGAGCTGGCCCACACGCCCTTGCGCTTCGTGACCCTGTTTCCAGGCTTTGCCTACACCGACGGGATCAACCCAGAGGACATTCCGGTGCAGGCCCTCATCATCACCAAAGAGCGGGCGGTGCGCGAGATGGTGTGGGCCATCGAAGTGGGGAAGGAGCGTCACATGTTTCCCAAGCGCATCCGGTGGCTCATCACCCTGGCTGGCTTCATGCCGACGTCGTGGACGCAGCGGGTGCTGACCCGGTTTGCCTAGGTCACCGTCTTTCTTCTTGCGGTGGATGACCCGCCGAAGCGGGCTGCTGGCCGCGCCAGATCACCGGCGCACGCCGCTGGGCTGACCGGAGGGTTCGGCAGCGGTCCTACACATTGAACCGGAAGAGCGTTCGCTGCGGGTCACGGCGCGGGAAGGCCCAGTGGGGCGGCGGAGTCGGCTTCTGGTGCGACATCTGGGCGTCTCGCTTGGAAGCTCGATTTCGCACGGCGTGTGTAATGGCTGTGTACCGTCTCAAGGTCCCCCATCCGTTCGCCTGTCGACCGCGTACTCCCCGAGCCGCCTGAAGTTGGACACCACCAACTGCGCTACCTCCGCCTCTGACATGTCCCAAGCTGCTGCGATCGACGAGCAGGCTCGACGTGCATCTCGGGGGTGGAGGGGGCGCCCCTTCACCTTGGCGAACGGACCATCGGTCTCTGTCAGCACGCGGTCTCGTGGCATGGCGGCCACGAGAGCGCGCCCCTTCTTCGAGTGCAGCATCGCGGGCCCCACTGAGAACCAGCAACCCATGGCCGCTGCGTCTCGCAGTTGTGATGCGGTCCCACTGAACCAATGCAGGATGAGAAGGTTCCTGTCCGCGTGTTGCTCGATCACCTCCAACACTGCTCCAGCAGCGCGACGGCTGTGCAGGCTCACAACCCGCCCGCCCAGTTCGTCAGCACGTTCGAGAGCCTTGGTGAGGACGAGTCTCTGGGTAGCGTGGGTCTCCACGGGCATCGCTCCATCGAGTCCCAGTTCTCCAACATACGGGGTCTCCCACATCAGGCGGAGAAGCAAGGGAAGCTCTTCCTTCCGTTCGAATGCGAGCTGTGGATGGAGTCCGATGGCGCATCGGATTCTGGGGGCGTCTCCCACGAGAATGGACGTGCCGTCCCATGCTTTCGGAGTCGTGGTCATGCACAACGCGTAGACGCCTTCCTGCCGACACTCCCTGACCACTTGGTAGGGGTCTGGGTAGAGGTCCAAGTGCACGTGGGCGTCCACGATTGTGGTCATCGAAGGAGTGCTCGCAGTTCTGCCAACCCCCTATCGTGGATGGCGAAGGCCTCCTCGGTGTTGGGGATCGGGCCCGATGCAAGTACCGCTGCCCTTCGACGTGGCTTGGGTTGCTCTAGCGCCCAGCGAACTGCATGCACGTCGTCTGACTTCGAGGTCGCGAGGTTCGTGCAGTTGTAGTCGGTGGCGTCCTGCATTCCTGCGTGGAGGAATGCCGCTCGACGGACGAGGCAGGGCACACAGGTTCCGCAGTGCTTGTTCAGGCGCAGCCACTTGCCGCAGGACATCGTCTCGCTGAAGAGCTCGGCTGCGTCGGGAGCTTCGCACGCGGCCAGGACTTCACCCTTGGTGAGGTGGGAGAGCGGGTTCTCGATGGACACGCCTAGGCCGAGTTCCGCCCAGATGGCGTTGATGGATCTGAGGAAGTGGGGGTGGGTGGTTCGCGTGCTCAGGCTCCCGATCCTCCTAGCGGTCAGCGGTGCATTGATCGCCATGAAGCCGTTTTCTGGCACCAGTAGTTTGACCTGTCTTCCATGTTGGTGCGCAGGAAGCGTCGATGCCGCCATGGCCGCCAGCGCCAGGAAGAGCAGACTGCGGCTGCGCTGTGAGTTCTCGCGGTGTTCGTAGGGCGTGGTCGCGTTGGCGTGTGCCGAGAACCATGCAGGTCGGCTCGGGAGTCGTGCGTGCAGCCGGCGCTGGTACATGGCGTCGCCACGCGGAGCGTGGCTGACAAGGACTGTCGGCCGGTCCGCCAGCGACTGCCACGCTCCAGCCAAGCTGTCTGCCCCCCCAGAGAAGAGACAAACGGTCTTGCACGCCGGCTCCACGGCCTCTCGCCGTCTTCCCTTCATCGAACGCGGGATGCGGAGGCCGCCCTCGACGAACCTGAACGTCCATCGATCCCCAGACAGGAACCCGAGTGCTGCAGCGAGGCGCTCGGCATGCGCGCTCATGCGATCCGGGTCGACGACGGCTGTCGTGAGGTCGATGGTCCGTGTCCACCCGTCTTCCCCTCGACTGCGGAGGACGAGCCGGTCTGCTGCCTCGACGGCTAGTGCGAACGCAAGAAAGTCCCAGGCTCCTGCCGAGGGGCGTCGACGCCACCGGCTGGTGGCGAGCATCACCGCCCGCCCCACGCCACCAACTTGATCCCTCGCTCCAGCGCCGAACAGTTGGACGACGGCGCGGTCGGCCGTCGACACGTCGATGGGGTTCGGATGGGCGATCACGATCACGATTCACCTTCCTCGAACTCACCAGCGTCGAGCTCGCTCATCACACCAAGCATCAGCTCATCCATGATCCCGGCGAAGTGCTGTTGGTCGACACTCTCTGCGTGGATGGCGGTCACGAGGTCCTCGGAGTGGTAGTCCACAAGCTCCGCGATGTAGTCGCGCATCTCATCCTCTCGCCTCGAGGCGGAGGCTGCCGATTGCATGGAGTTCAGCGCGTCCAAGAGGGCGCGCTCCACAACCTGTTCGACCACGAACTGCTGGACCAAGTCCACGACGTTCTCTGGAGAGAGGTTGTCTGGATCGAACCCATCAAACGCGTCTTCGCAGGCGTAGACCGCCCGTGCCAGGGAGATACGAACAGCATCGTCGTCCTGAGTCGGTCCGAGCTCCAACGCTCCGCAGAGCGCCTGCACCATGTCGTCGGCAGAGCCACCCACGAGGTCCTGCAGCGCGAGCGCCACGGGCGACACCGGATGTTGGGACCTGACCTCACCGAATGCCGCCGCAATTGAGGCGCCGGTCGCTGCCGTGAAACGGTGCCGTCTGGCTGCGTTGCTCGCGCCGCCGTATCCGCGGCGGACGTAGCTTTGGAGGGAACGTGCAAGGGCTCTACGGTCGCCAGACGTAGCGAATGCCCTCAGATCGCGACGAAACCCACCGAATCGTCCAGGTTGCGGCGTAGGGGCGGGGCCATCATCCACCCACGGAGGAAGGAGGGGGTTCCCTGCGCCTGGTCCCGGGTTCGAAACAGAGGTGCCCACTGCTACTTCCCTTTGCGCTTCGTGGTGGGCTCATCCAGGCCCCACTGCGACCGATATGGGCTCGCCCAGTCGGACTTCGAGAGATGGACGCCCCGAAACCAGCGCCCGAAGGAATCTGGCCGTCGATCGGAAAGGAAGGTGACGAACGCCGTCGCGGCCTGCTCATCCAGCTCTGCGACGATGACTGCGCCGAGTGCTTCGGACACCCTTGACTTCCACTCCTCATCGGTCTTGAGCCGAAGAGTGGAAACGAGTTCCTGCATGATGACCGTTCGGTGCACCGGATCAGCCTCCTCGACCCGTTTGCGAAGGGTCATGCTTGTCGCGCGCTTCGTCTGGCGAAGTGCCGTCAGGAGGTCAAGCACTTCGGGCGGCAGGGCGCTCTCGCGCCCAACGCTTTGGAGCGACTCCCTGCTGACCGCAATCGCCGGCCGGAGGTCCACGTTGCCCAGATGTGGCTCGATGGACGCCCAGGTCTTGATGAAAGCCTGATGGTCGCGCAGCGACGTTGGCCACTCGTCGGGCTCCTCCCCTTCCTCAAGGGACCGGAGCAGGCGGACTTTCCCGTCGGGCGCCGCGACGGCGAGGCGCGCCAACTCGGCGAACGCCTCGAAGCTCGTTAGCTTGCTCCGAATCGCGTCCGTAGCCGCATCGATGTCGTTCAGCGAGGAAGTCATGCGCCTCAGGGTCAGGAGGTACAGGTAGGCCCTGACCTCCTGTACACCGAGGACCGGCACGCGAACGGCGACCTGGATGAGCTTGTCCAGGTAGTCAGTGACGTGCCTCTCATCGAGGTTCATGAGGCGGCCTCGACGAAGCTGTTGCCTGATGACCTCCTCGTCGGCCGCGACTACGAACGCTGTTCTCTTGAGGAAGAGGAGGAGCCTGATGGCCTCAAGCGTCTCGATCGCCACATCGGGGAGGCATCGGTCCAAGTTGTCTACGAAGACGATGACGGTTCGTTCGATGGTCTCAAGGGTCTCCTCAAGGTCGCGTCGAAACTCGTGGATCGCCTTCTCGGGCGAACCTCCCGTGTCTTCAAAGGCTCCAGCGTGTGCGCGGGTGAACGCTCGGATCTCGCCTGCGGTATCGGGATTCTCAGGGGCGGCGTCCTGCGCGGTGGCGGCCGCACTCATGGACAGGAGGGGAACCGGGTAGGCTCCGAACGCCATCGCGCCGAGGTCTGCCAATGCGGCAGCCCCTCGGAACGATCGGACTCGGCGCATCAGCTTGGTCGTCATGTCCTTCGCGCGGTCAACCAGAGTCTCGTCCTGTTGCACGACCTCGTCGACAGCGCTGATGACGCGGTCCATGAGCGCGATTCGAGCGCCGTCGAACCCCTGGTAGAGCCATGCGTCGAAGTGGACGACGAGGAAGGCGGAGTCCTCGTCGGGAGACGCAAGTTCAGCCTCGATCATCTTCAACAGCGAGGACTTCCCGATCCCCCAGGTCCCGAATACTCCGATCGAGGTCGGCAGCAGGCTGGGCTCGCGGAGGACTTCTGCGACGGACTGGGCCACGTCCATGAAGTTCACGAAGTCCTCTGCGGTTGGCTCGTCCGTCCACACCGTTTCCCTCCAGAAACTCGCCGGTCGCGAGGTTCGAGGGTTGTACCGCGAACAGCGCGTCGTCGTCCGTGCTGATTTCAGGAACCTCGGCCGCCGCTGGCGGGACTGATGAGGCTCCACTGAGCTGGGAAGCGGCCGTCGTGGGGATCACGGCAGTCGACCGGAGAAGGGCGTTGGCAGGGCCAGACCAACGATCACAGTCTTGTTGTGTCCGATCGATTTGGGCTCGCACGTCCATCGAGGGTAGGGGCGCCCCTCGGGCGCCTCCGGTATCCTCGGCCCTGCGGGCAGTCCGAGGCAGAAATGGAGGCGCTCATGCGCGTGAAGGCCATCGACATCCGGAACTTTCGCGGCGTCCAGTGTGCCCGGGTCATCCTGCCTGACCATGGCGCCCTGGTAGGTCCAAACGGGGCCGGGAAGAGCACCCTGGTGGACGCCCTCAGCTTGGCATTCGGCCGCAATCGTCTGGTCCGAGACCTTACGGAGCACGACTTCTTCGGCAGCGCCCCTGGCAGGGACATGAGGATCATGATCGTCGTCACCCTTGGAGGCTTCTCCTCCAATGACCCGAATGACCATCCCGCCTGGATCCGCACTGGTCGCGGTGTCGCGAAGTGGTGGCGGTCGGGTGGGCTCGTACCGGAGCCGGTCTCGGAGGACGACGAACTCTGCGTGCAGGTCGGGTTTGCGGCACGGTTCGACTTCGACGACTTGGAGGTGCACCAAATCAGGTACTTCCATGACGACGAGGACACCGAGGACCCCTTCGACGAGGCTGCCGTCAAACGGTTCCCTCGCACACTGTTGAACGAGGTGGGTTTCTTCGTTTTGCCCACTCGCAGGACCTGGGCCTCGACGATCAGCTTCGGCTCCGAGCTGTTCCGGAAGGCGGTCACCACCCTCGGGGGCGTTCCAGCCGACGCCGTCAGGAACCAGCTGGCCAGACTGCGGGACCCAGCGAACCCGATGGAGGTCGACCCAGCGATCAGGGGCCTGATCGACCGACTGTCGGACAGGATGTGCCAGCTCGTGCCAGGACAACCTCGCCTGCAACTCCGCCTGACCGCCACGGACTCTGAGTCCTTGTTGAAGGCGCTGGTGCCCCACTTTCAGGGGGATGAGGGACCTTCACTCCCTGCCGGCCGACACGGCACTGGACTGGTCTCGCTCCAGACCTTGGCTCTGCTCCTGGAGATCGGACGGGCGCGGAAGGAGGAGGGCAAGTCCTTCATCCTTGCCTTGGAGGAGCCCGAACTCCACGTCCCTCCGGGCCTTCAGCGCCGTCTGCTGGGCGAGGCCGTCAGCGTGGCCGACCAGACCATCTGCACCACGCACGCCCCGCGGGTTTTGCAGCCATGTTCGACGCACGGAACATCCTACTGCTTGGTCAGCGCAGGGTCGTCGTCGAGGCCCAGGAAGACGACGGCGACGCCACTCAGGTATCGGTGCTAGAGGCTCGTCCGCTCGCCCCGGCGTCGATGGTCGAGGAGCCGAACGCGCTGGTGCAGCTCTACACCGAGGACCGCACGCGACTGGTTGAGGCCCTCATGTTCCCCTGCGTCTTGGTGCCCGAGGGACGGGTCGACTACTCCTGGCTGCGAGTGCTTCTCGATGTGGTCGAGACAGGTGCGCCCCCCCTGGCAGAGCGTGGGGCCAGCGACCACCCGCCGTTCGGGGCCATGGTGGGTGTGGTGCCGACCCGCGACTCGCACGTGCGGGTGACTGTCCGTAGGCTCCTCGGCCTTCATGGGCACGTGGCGGCCTTGGTTGACGGGGACGATGCCGGCAACGAGTACGTTCGCCAGCTCGCTCGTCGAGCGCCACGCCCCACGACCATCCTGCAGTGGCCCGACGCCTGGGAGGTTGAACAGGCTGTCTGCTGGGTGCTTGAGGCCGACGAAGCCGCGGTGTTGCCTCGGATCAACGAGCGTCTCGGCCGGGACTTCGACAACCTGACGGCTCTGTTGGAGAGCTTGGTGGAGGAGAGCGGGAGGCTGGGTGGGCTCAAAACCCACTACATCGCCCATGAGGAGATTGCTGGTGCGATGAAGGCTTCTCCGCCGTGCGTCGAGCGTGCGGCGGAGCTTCTTGGGGCCCTGACCCTGGCGGTGACCGGAGGTGCGGACGCCTGCGACCACCTCCTCGTGGATGGAGACCGGGCCCGCGGCGACTGCCAGGTGATTCGGTTCGTTCCATGAGCTTGGTCGGCTTCGACGGCGCAGCAGGGACCGGAAAGACGACCCGGCTCGTCTCCACTGTCCGCGCCCATCTCACTGAACACCCTCTCGGTGAGGAGCAACGGGTGCTCGCCCTCACCAAGATGCATGGCTCGAGGCGGCGGATGTTGGCGAAGCTCTCCGGTCGAGCTGGCCTGGGCGTGCCGGTGGACTGCATGACGATCGACAGCTTCGCCTGGCGCATGGTCAGGCGGTGGAGATCGCTCCTGCGAGCCCGTGGCGTGACCATGCCCCAGGAGGTGGATTGGGCGTTGGTCACGGCAGCGGCGGGGGAACTCCTGACCATCGGATGGGTGGCCCGCTGGGTGACAACCCTGCACCCAGTCGTGGTCGTGGACGAACTCCAGGACTGTCGGGATGGCGAGCTGCACATATTGCAGGGACTGGAGCCGCACTGCGCCATGTTCGTTGCGGCCGACGAGTTCCAGGACCTGAACGGGACCGGCCAGGACACGGTGGATTGGGCACGGGCCGTCGGCACGATCGCCACCCTTGACTTCAACCATCGGACCGGCGATCGAAGGCTCTTGGAGGCTGCCGCAGCGCTGAGGGCCGGGGGGAGTATGGCTCTCGGGACGGAGTGGACAGGAATTCCGGTCGGAGCGGGCCCTGGCTCAGCTCGAGTCGATGGCAGCACCGCAGGCCTGGGCGCTCCGCGACGGCAACTGGATCCGCGTCCCCTCCCAGCAGCTCGTCCCCGGTGATGTCGTCCGGCTCGAAGCCGGCGAGCGGGTGCCGGCGGACGGACAGCTGCTGCAAGGGGTCGGCGTCCTCGTGGACGAGGCCATCCTGACCGGGGAGTCCGTGCCCGTCGACAAGTCGAGTCAGGACGAGGCGATGAGCGGCACCCTCGTCGTCCGCGGCAAGGCTGTGCTGCAAGTCAGCCGCACAGGGGCCGACAGCTCCATGGGGCAGCTGGCGTCGATGATCGGCGCGATCGAGGCCGAGGCCACCCCCCTCGAGGCTCGGCTGGACCACTTCGGCCGCCAGATCGCGCGGTGGGTCGGGGCCCTGGCGCTGACCCTCGCTGCGGTGGGCCTGGTGGTGGAGGGGCTGTCCCGCTTCGAGGAGATGGTCCTGTTCGCGGTCGCGCTGGCCGTCGCAGCGGTGCCGGAGGGGATGCCCGCGGTCGTCACCCTGACCCTCGCCCTCGGGGTCCAGCGGATGGCGGGGCGCAAAGCCGTCGTACGCCGGCTCGCTGCGGTCGAGGCCCTTGGCTCCGTCACAGTGATCGCGACGGACAAGACCGGCACCATCACCGAGAACAACATGCGGGTGGCCAGCCTCCAGTCGGACGAGCCCGACGAGGCGCTGATGGCGATGGTGCTCGTCAACGATGCCGAGGAGGCCGGTGACGTAGGCGATCCCCTGGAGCTCGGGCTGCTGGCCCACGCACGCGAGCAGGGACTGGACGTGGCCGCGATTCGCGCCGATCACCCGCGAACGTCGTCGCGACCGTTCGACAGCGAATGGAAGTACATGCGCGTCACCGTGGACGGTGGCGCCGTGAGCTACCTCAAGGGCGCGCCGGAGGTCCTGATCGCCCGATGCGCGATGACCGAGGCCGAACGCACGTCATGGGCGGCACGGGCAGAAGCAGCAGCCCGGGAAGGCCACCGCGTGCTCGCCCTCGCAGCGGGCGACGGCGAGTCCGAGTCGGAGCTGCGACTCCTCGGGCTGGTCGAGCTCTGGGACCCGCCGCGTCCCGAGGTCCCCGATGCCATCCGCACCGCGCAGGGAGCGGGGGTTCGCGTCGTCATGATCACGGGCGATCACCCTGGCACCGCCGCGGCAGTCGCAAAGGCGGTGGGGATGGAGACCGGCGAGGTCCTCACCGGGGCCGACCTCGATCGCCTCCAGGATGAGGTGGCGTTTGCGGACGCAGCGTGTCGGGCCAGCGTCTTCGCGCGCGTCACCCCCGAACACAAGCTGCGGCTCGTGGAGGCGCTCAAGGCACGTGGCGCCATCGTTGCGATGACCGGCGACGGCGTCAACGACGCCCCCGCGCTCAAACGCGCGGACGTGGGAGTGGCGATGGGCCAGCGGGGCAGCGACGTCACCCGGGAGGTGGCCGACCTCGTGCTGCTTGACGACAACTTCGCGACCATCGTGGATGCGATCGAAGAAGGCCGCAGCATCTACGAGAACATCCAGAAGTTCATCCGCTTCCTGTTCTCCACCAACCTCGCCCTGGTCGTCTTGGTGTTGCTCGGGGCCGTGGGGGCCTTCGTCCTGGACCTGAGGGAGGAGACGGGACTGCTGCTCCTTCCGCTCACGGCCATCCAGCTCCTGTGGATCAACTTCGCCGGCGACGGCCCGCCTGCCCTGGCCCTGGCCCTGGACCGGAATCGGACTGTGATGAACGGCCCGCCGCGGCCTCCCGACAGTCCGCTGCTGGATCGGCCGTCGCTGAACTTCGTAATCTGGTCGGGCCTGGTCAAGGCCTTCGCTGGGGCTGTACTCCTCGGGGCCATGCCCTTCCTCGGGTACGGCCTCGGGGCCGTGCGGACGGCCGTGTTCCTGTTCGAGGCCCTGGCACAGCTCGCGTTCGTCTACCCCTCCCGATCCCTGCGGGAGACGCCAGATACGAATGTGGTCCTCCATGGCATCGTGGGGTTGGGCATCCTGGTGCAGGTCGGGGCCGTGCTGTTCCTTCCGCTGCAGACGTTCCTCGGCCTCACCCCCTTGGACGCACGGGCGTTCGCCATCGTGTTCATCTGCACAGCGGTCACCTGGGTCGTCGCCGTGTTCGTCGGGTGGGCCAATGGACGCCACACCCGGTCCACCCAGCCGATCGAGCCAGCATGAACGCCAAGCGTCGGCTCCGCTCTCGGATTCGTCGGCTCTGCCGCTCCCTGAGTGCCGACGAGCGCGTAGCGAGGTCTCGCCGTGCCTGTGAGGTGCTCCTGGCGAGCCCGCTCTGGCTTGGAGCAGAGCGGGTCGCGCTGTTCCGG
>Ga0316204_10006203_pt1 | contig 18632 bp, 20 predicted proteins | sample 6monrhotite_MG_2_FD_205661 | JGI IMG/M metagenome (GOLD analysis project Ga0316204, IMG submission 205661) | Microbial mat bacterial communities from mineral coupon in-situ incubated in ocean water Damariscotta River, Maine, United States -... | ecosystem: Environmental > Aquatic > Marine >...
GTTAAAAAAAATACGCCAGAGTACAATACAAATGATGCCGCTGAATATGCAAACAATGGTCAGCTAGAACATGAATTAAACGTTTGTAATAAAATCGCGCCTGACAAACAAGATGCCAATTACTTTTCATTAACTGCAACAATTTATGGTGCGCTAAACAACCCACAAGAAGCAGAAAAATTTTATCGAAAGGCCTTGTTTCTAGATCCTTATCATGTGGAAGCTTTAACACATCTATCATTATTACTTGATAATAATGGCGAGCGATCTAAAGCGAAACTATTGAGGCAACGTTTAGACAAAGTGGCCTCCAAATAAAACATGGAAAACGATAATAATACAATTCATGATTGCTGGAATAAAATTGGTGTCTGGCGCACTAATGATGAAATATGCCCCACTTTAAGCAACGTCATCCATTGCCGCAATTGCAAGACATATGTTGATAGTGGCCTATCGTTACTGAATATAAGTTACTCTAACGATTACTGTAGCAACAATACCAAAATATACAAACAGAAAGCTGAGTCTAAAACCAACGAAAAAGTATCTGTTATTATATTTCGATCTCAGAAGAACTGGTTTGCATTAAAAACTTCAATTTTCACTGAAATCGATAACAATAAAACCGTACACAGCATTCCTCATAATAAAAATCACTTCATTAAGGGGTTAGTTAACATACGAGGCGAGCTTGAATTGTGTATATCACTTAGTTCGCTTATTTCACAAACTCATAAACACACTGATTCACCCACTAACAAGGTTAAACTTATCATTATTAAACTCGACTCCGGTAAATATGCATTTAAACCTGAAGAAATACTGGGTGTACATTCAATTAATAATAATGAGATTAAATCAGCAGCGAATATCATTACAGGTGATAGAGATCATTTGGTGTCTGGCTCATTTGATTTCAATGAAAAACATATTGGTTTAATAGATGAAGGCTTACTTAACAGTAAATTAGGCACATTACGAACATGAGTACGACAAGCATTAATATTGACGCAGGAATGTACAGTCTCTTTATTGATGACTCAGCAAACAATTGTCAAATTCTTACTGGCATTTTCACACAAGACAAGATAGCTACGCCATCACAGACAGAGCTGGAAAAAGCTACAATTGCATGTGAAGCTATTATAAGTGGCGCCAAACTATGTAACATTCCTCTCATTGCTGAACTTGCAAGATCAATTGAGAAAGTTATACGCATTCTGATATCGGATAATCTGGAATTAGACGATGATACGTACATTATCATCACTAACAGCATATTAATTATGTCTAATTTAAATGAAACAGACTATGAAGCACTGGATGATTGGTACAATAATAAACAACCAGCAATCGAAACCAACATCAACCACCTAAAGGGTTTTACTGAAGCTAACAATAAAAATGACATTACGCCAGAGCCACAAACTGAGATTAAAGAGCTTGCCAACTCTACTAGTAAACCCTCTTCCGACCTGGAATTAGACGAGTCAATGCTCGAACTATTTACATTAGAAGCTGAAGCCCAAACACAACTTATCAGTGAAAAGTTACTTGAATTAGAAAACGAACCTAATAACGAAAGTTTACTTGAACCATTAATGAGAGCATCACACTCATTAAAAGGTGCTGCCAGGATGATAGGGTTCGACCACGTAGTCAATATCGCACATGGCATGGAAGATAACTTCGTAAGCTATCAAAAAGGTTCGTTGAGCTTAAATAAAAACTCTATAGACACGATGTTATACTGCAACGATATTCTTACATCAATTTCGAAAACATCAGCATCAGACTTATCAGCCTGGGTAACATCACACGCACAAGCTATCAACAAGTCTATTTCAGCATTGACTGAACTATCTAATGGCCAGACTGTTAATTTAGATACGCTACCCAAACTTGACGCTACATCTCCAGAAATTAATGAGCAAACACCAAACACTGGCATCAAACAACCGATTGAAGGTGCAGACGCTTCAATTAGAATACAATCTAATCGCCTGAATAAGATAATGGGTATCTCTAATGAGATCCTTGTGTCTCACAACTGGGTACAAAGCCACCTGGAAGAATTACAGCTTATAAAAAAACGCCAAACTGAACTTGCATTAGCCATGGAAGCGCTTAAACATGAACTCGAAGAAATAGAAATCCCGGATAAACAATATGCATCATTACTCGATGTTTCACAAAAAGCTGAAATATGTCGTCAAAGTCTAAATGATCAAATAAACCATACCGATGAATTCGATAGACGTTCTTACATTCTATCCTCTAAATTGAATCAGGAAGTTATTGCCAGCAGAATGCGGCCATTCCGAGAAGGTGCGCATGGGTTTCAACGCATGGTTCGTGATATATCAAATGATTTAGAGAAAAAAATACAGTTAGACTTACTCGGCCTTGATACCCTAATTGATAGCGACATTCTTGATAAAATAGAAGCCCCACTTACACACTTGATTAGGAATGCCATGGATCATGGCATTGAATCACCTGAAGTCAGAAAAAAAAATAACAAATCTCAAACCGGTAATATTACTGTTCACGCCTACCATAACTCAGGCAGCTTGATTATTTCTATAGTCGACGATGGGAAAGGTGTTGACCTTGATGCACTTAGAAGAAAAATTATTTCAAAAAATCGTATTTCAGAAGAAATGGCAAATCAATTAAGTGAATCTGAGGTTCTGGATTTCTTATTTTTACCTGGCTTTTCTACACGCGATGATGTTACTGAATACTCTGGCAGAGGTGTTGGGCTTGACGTTGTGCACAGTGTTGTTACTGAATTACGTGGGCAAATACGCTGTAAGAGCAAGTTGAATCAAGGCATGTCAATCGAATTACAACTACCGCTTACGCTCTCTGTATTAAGAACATTAATGACCAGAATATCGGGTGAATACTATGCATTCCCTCTTGCTCGTATTAATACTATTTTAAAGATATCTTCTGATGATATTTTCACCATTGAAAATAAACAATTCGTAAGAATCCATGATAAAGATGTAGGTTTAATTGATTCTTCTCAGATATTGGGATATAGCAATACTGAAAAAAATAATTCCGATATTCTCAATATCGTAATCTTAAACGATAGAAATGAACACTACGCTCTTATTATTGATGAAATCCTGGATAAACAAGAGCTTGCCTTAAGAACAATTGATTCCAGACTTGGAAAAATAAAAGATGTCAGCGCCGCCGCCATTTCAGACGATGGACTACCCGTAATGATACTCGACATTGACGATATGTTTATTAGCATAAATGAATTAATCAACAATAAACAACTTGATATAGTCAAACAGAAAAAATCGCCTCAAAATAAAAAAATGGGTAAACGTGTACTAGTCATTGATGATTCATTAACTGTACGGGAAGTAGAAAAAAAACTTATAGAGTCTAAAGGGTACGAAGTTGATATTGCTATTGATGGCGCCGATGGCTGGAACACGGTACGAAGCAATGAATACGATCTAGTTATTACTGACATTGACATGCCCAGAATGAATGGTATAGAGCTTGTTAAATTAATAAAACAAGATGCTAACTTAAATTCTATACCCATAATGATTGTCTCTTATAAGGATAATCCTGAAGACAGACGAAATGGACTTGACGCAGGTGCGGATTATTATTTAACCAAAGGTAGCTTCCATGATGAAAGCTTAATTGAAGCTGTTATCGATTTAATTGGAGAAGCACAAGAATGAAAATTGCTATCGTCAACGATGTAACATCGATTCGGCAGCTATTAACGATGCTAATCTCCAAGCACAGCAGCCACACTGTTGTATGGGAAGCTGATGATGGTGATACTGCCGTCGAAAAATGTGCTATAGACACACCGGACATGATACTAATGGATTTAATTATGCCTAAAATGGGTGGTGCTGAAGCAACTGAAATTATAATGAAAAATAACCCATGCGCTATTCTTATTGTTACGGCCAGTGTTACTGACAATGCCGATAAAGTTTTTCAGGCCATGTCTTACGGTGCATTAGATGCAATATCCACTCCTAACTTAAATCCACTCAATAAAAACTCGGATATTGATGCCTTTTTAAAAAAATTACATATCGTTGATCGATTGACTACCAATACTGAACGTATTAAACAATCACAATCTTCAATTGTTACAACTGAAATAACTGAACAAACTCTACCTCTGGTTTGCATCGGCTCCTCGACTGGTGGCCCTGGTGCATTAGCAATATTATTTACAGATATACCAAAAGATATAAATGCAACATTTGTCGTAGTACAGCATGTCGATAAGAATTTTACAGAAGGACTTTGTGAATGGTTAAATCTACAAACAAAATTAGAGGTTAAAATGGCCGAAGAAGGCATTACTCCTCTAAAAGGGCATGTTTACATTGCCGGTGGAGATGAACACCTTAGTATTAATCAATTGGGTAAACTGACATTTGATATTAACCCGCGAGAACTTATTTATCGCCCTTCAATTGATATCTTTTTCGAAAGTATATCAAAAAATAGAACCGGACCTGTTATAGGGGTTTTACTCACCGGCATGGGTAACGATGGAGCAAAAGGCTTATTAAACTTATTAAATACCGGTGCATATACAATTGCTCAAAATCAAGAAAGTTGTGCCGTATTTGGCATGCCACGTGCGGCCATTAAACTTGATGCAGCGAATGCTATTCTCGATATAAATGAACTTGCTAACCAAATCATGCGTCACTTACCTAAACCAGATGAAAAGACATACCAGGCGGGATAATCATGAAAACATTTAATTTTAATTTAGATGAAGACATAATTGAAAACCATCAGATAAAAGTCTTACTAATGGATGATCAGGCCATGGTCTATGAAGGCATCAAGCGCATGCTAGCAGATGAAGATGATATCGACCTTCACTATTGCAGTGACCCTTCAGAAGCTATTTCGACTGCAAGTACACTACAACCGACAATCATACTTCAGGATTTGGTACTTCCCGACATAGACGGTATGACATTAGTACGATTCTACCGAGGAAATGACACTACGAAAGACATTCCAATCATTGTTTTATCTAGCAAAGAAGACCCAACGACTAAACGTGATGCATTTCAGTGTGGCGCAAACGATTATCTTGTGAAATTGCCTGATAAGATAGAATTAATCGCACGTATACGATCTCACGCCAAACATCATCTACTTCAGCTTGAAAGAAATGCTGCATTCTTTGCTCTTCGTGAAATGCAAAAACAACTAGAGAAAACAAATTCTGAACTTAAAAGACTATCATCACTTGATGGACTAACCGGAATTGCTAATCGCCGTGTTTTTGATGAAACATTAGCTAAAGAATGGAAACAAGCTGTAAAACATGAGACGACTCTTTCCTTGATTCTGATTGATATCGATTTCTTCAAACCTTATAACGATACTTATGGACATCAGCAAGGTGATGATTGCCTTGTCTCAGTTGCTCATGCTTTATCTGACGCGTCTCATCACCCATCAGACCTTGTTGCTCGATACGGAGGAGAAGAATTCGTTATTATTGCACCTAATACCAATAGTGATGGCGCGGCTGGCTTGGCGGCAAAATTATGCACCGCTATCAGAAATCTTAAAATTGAACACACTGCATCTAAGGTTGAAAAAATCATCACTATTAGTCTTGGCGTTACATCGCTTTCGCCTACGGCTAATGACGATATAATCGACCTAGTAAAACTCGCAGATGAGGCTTTATATAAAGCGAAAGACAGCGGCCGTAATCAATATATTGTCCACAAAAATTCATAGGTTTTCTATGTGTTGCTGTTATTCCAAATTCATGTCATTACGCGTAATATAGACATAAGTTGAAATTTGATAGGAAAATATACTAAATGACTTATGTTGTTACTGAAAACTGTATTCGTTGTAAATATACTGATTGCGTAGAGGTATGCCCTGTAGATTGTTTTCATGAAGGCCCTAATTTTTTAAGTATTGACCCTGAAGAATGTATTGATTGCGCACTATGTGAACCGGAATGTCCTGCAAATGCTATTTTTGCAGAGGACGATCTACCTGAGGATCAAATGCATTTTTTACAACTCAACATCGAACTATCTGAAAACTGGCCCGTTATCACGGACCAAAAAGACCCACCCGATGATGCCGCTGACTGGGACGGAAAACCGGATAAGTTGCAATATTTAGAAAGGTAAGCGATATATTAAATTACTTTATCTTGATTGCTCCACTTCGAATTAATCTTTTCAATCTCATTATTAATACTAGCAGGCCTCGGAATCCTTATTCCCTCGCTATATAAGGCTATTCTTGGCCAAAAAAAAGGCGGTTGCTTTCGCAACCGCCTTTATCCTTATCAGGACATCCTTATCCTCACAATTCCTTTTGACAATCCTTCTAGTAACATCCCTCGCCACCTTGCTATGGATACATTCTGAACTTTTTAGATAAATACACAATAGCTTATTAATAACCTGATATTTATTTGGTTATTTTAAACGTGAAGATTAAATTAATTTTAACAACATTTACATATGCTTGCAGACAATATTAGACTAAGTTTATTTTTTTGTAGGAAAATTCCTACAAAATTTTAAGATAATTGTAAGGCACCTAACCTCTAGGATGATGCTGTTGATGCAAATCTTTCAAGCGTTCTTTAGCTACATGTGTATAAATCTGGGTTGTTGATAAATCTGAATGCCCTAAGAGTAATTGCACTACCCTCAAATCTGCTCCATGATTCAACAAATGAGAAGCAAATGCATGCCGTAATGTATGCGGCGATATTGAATTTTTTATTTCAGCAATAACTGCATAACGTTTAAGTGCATACCAAAATGCTTGCCTTGTCATTGCACTCGCACGTCTAGTAACAAAAAGTGATTCACAAAGTGATTTTTTTAAAAGCTCGGTCCTGGTTCCATGACAATACTGCTCTAACCATGCTAATGACTCTTCACCTAACGGCACTAATCGTTCCTTATTCCCTTTACCAATTACACGAATAACTCCCTGTCGCAAATTAATTTGATCTATTCTCAAACCAACCAATTCAGATACTCGTAAACCTGTGGCATATAACACCTCTAACATGACACGGTCACGGTAACCTTCCAGCGTATTTACATTTGGGGCTTCTAACAGCCTTTCTACTTCATCTTCAGTTAATGATTGTGGTAAGGGTCTTCCAAGTTTAGGGGCATCTATCTGAGCACTAGGGTCTTCGTTAATTATTTTTTCACGTACAAGATATTGATAAAACCGCCTTACTGATGATAATAACCTGGCTGTAGTTCTTGATTTAAGACCATGCTCTACACAGAACGCTAGATAAGATAGGATTTTTTCTCGGTTAACGTCAACCAATAATGTTGACTGTGGCTTTAACCATTCTGACAAACCAGATAAATCATTAATATACGATGACAAAGTATTTTTACTTAAGCCGCGTTCCATCCATAACATATCACTAAATTGCTCAATGATTGCTTGGTCAACTGGATTGATCTTATTAAAGCGACTTGATGACATAACAAATAATATTAGGTTGTCAAACCCTTCAATACCATGTCAGTAAAACTCACGACACCAACAACTTCACCCTTTTCCAGCACAGGTGCACGAGATAAATTAAATTGCTCAAATAACCTTGCGCAATAACGAATATCCATATACGGATCAACTGAAATCACGGGTTTTGTCATTATCTCATAAACATTAACCCGGTCTGGAGATCGATCACGCCCCACAACTTGTCGTGCAATTTCTGATATTAACAAAATACCAAACTCATCATCATCATGACGTTTATTAACCAGTAAACATTTAGTCTCAACATGACGCATTTTCTCGAGCGCTTCTCGAACTGTAGACATTCCATCTACCGTATCAAACTCTTTTTTCATTACGTCCTTTACACGAACCAATTTATTTTCGCTCATATCTCTTCCTCCACAACTTCAGTTAATTTTTGTACTTGGTGGGCCACACCAACAGCATCTTCCACATCAAGTTGTATCGCTATGCCTGTTCCTGGCCTCTCCTCAAACTCACCAACTTTATTGATAATCTCGAGTATTTTTCGACTCAAGTGCTCTTCGACCAGAAACAATACAACATCTCGCTGAGTTTCCAGACTCAGTCCGAAAAATGTTTTTGTTTTATTTAGTCCTTCCCCACGAGCATGATTAATAACCGTCGCACCGGTAGCTCCACCGTTTCTTGCTGCTTCCATAATGGCATTTGTTTTATCATCTTCGACAAACGAAATTATTAACTTAAAATGCATTACCCTTCTCCTGTATCACGATCGTATATTGGTTTTTTCTTTCTGTGAGACACAAGCTCACTAAGTTGCGCATACAGCATCACAGACATGATAGGAAATAGACTGGCGAAAGCAATCAAACCAAAACCATCTATCAATGTACTTCTTCCTGGAATAGTTGATGCTAAACCTAATCCAAGTGCAGCAACCAATGGGACAGTCACTGTAGACGTAGTCACACCCCCTGAATCATAAGCAAGACCGACTATTATTTTTGGGGCAAAAAATGTTTGTATAACAACAATTATATAACCAACTATCATGAAATAATGTATTGGCGTGCCGGTCACTATTCTAAATGAACCTAGTGTAATACCAACAGCAACACCGATTGCAACGGATATCCTCAATCCCCACATACCAATACTTCCGCCAGACACTTCATTAGCTTTAATAGAAACAGCGATCAACGATGGTTCGGCAATTGTGGTAGAAAACCCAATGGCTGCAGCAAAAACATAAACCCATGTGTAATCTGACCAGTCAAGCACAGCATTCATTGTTTCCATACCACTACGAATAAATTCAGGGGCTGTTAGCTGTTGAGCCATGAGCTTGCCCATCGGGAATAATGCTTTCTCAAGGCCCACTAGAAAAAAAGACAGACCTAGAATCACATAAATCATTCCTATAACCACTTGCTTTAGATTGGCGATAGGTTTTTTAATTATGACAAACTGGAATCCGAAAATAATTAATACAATCGGCAAAACATCTTTAATCGTTGCAAAAATTACAAACACTATTTCTGTTATGAACGACATCAAATAATCATTCCATACACCATCACAAACATAATAGGCGTTAATGATGCAAAAGCGATCAAACCAAAGCCATCGATCATCGGGTTTCTGCCAGCAATACTGGAAGCCAAGCCTATACCTAACGCGGTTACTAAAGGCACAGTGATCGTTGATGTTGTCACACCGCCAGAGTCGTAGGCTATACCGATAATTTCTTTTGGCGCAATAAAGGTCATTATCACTACCCCGACATAACCACCGGCAATAAGATAGTGAATAGGCCAACCTTTAAGAATACGAATCACACCAATTAATATGGCAAAACCAACCGATAAGGCCACCGTCATTCTCAGACCATATGCATAACTTGCTTTTGCATCATCGGTATTTAAAATCATGCCCCCATCAGCAGCAACAATTGCAGCTTCCGATGCTACCGCTATCAGCGCTGGTTCGGCCACTGTTGTGCCAAAACCTAAAAAAAATGCGAAAACTAACAACCAGAACAAACTGCCCTTGCGAGCAAAGTCATAAGCCATGTTTTCACCCAGTGGAAATAAACTCATTTCCAAACCACTGATAAAAAAACTCATCCCAATTAAAACGAAAAAAACACCTAGTAATAGATTTGCTAAATCAGGAAAGGGTTGCTGCAATACAAACAATTGAAAAAAACAAATAACAGCGATAATAGGGAAAAGATCTCTGGAACTATCTAAAAGAGGTTTAGCTATTCTTTTTAATAACATATATCTTAATTCCGCCATGAAAGACATATATTAATCTATGCCTAAATCAACATCCAAGTAACGTAGTTTTACGTCTATGAAGATGTCACTTATGACTATTAAAGCATGCTATTGATGAAGTAAGCAATAACTCAGAATGAGCTAATAAAGAATGGTAACTGTTTAATATTCAACCACAAAAAAGTTTATGCATCATCTCAATCACACCAATCATTCGAGTATCCTTTAGTCGATAGTACACATTCTTGGCTTTCTTATTTGAAACCAACATGCCTTTATCTCTTAGGGTAGATAAATGATGAGAGACATTACTTTGAGAACTACCAACACTATCAGCCAAATCTCTAACTGATAAGGTACCACTACCCAATGTACATAAGATTTTAAGTCGTAATGGATGCGAAATTGCTTTTAGAGATAAAGCAGCGCAATCAAATTGTTCATCACCCATTAAATTTTCCTTCATATAGATACGCAAACCAGTTAAAAACTAAATGTTTTCAGCATATTAGCAGTTACAAATAGTATATATTCTTAACATGATTATTTCAATATTTATTAATATTAGCACTTAATTAATAATGATCATTGCAAACCATGTATCAACGCTATATTATTGTTTTAACTGTAATTATCATGCACTCCATAAGATAAGATCATATAAGCTTTTCAATGATTTCAGCTATTTTTTAAAAACACGCGAATATGCAAAACGACAAAAATATTCACTGCCTTATACTTGCTGGTGGTAAGGCTCGCCGTTTTAATGGGTTAGATAAAGGACTTATTAAAGTAAATGAAATGCGACTCATAGATCACGCTATAAATAATATTCAATCTCAGGTCAGTGATATCATTATTAGTGCAAACCGTAATCTGCAAGAATATGAAAAACTCGGTTTTCCAGTACTGACTGATAATACCGATAATTATGATGGACCACTTGCCGGTATTTTACAGGCGCTAGAATATATTAATGATGGTTTGCTTGCTGTCATTCCTTGCGACATGCCAGTTATCGATAACGATTTAATTTCACGTCTATCTCAACAGCTTTCAAATACTCAGGCAGATATATGCTGCGTGAATGATCAGACTGGGTTACAACCATTATTGGCTATCATGCAAAAAAGAGTTTTACATAGTCTGCAACAATATCTACAAGCTGGGCATCACAAAGTTCAGGGTTGGGTAGCACAACAAAATCTGGCCACACTTGATACACACAAAACTTCATCTTTATTAAATATAAATGATATGAATGACCTGAAACTATTCGAAGCGAACAATCATGATTAATCTATCGCTTCAATTCAGCATACCCGTCATTGGTTTTGCGGCATACAGCGGTACGGGTAAAACTACATTACTAAAACAACTTATTAAAGAATTAAGTAACACAAAAAACGTGGGCCTTATAAAACAATCTCATCATGATATCGATATTGATATACCTGGAAAAGATAGTTTTGAATTGCGTAAGGCTGGTGCAAGACAAACATTGATTACATCACCTTATCGATCTGCTTTTATAAAAGAGCACAAAGAGAAGATTGAGCCTGATCTGGTTAACATAATAAACCAACTTGATATTGAAGAATTAGATATTATCTTTATCGAAGGGTTTAAACATGAGTGTTTCACGAAAATTGAACTCCATCGTCAAGCACATGAAAAACCTTATTTATATATTAACGATGAAAATATTATTGCCATCGCTACAGATGACGAGCAATCATCACATACGATCACGACTCTAAATTTAAATAACACAACTGAAATCCTTCACTATATACACAAGCAATTTTTTTAAACACAACACTTTATAATCGAGAATAACCATGAAACAAGATTGCGATCAAATGGCTACTGAACTATTAAGCGTAGCTGAAGCCAAACAAAATATATTGGATAACGTAACGATTATTAATGGTCAGGAAAAATTAGCTATACGCCAAACATTAAACCGTATTCTCGATACTGACATTCAATCAACCATTAATGTTCCACCCTATGATAATTCCGCAATGGATGGGTATGCAATCAATAGTGATGACCTCCCATCCTCTGGTGAAACTGAACTTAAAGTAATAGGTAAATCATTTGCTGGACGTCCTTATAATGGTAAATTGAATACAGATGAAGCAATACGCATTATGACAGGTGCTGTAATACCTGACGGCGCAGATACTATTATTATGCAAGAACATGCTACCGCTACAGACTCTTCTATACTAATTTCATGTGGTCACCATAAAGGTGAGCATGTTCGCCGTATAGGTGAAGACATGAAGATAGGCGACACCGTTTTAACCCGAGGAAAACTAATCACTCCTTCAGAACTTGGGCTATTTGCTTCACTTGGCATTCCTGAAATTCCTGTAAAAAGAAAATGCCGCGTTGCATTTTTCTCCACAGGAGATGAACTAAAAAATGTTGGCGAGCCACTTGGTGAAGGCCAAATATATGACAGTAATCGTTATACCTTATACGGCATGTTAGAACGTCTAAATATCGACCTCATTGATATGGGCGTAATTCCAGATGAACGCAATGCTGTTAGGTCTGCATTTCAAACAGCATCAAATATTGCCGATGCTGTTATTACATCAGGAGGAGTCTCAGTCGGTGAAGCTGATTATGTAAAAGAGGCGCTTGAAGAATTAGGTGAAGTTAATTTCTGGCGAGTGGCTATGAAACCAGGCAAACCATTAGCCATTGGTAAAATCAATAACGCTGCATTTTTTGGTGTACCTGGAAACCCTGTTTCGGCCATGGCGACCTTTTACCAATTTGTACAACCTGCATTACAAAAAATGATGGGAATGAAGGATGGTTTTAAGTTGACTATGCAATTACCCTGCATGACTGATTTACACAAGCAAGCTGGCCGTCTCGAATATCAGCGTGGCATACTTTCGCATAATGAGAATGGCGAGATGATTGTCAACAGCACTGGTGTCCAAGGCTCACATATTCTGACATCTATGAGTCGTGCGAACTGTTTTATAATACTGCCCGCAGAGAATGCAGGAATTACTTCGGGGGACCTGGTTGAGGTTCAACCATTTGCAGGTATTATCTGATATATAGGGACTAGGGACTAGGGACTAGGGACTAGGGACTATAAAATAATGATTAAGTCAAAACAACCAATCAACTATTCTTTTGACTGTTCTAGTACCTAGTACTCGCTCCTAGTCAGTATTCTATATCAAGCTTGTTCAGCAGTTTCAGATTCCGCTTCTATCTGCTTGCGAACATCGTCCATATTCAATTCACCAGCCTTGCTAATTAATTCACCAAAGGCTTCTTCTGGCAACATGCCAGGTTGTGAAAAGATAACAATCTGTTCACGAAAAATCATCAATGTTGGAATAGATCGAATTTGAAAATGTGATGCAAGTTCAGTCTGGTCTTCTGTGTTTACTTTTGCGAAAACAACATTTTCATGTTTTTCTGAAACTGCTTCATAGATAGGAGCAAAGCTTTTACAAGGACCACACCATGGCGCCCAAAAATCAATGATTACAAAGTCATTATTACCGACGATTTCATCGAAATTATCACTTGTCAGGTCAACTGTAGCCATAACCGGCTCCTATAAAATTGCTAAAGAGTGGTTATTATATAGAATATAAGAATATAATGAAATATGTTTAATCCTAATTAGATCAATAAATTAGACAATTTCCATTAATGAATTGATGTTTCTACCCGATTGCGGCCCAAGGATTTTGCGCGATACAAGGCTTCATCCGCTCTATCAATAAAAGCATGGCTAATTTCACCTTCATTGTAAACAGCGATGCCTGCCGAAAAAGAAGGCACTCTAATGTGTTCATCCTGACAATCACAATATAATTGCTTCACTCTATCCATGGCCTTACTCAATGCGCAAACCGCGCCATCTTTATCTGTGTTAGGTAATAAAACAGCAAATTCTTCACCACCATATCGAGCCACCAAATCATATTGACGAAACAAACTAAACACATTTTCTGCATAACACCTCAATACCTCGTCACCAACGGAGTGCCCATGTTCGTCATTGATATCTTTAAAATTATCTATATCAATCAGCGCCAAGGATAAAGGTACGTGATGTCGTTTCACCCGTCCCACTTCGTCATCAAGCCTATCTAAAAATGCGCGACGGTTTGGCAATTCAGTTAATTCATCAGTCATACTCAGCATCCGAACACGCTGTAGCTCTTCATCAAGTTTTGACTTATCACCCTCGGCATTATTAAGCACTTCAATGGCTTCTTGTAGATGATCAATCATAGAGCCATGGCTACCTTTTAACTTATTAACCATATTTAGCATTCTTTCTCGAAGTGCTTCCATTCCTTCTTTTGATTCCATGTCATTTAGTTCATGTGCGAGCAAGTCAAGCACTACTTCAAATTCTTCATTCTGAGATAAGTTTTGTTTGAAATCTACACCTGCTTTTTTTTCTGTGCGATTTAAAATAGCCAGTGCTGATGGCGTATCATCTTCTACTGGGTCGTTAATCTCTTCAGCCGGGTTTCCCTCTTCATGCAGTGATAATATGGTAGATAAACTTTCTTTTATCTTTTCTTCATCCAGACTTTTCATTGATAAAAGATGATCGGCATATAACTCAACTTGCGCACTTATCATCTCTAGATCTGATGGCCAGATAGGTGGCTGTAACCGTCGCTGCATCAGTTTGACCTGTACTGCCAATGGCGATTCATCATTCAGGTGTTGCAAGTATGCATCTAGCAGGGCATGTGAGACAGCGTGATAGGTGCGTTCGATCTGCTCCTGATGATGCTGAAAATCAGTTAATATATGCTCTACCTGCTGGTAAATCACTTCACCGGCCGGTAAACTTTTTATTACTTCAAGTACGTATAAAGCTTTGCGAAGACCAGCATGGCTGGATGTTTGCGGATTACCCAATTCAGACCCCTATTCCCTTTTTATTAGTATCTTTACAAAAATAACTCATAAAAAAACACCAATGCATCACAGCATGAGGCTTTAGCAGCTATCACTTAGCACAAGAAAATTATTATTATTTATTATTTTTATGATTAAGATCACTTAATCCATCAAGCGTGTAAGATCTTATAGTCTATATATTTTTAGACAGTTAAGTTTAATCCATTTAAGACAAATTTGACAATACCTTATTCGTAAATTGAAAAATAATTAATTATCTTATTGTTTTATATAGTTTTTTTAAGTATTTGGCTTTTTGAGTATTAGGTTACACTCAACAAAAAAAAGCTAACTATATAGCGTTGTTAACCTCTCGCTATCAATGCATATTCTAGTTCAATTGAATACGTTGCCCCCATGGCACTTTAGCTTTACCTTTAACCAACCATATCGTCGAGTATGAGGGTTCTATTTTCGGAAAAGCTCCTTCAGCATCGGTAAAATAGACCAGCAAATCAGATTGTCTTTGCTCTTGATCTACCCAATCAAACACTGGGTTAAAATTAGTTCCCCCACCGCCACTGAATTTTTTTGGCATTTCAAAACTATCCCATGTTTCATATTCCCACGGACCGTCACTGTCTAGCGCCTGATCACAAGCAAGCAATGTTATTCGCGCTCTCACTTGTCCTTTAATCGCATCTACTTCAGCCATGAACTCTTCCACTTCTGAGGATGATATTGAACCACTGGTATCAATAGCTATCGTGATATTAACCTGTGAACTTCTCATGCTAGGCAATATCGCAGAACCCTCACGACGTGAAGGACGAGAATAGTTGTAATCATCTCGCGCAATTGCTGTCATGTACCGAGCTAGCATCATTCGCCATGGAAGTTGAGGCTGTAATAAATGATCGACCATCCGTGCCAGGGCACCACTCATCTTCCCTGCCTGCATAGCTTGCTGGGCTGCACCGGCCATGCGTTGACGCCATTGAATTGATAGTTGTTCTTTTTCTTCTCCTGACAAAGGCGGTGGCTGAGATGCCCCTCCACCTTTATTTTTATCTAATTCTGCTTCCTGACCATGACCTTCACCTTCAGGTGTTTGCTGAGACTGTCCCGAACCAGTTTGAGACTCGGAACTATCTTGCTCATCATCATTGTCATCATTGTCATCATTGTCATCATATATATGCTGATCTTCAGTTTGTTTGTTTTCAAGATCATCCAATAAAGGATAAATCTCTTCTGCAGTCATATCATCAAACGTTGAAAGATAGAGTGCGTCCGGCGTTGGATGCAGCCCATCTTTAACAAGAATAGGATTTATCGCAAAATCACATGCCAAGTCCCAACGATGTTTTACCCGATGTTGACGCCGTGCAAAATGAGATAAAGCACAATGAAGCGCTTCATGCGCAAGAACAAACTGTGTTTGTTCGAGACTCAGGTCATTAATGTAATCATGATTGAAATAAAACGTTTTGGCATCAGTTGCAGTCGTTTTGCACCAACTTGGGTTCGCCTCTAGCATCGGTAGCCTCAGCACCAATGCCCCGAGAAATGGTTTATCAAGTATTAAACGCGTACGTGCTGCACTTAATTTTATGTCTACTGATTCGCTCATCAGCTAAACAACATGACATCCGCTACGGCTTTTGCCCAGGTTGAAAATTGAGGCAATGCAAATAAATCCTGGCCAACTGCGCGATGCATATCAGATACCAACATAACACCCATTTCACGCTGTCTGAATCGTCCTGCAAAATCTAGGATGTGCCCCATAACGACTTCTGCTTCATCTTTACCCTTAACTTTGATCGCGCGGCCAACCAATGCAGAAGCGACAGCATACTGAAGATCGATTTCTTTTGGCACCTCTACTTGCTCGCCTCTCACGATTGCATCTATATCTGGTAGCTTATCCAGATTTTCAACAAATGCCGACAACTCGATACCCGCAGCAGGTCCAACACAAGCCTGCAACGTTCCAGTGAGTGTTTTTGGGTTATCACCAAATTTATGCAATGCACGATGAGCGAACTCCCAGGAACGCGGCGATGGAAATGCGACAGGATTATGTGCTGGATCAAAATCAAATAATAACTCTGGCCGAAAACGTAGAAAGCCAATCAGTCGTTCGTCAATATCATGCTGATAAGCCCAAGCGACCCAGTCATCCAGATTAACATCCACTTCGAAATGAGAAAATCGATTCGCCAATGGGGCTGGCATGCTATAGGTTACACCTCGATCTCCCTGACGATTACCCGCTGCAAAAATAGCCCATCCTTCTGGTACTTCATATGCACCTAATTTACGATCAAGAATTAACTGATAAGCAGCAGCTGAAACACTCGGTGGCGCAGATGTAATCTCATCAAGAAACAAGATACCCTCTTTTCCATGCCTATCTTCATCAGGAAGCATAGCGGGAATAGCCCACTCTACCTGGTTGTCTACTCTAAAAGGAATACCTCGCAAATCACTGGGTTCCATTTGAGAAAGCCGGACATCAACTATAGAAACATTATGTTTTTCAGCTACCTGGGCTATCATTTGTGATTTACCCACCCCTGGAGGCCCCCACAACATAACAGGGGTATGATGACCGCTTTGGGCACTTAAAAATTCTGTTTCCAGTATCGAAAATAATTGTGCAGGGCGCATGTAGCCTCCATAAATATCAATTGTTGGCGCCAGAAAGCTCGGTATCATATCAAAAAGGTATGAATTAATCTGGAATTTGAATAATAACCCTATTAATTAAGTGTTATATTAAGAATATTCAAGACTTTTGTAGACTTGCCGCCATATAGCATATGAAAAGAGCATAACAGGGAATCAAACATTATTGTTGATACGAAACTATGAACGAAAATAATCTACCTAACATTCTGCATATTGAAGACAACCCGGATATTTCACTGATCGTTGCAAAGATCTTGTCCCAAATAGCGGTTATTACACATGTTGATAATCTTGCCCAAGCCAGAGATAAGCTATCAGAAGGAGTATATGATTTGGCGATACTTGACTTGGTTTTGCCTGATGGTTCAGGACTTGACCTCGTTGATGAACTCAAAAGCAATAATCCACCCATTCCGGTTATCATCCATTCTGCTCATGAGGTATCTGACAATATTCATAATGTTGATGCTGTACTGTCGAAAATGCATACTCAACATGATGTGTTACGTAGCATCGTGAGAAAATTAACCGGACAAGAAGAGGTCGTTAATAGTTAATACTGAATCGTGAATTAAACTTTTCTTACTTCACCTGAATCCAGGAAGTGGGCATAGTCTTTCAAGACTAATTCATGATCAAAAGCCAGTTCAGGTAGTTTTTTAAGCGTAAAAACTCCTGCATTTTTAGCATCATCCATTCCCACCGGTTTACCTTCAGCAGTAGCAATGTACACAGCACTAATAGTGTGTCCGCGTTTATCTCGTTCAGGCTCTGAGTACATACCCAATAATACTTTTAACTTTACATCCAGACCTGTTTCTTCTTTTGCTTCTCGTATAGCAGCCTGCTCCAGTGTTTCTCCAACATCAACAAAACCACCTGGCAAAGCCCAGCCATACGGCGTGTATTTTCGTTCGATTAAAACAAAACCTGCATCAGGAGAATCAACAAGTTCTATAATGGTATCGACTGTTATCTCTGGTGTGACTGGGCGATTCATAATTTCAACTCATTGTTTACGAACAAAACGAATAATCTTGCGGCGATCACGCTTACTCGGGCGCCTATCTGTAGCAGGATGCATTTGAGCAACTAATTTACGTTGTACTGCGCTTTCTTTACGTTTACTTATACTTTGCTCAGTTTCAGTATAGAGTAGCTGCGCTTCCTTGGCTGGCCGACGCTTACTATTAATATCAT
>Ga0316204_10006204_pt1 | contig 18629 bp, 13 predicted proteins | sample 6monrhotite_MG_2_FD_205661 | JGI IMG/M metagenome (GOLD analysis project Ga0316204, IMG submission 205661) | Microbial mat bacterial communities from mineral coupon in-situ incubated in ocean water Damariscotta River, Maine, United States -... | ecosystem: Environmental > Aquatic > Marine >...
ACTCAGGAGCGCTGAAGTACGAGCGAACCCGCCTTGCGGCGAGGCAGCTGACGTCGCAACACCCTCTCCCGTGAGGCGCTGGGACGTCGCGTTCCTCAGAGGTACGCCTTCGCGGTTGGCGCGCGCCTGACGGCACGTTCTGGCTGAAGGTGGGGGGTCACAGGGGGCTCGCCCCCTCACGGCGTCAGGGGCCAGAAGACATGGGGAGGGCTTCAGCGGCAGCGACTCAGGAGCGCTGAAGTACACCCCATCCTTCAGCGATCTTACACCCCCCTCCGCTCCACCATTTCTCTGGATACGCTCGTCAAAAGGAGCGAACAATGAAATGGTTCCCCCACGCGCTGGCTGCGCTCGCCCTCATGGGCTGTGACATCAAAGATCTCCTCGGCGACGACACGGACTCCCGGCCGACGGATGACACCGCGACCACAAACAGCGACGACACCGCGGCCACGGACGACACGGGGGACACCCGGGACACGGGGGACATCGACGCGCCCCTGGATCTGAGCTGCGAGCTGATCTCGACCTCCCCCCGGACCCTCGAGGTTGCCCGCGACGCGACGCTCCAGACCGGCCTGCGCTGTGAGGGCGAGTCCATCGATCAGCTCGCCACCTTCAGCGTCGTCATCGGCCTCAACAACAGCACCAGCGAACCAGCACAGCCCCTCGACGCCCTGCTGGAGACCGACGAATCAGGCGCCGTGTTCCTGACCACGGAGATCCCCGAGGGGTTGATCACCGAGGCCGGCGCCATGGACTACACAGTCCACTTCTCGAAGGCCGCCGGCGACTCAAGCTCCAGCAGCTCGTCGGACTCCCTCTCGTCAGAGAGCGTGGGTGACGACTCCTTCCTCACCGTCAGCGGCGGCGAGGTGCTCGCCCACGAGGCGCTGAGCAACCCCGCCGAGGAGCTCATGGTGCCGAGCTTCCCGCTCCTGGAGGAGGGCTTCAGCGTCGCGGAGATCAGCGCCACCGCCCGCCTGGGCGACTTCGGCGACGGCGAGACCCGGCTGGGCGCGGTCCGACGCGACGGCAACGACCTGATCGCCGCCCTCTGCGACACCGAGGGGGTCTGCGAGATCGAGACCTTCGTCGGCGCCATCGAGGACATCGACGGGGAGATCCCCAACGAGGGCGGCCGCTGGGTCGAGCCCACCGACGGCGGGCTCGTCTACCTCTGGTGGGGCGAGGTCGACGCGGACGCGAGCGCGTCCTGCTGCCGGACGATCAGCATGAAGCCCATCCGCCTCGAACTCAGCGCCATCGACATGGGCGACGAGGATGAGAGCTGGCTCACCGACGGCACCCTCTCCGCGCGGCTGGGCGAGAGCGTGGACGAGCTGCTCACGGTGCTGCCCACCGCTCCGCTGGCCTCCGACACCTCCGGCCTGCCCGGGCTGGTTCTGTTCTACGCCAGCGGCGAGGGCGACGAGCGCCAGTTCGTGCTCTACGACAACGGCAAGTCCACGCTCTTCCGCTACTTCGGCGAGCTGGACGCCGCGGACGTGACCTGGGCGGCGCTGCTGCCCCAGTACGACGCCCGCGACGGCTCCGTCGAGGAGACCTCCTGGCACATCGCGGCGATGAGCGCGGATGACCCTGGAACCGTGGTGATGACCAGCATCAGCGGCCGGGAGGTCTACTCCGAGAACGTGAGCCTGCCCGAGCCCCTGGCGACCCCGGACTGGGCCGCCTTCGACGTGATGGACCTCGACAGCGACGGCGTCTCCGAGGTCGTGGTTACTCGCGGCGACGCCGCCAGCGGCGACGGGATCTGGTACATCCCCCGCGCGACCGGCCCCGGCGACACCGACTGGGGCGAGGCCGTGGGGCTCGAAGATCCCGCCGAGGTCACGGATCCGATGCTGATGGCCGCCCGCATGATCACCGCGGCGGGGGCCGGCACCACCGGCCTGTACGTGGGCGAGGGCGAGTACAGCGCGCCGATGGCCGTCACCATGCGCGCCGCCGACAACGACCCCATCCCCACCTACATGACCATCGCCTACGCTGCCTGGCCTCGCGACCTCGCGAGCGGCCGCCCGACCGGTAAGCGCGACATGCTCGACGCCGGCACCACGGCCGTCGAGGACTACACGGGGCCGCAGCTCATCCCCTTCCTGGGCGACAGCGAGCCCACCGAAGACGACATGGGGCGCGGCGACGTCGCCCTCGTCGGTCAGGCCGTCCCCGGCGGCCCGGCCACCGCGACCCGCGCCTGCTGCACCAAGCAGCTGGACAAGTCCTCGCCGAAGCTCGCCACCTCGGCGGACGGCGGCATCGATGTGGTCGGCGTCAACGGCCTGAGCGTGCTCCCCCTCGACGGCGACGAGCCGCTGATGCAGTTCGACGGCGGCGGCTTCGGCGCCTCCGTGGCGGTGTCCCTCGATGGCTCCTACAGCGTCGTGGGCTTCAGCGCCGGCGCGGTGGTGGGCGGCCACGTCACGGTCTCCCGCGACGACTACACCTACTGGGATCTGGACTACACGGTCGACGACACCTGGAGCATCGAGACCCCGCTGGACGCCTTCGCGGCGCTCCCGCTCAGCGAAGAGGACGGCACCTCCCTCTGGGTCGGCGAGTCCGGCGAAGAGGTGCGGCTGGCGGTCGCTGAGAACCCGCTCTTCGCTGAGCAGGCCCAGGCGAACGCTAACGCACTCTACTCCGGCTTCGCGCCGCGCTCGTCACTGGACCACGGGGGCCTGAGCGGCGTGCGGCGCCACTCCCCGGGCTGGCTTCGGGTCGTCGGCGGCGACGCCTCGACCCCGCCGGCGCAGGTGAGCGAGGAGACCCTCCGAGGCACCTGGACCGCCGACCTGCCCGAGGGCTGGGAGGAGGGCGCCTACGAAGCCGTGATGGTCGTCCCCTGGGAGACCGGGACCGAGTGTCCCCTGGCCACCGTGCTCGTCGCCGGCGTCGAGGGCGCCCTCTCGGACAACAAGGACAAGGTCGTCGTCCTCGACACCAGCGAAGATCCGACCTGCGCGGACCTCGCGCTGCCCATGGTCTCCGGCTCGCTGATGGGCGGCGGCAGCCTGCAGCACGTCCTCTACAAGGTCCACCTCGGGGGCTCCGAGGTGCAGGTGGTCTACCGGCACCCCACGCTCAAGGGCGAGCTGCACACCGCGAGCCACCACGGCCTCTACTCCATCGCGGCCCGCTCCAGCGCTCCCGTGGGCTCCTCGGCGGACATCAACGGCGACGGGCTGGACGATGTGCTCATCCAGGACGCCAGCGGCTCGCTGCTGCTGGTGAGCGACGGCGAGGGCGGCTTCCTGAACGAGGGAGACGAGGTGAGCAGCGAAGAGCTGGCCAACCTGCTCTCGTTCGTGGGCTCTGGCCCGGGCCAGAGCCTGCGGTATCAGGACGGCAGCGACCTGATCCTCCGCAAGCGCCCGGGGCACCCCAGGCACTGAGTTGGCATCGACTGAGTTGGCATTAAAGGACAGGGCATGGCCCGCCCCCGCCCGCTGCGCTCTGTCCTCATCGCGACCTACGTGGGGCTCGGGGTCTCGGCCCTGCTGAACGTGGAGAGCCTCCAGGAGTCCGCCGGGCGCCTGGAGCACGGCCCCCGCCGCGAGCTCGCGGCGGGGGGCGTCGCGCCGCTGGCCTCCGTGAGCGCCGCCCTGAGGCTGGACCGCCCTCACGCGGCGCTGAACGCCATCGCGAGGCGGCTCTCGGACGGCGCCGTCGCCAACACCGCGGAGCTGGCCTTCGCCGATCGGCCCAGGGGGCCCGCGGGCGGCGCTCACGGGGAGGCGCTCGACGCCGGCGAGCCGATGACCGAGCCCATCGAAGACACACCGGCCGCGGGTGCCCCCGCCGCAGACACGCCCGCGCCCGACGTGGACACCGACGATGGGCTGCCGGAGCGTGAGCGGCGGACCATCAGCGCGCAGGCGCCGCTGCGGGTCTGGGCGCTCGGTGACTCACTGCTGACGCTGCCGGCCTTCGAGCTGCAGCAGCGCCTCTATCAGAGCGGCCTCGCCTGGGCGGAGCACGACTCCCGGCACAGCACGGGGCTCGCCCGACCGGACAACTTCGACTGGCCGGGGGCGGTCGAGGAGCGGCTGCTGACCGGCGCCCCCGATGTCGTCGTCTTCATGTTCGGCGCCAACGACGGCACCTCCATGGTGGTGGATCACCCCTACAAGTTCCTGCCGCTGGAGGAGGAGCACTGGGCCAGCGCCGACGGGGAGTGGGCCACGGAGTACGGTCGGCGGGTCGGCGGCTTGATGGATCGCATGGTCGGTGTGGGCGCGGAGGTCATCTGGATCGGCATCCCGCCGGTGCGGGATCCGGTGCGGGAGAACCACTGCCGCGTGCTGAACGCGGTCTTCGCCGAGCAGGCCGCCGCCCGGCCCGATGTCACCTTCGTGGATACCCGGCCGATGTTCTCGGGCGAGGAGGACGAAGAGGGCGAGGAGGACGAAGAGGGCGAGGAGGCTGATGCTGCCTACCTCAGCGCCCTCACGGACGAAGCCGGTGAGCGCGTGCAGGTCCGCAACCCTGACGGCATACACCTGAACGAGGCCGGGGCGGCGCTCCTCGCCGATCGCATCGACGGGCTCATCGACGACGCCTGGCAGCTCAGCTCCGGCCGATAATCTCCACGAGAGTCGCCCGCGCCAGCGCCGCCCACGCCTCGTTCTCGACCTCCTGATGAATCGCCAGCGCCACCTGGAGGTCGCTCAACGCCGCCGCTGTGTCTCCAGCCGCCAGCTTCAGATCAGCGAGGTTTTGCAGCGCGATCCCCTCCGAGCGGCGGTTCCCGATGGCTCGGTGGATCGCCAGCGCCGCCTGGTAATGAGCGCTCGCCTCATCCCGCTGGCCCGCCTCGGCGTACAGCACGCCGAGCTTCCTGAGGGCTTCCCCCTCAGAGCGCCTGTCGCTGACCTGCCGCTGAATCTGGAGCGCCTGCTTGTAGCAGCTCAGCGCCGCCTCACGACGCCCCTGCTCAGCGCGCAGGTCTCCGATGTTGAGCAGGGTGCGCCCTTCCCACATCCGGTTCCCGCCCGCGCGATGCGCCGCCATCGCGTCGTCGTAGGCGGCCATCGCCTCGACGTGCCGTCCCTCCTCCTTGTGAATCAGGCCGAGGTTGTTCCGCACGATCGCCGCGGAGCGTGCGTCATCGAGGGCGTCGAAGATGGCCAGCGCTGGCTCGTAGCGCGCCCGCGCCTCCGAGAGCGCCCCCCGGTTGTGGTGGAAGATGGCCAGCCCGTTCAGGGCCTGAGCCTCCGAGCGGCGGTCTCCGAGCCGCCGGGGAATGGCCAGCGCCTCCTCGAGGCAGCGCAGCGCCTCCGTCATCCGACCCTGCTCACGGTGCAGCTCCCCCAGGCTATCCAGCGTTATCCCCACGGAGCGTCGATCGCCGGCGTCCTGGAGCGCCTCCAGCGCCTCCGTGTAGCGGCGAAGCGCCGCGGCCGGTTCGCTCTGGTCCGCGTGCAGATCGCCGAGGCCGCTCAGGACGATCCCCTCCCACCGACGGCTCCCGATGGCGCGGTGCGCTCGAAGCGCGCTCTCAAAGCAGCGCGCTGCCTCCTCGAACCGACTCCCTCTGCGGTACAGCACCCCGAGGTTGGTGAGCGTCCGACTCTCACCGCGCGCGTCGCCTGCCTCGCGATGTACGACCAGCGCCTCCTCGAAGCGCATGATCGCGGCCGCGTGCTGGCCCTGCTCGGACGCCAGCGCCCCGAGCCCTCGCAGGATCTCACCCTCGACGCCGACCGCGCCGGCCCCTCGCGCCGCCTCCAGCCCCGCCTCCAGCGAGGCCCGCGACGCGTCCATGCCGCCGAGGTACCGCCGCGCATCACCAAGCACCGACAGCGCCCTGGCGCGCTCCCTCTCCGACAGCCCCGGCAGCGCGATCACCCGCTCCCCCAGCGACGCGGCGACGCCAAAGGGCCCCTGGCTGCCCATCACCGCCCACAGCGCCACCAGCGTGTCGACCGCGATCGCGCCATCACCCCGCTCAATCGCCCGCCGACAAGCCGCCGCGAGGTTGTCCACCTCCAGCGCCAGCGCGCGCCGGGCCTTCAAGGCGCCGCGACCCTCACGATCAACGACCGCGCGCGCGCCGTACGCCGCGAAGTGCTGCCCGTGGCGGCGCTCGATGAGTGTTGGCTCCGCCAGCCGCTCGGCGGCGTAGTCCTGGATGGTCAACAGCAGCTTGAACCGCCCCCCAGCGCCGACGGCGACGAGCGAGCGACGCACGAGCTCGTCCACCACGTCCAGGATGGAGGCCCCGTCCGGCGCCAGCACGGCCTCCGCGGCCTCCAGCGTGAAGCCCTCGGCGAAGACCGAGAGCTGAGAGAGCCAGGCGCGCTCCACCTCCGTGAGCCGACGCCAGCTCCCCGCCATCGCCGCGAGGAGGGTGTCGTGTCGACCGCTGCCGCCGGTCCGCAGCAGCGACAGCCGGAAGTCCTCCAAGACATCCTGGACAGACAACACACCGAGCCGCCCCGCGGCCAGCTCCAGCGCCAGCGGCAGGCAGTCCAGCCGCCGCGCCAGCGCCAGCAGCGCGGGCTCACCCGCGATATCCACGCCGCGACGCAGGGCGCGCTCGACCAGCAGCGCCTGCGCCGCGTCCTCAGAGAGCGGCCCCACCTCCAGCACCTGCTCGCCGCGCAGCCCGAGCGGCTCCCGGGAGGTCACGACGATCCTCAGCGCCTCACAGCGCTCACGCCAGCGCGCGACGGTCGGGGACAGCCCGAGGCCCGGCTCGACGTCGTCCAGCACGAGAACCACGTCGCCCCGCGCCGCCAGCGCGTCGCCGAGCTGCGCCGCCTGCGCCTCGGCGCTCCCACGCGCCAGGGGCACGTCGAGACAGCGCGCCACCGCGAACAGCAGCCCATCGAGGGTCCGCGCCCCGGCGAGCTCACAGAACCAGGCCTGCCCCTCCCACCCGCGCGCGACCGCCGCGGCCAGCCTGGACTTCCCCACCCCGGCAGGCCCCTTCAGCGTCAACAGGCTGGGCGCCGCCAGCCGCTCGGCGATGTCGCCCAGCGCCTCGGCGCGGCCAAAGAAGGCGTCAGACGCCCCCAGACCGGGCTCGTCGGGCTGCGCGAGGGCAGGGGACCAGCCCACCGTGTCCCACAGCGACGTGCCGCCGACCGCCAGCCCCCTGAGCGCCTCCGCCAGGGCGGCCATGTCCGGCCAGCGCTCGCCGGGCTCCTCCGCGAGGCAGCGCTCGACCACGGGCGCCAGCCAGTCCGGCGCAAGCACCCGCCCGTCCGAGGCGCCCCCTGACGCGAGGGTGCCGACCAGCGAGTCGCTCTCGAGAGCAGAGAGCGTGGAGAAGCCGCCCAGCGTGACGCCGGCGGCGCCGGCAGCCCCGCCAGCGAGCACGGCCAGGGTGACCCCCAGCGCGTAGATGTCCGCGCGAGGATCGCACCCGCCGCTCGCCCGCTCAGGCGCGATGTAGCCGGGCGTTCCGCGGAGCCTCCCGTCGTTGACGAAGCCCTGCGCCTGGGCGATGCCGAGGTCGGCGACCTTGACCACCCCGTCAGCGAGCAGGAGGTTTGAGGGCTTGATGTCGAGGTGCACCAGCCCCCGCGCCTCGTGGGCGTAACGCATCGCCGCGCAGACCTGGAGACCCACCTCCACCACCGCCCGCGGCGGCAGCGGCGCGTACTGGGACAGCGCGCCGCCTTCGCACAGCTCCATGGCACAGAACCAGCGCCCATCGACCTGCCCGACCTCGTACATGTCCACGAGGTTCCTGTGCCGAAGCAGGCCGCCGATGCGAGCCTCCCGCCGCAGCGCCTCGCCCTGACGCTTGAGCACCTTGAGGGCGACCCGCCGGGTAAAGGTTCCCGGTCCATTCAAGACCGCCTCGTAGACCTCTCCGGCCCCGCCTTCGCCGAGCGGGCGGACAATCTCATAGCGTCCCAGGCGCCTGACTCCGCCGTCCATCGCTCCTCTCCGCTGCGGCTATGATACGCCGATATGACACCTCCGATGCCCATCAAGGTCGATCTCCGCGTCGAAAAACGCGACCCCGCCGGGTGGTCCACCTGCCTCCATCGAGCCCTCGGGCCCGGCACCAGCCTCGGTCGCTCACGGCGCGCGACGCTGCAGCTCCCCTGGGAGAGCATCAGCGAATACCGAGCGTTCATCAGCCTGCGCGACAAGCAGCTGATCCTCTTCCCGCTGCGCCGGAACGCCTACCTCGAGGCCCCGGACGGGCGCCTCAAGATCTCCCCCAGAGAGGGGCTCCCCCTCGCCGTCGATCAGCGCGTGCTCTTGTCCGAGGAGGTCCGCGTCCATGTCGAGGCGCTGCACCTGCCCGAAGAGTACCTCCTGATCGAGGGCAGCCAGGGCGACGCTCTCCCGCTTGGCCACGAGCCCATCACGCTCTACAGCGACGGCGCGCTCGTCCTCGGAGACCGCCGCGACGGCGACGCATGGGTCACCTGGGATCAGCAGCGCTGGTCCGTGAATCGGGGGCATCGTGGCGACCTGCCGATCGAGGGCAGGACCTCCTTCAAGATCGGACAGAGCACCTTCTTCGTCCGCACCAACCTCCTCGCGAACTACGGCTCGGAGGCGACGCTCACACCGAAGACCTTCACGCGGCTCGTCCCGGCCGTCGCCATCGTGCAGCGGGGCCGCCTGAGCCACCTCTCCTACGAGGTTCGTGAGCTGGACGCGGACGGCCCGCCGCTGTTTCAGCTGCGCCGGAAGCAGGCCCGACTCCTCTACTTCGCGCTGCGCCTCGCGAACGGCACCCCCTGCAGCTGGGCCGTCCTCTCCGAGCGCGTCGATGGTGAGCCGCCCGGGAGCACCTCCAAGGGGAACCTGAACAAGCTGGCCAACCGCGTCAACCAGCACTTCTCCAAGCTGGAGCTGCCGAGCCCGCTGAGGTCCGATCAGAACGGGCGCTGGCACATCTCCCTCGACGCCCGGTACCGCCTCATCGAGTAGGGGGACTCGCCCCCGAGTGTCCGAGGCTGTCCGAGCTCGGCCCCTCTATGCGCCCCCGACACCAATAGACTGAGTGTCATCGGCGCTGCGGCGTCGCCCTTCGGACAGGAACGACTGTGATGCTCACCCTCCTCAGGGTCGCGCTGCTGGGGCTCTGCGCCCAGGCCGCGGAGCCCCCCCATCCACACACCCTGACGCTCAGCGCGGGGGCGGCTGTGACGATGGATCCCTCCCACGCGATCACCACCCCGCTCTCGCTGCGGCAGTCCCTGAGCTGGATCCCCGCGGGCAGCCGGAACACAGTCGACATCGTCACGACTCAGGCGCTGGGAGCACCTCCCCAAGAGGGCCTCACCCACATCCTCGGCTTGGAGGCGGCCCTAGTACAGGTCTGGGGGAGGCATCTCCAGCTCGGCCCCCGGCTGGGAAACGGGGCGCGCGTACACATCTACGACGGCGATCAGCGCGGTATCAGCGCGGGGTACTACCTGCTGATGGGTGCCCGCGTACAGACCGGGGGCCCGCGCTGGCTCACCACGCTGGACGCCGGCCTCGAGTACGCCTTCACCGCCTCCGAAGCCAGGCTTCACCCGCTCCCGTTCCTCGCGCTGACCGCTGGCGTACGGCTCTGAACCAGACAACTCAACACAGAAGGAGTTCGACATGTATCGCCCTCTCATCGCGCTCATCGCGCTCACCGGCTGCCTGGACACGAGCGAGGAGTCGCCCGGCGAGGACACCGCCGCCGATGTCAGCGAGTGCTGCGAGGCTTCGGACACCCTCGATGGCGACGTGGCCGATCTCTCGGACGCCATCGCAGCGCTCCAGAATGAGCTGACCGCGCTGCGGGGTTCGATGGATCAGCTCGCGACCCGGGAGGAGGTCGCCCAGCTCCAGGACGAGGTCGCGGCGCTCGCGGAGCAGCTGGCGCAGGCAGAGCGTGACGCGATCCTCCTCCTCTCCGAGGACACCACCTGGACCGTGGGCCCCACCGGCGACCACCCCGACCTCCCCGCGGCGATGGCCGCGCTGCAGCGCTACGTGATCGCCGACAGCGCCGCCGTGACGCTGCAGCTGGAGCCTGGAACCCACCGCTACAGCGCGCCGATAGCGCTCGCCCACGCCAGCGGCGCCCGGATCCGGATCGTCGGCGATCCCGAGGCGCCGGGCACCGTACAGCTCGAGTTCGAGGAGTCCGACGGCCTGACCGTACGCGGTGGCTATGTGCTGGGATACCTCGACGGCGTCTCCATTGTCGGCGACGCGGGTGGCTACGCGGGCATCCACGTCGAGGACAACGGCGTGCTCCTCGCCGGCGGCGCTATCGAGGTGAGCGGCTTCGGCCAGCCCGATGACGACATGGATCTCGACTACCACGCCCCCGAGCGGGAGTCCTATGGCGCTGGAGTGCGGGTCGCGTACGGTGGGGTGTTCCGGGAGATCGGCGAGGAGGGTTCATTACACACGGAGAGCAACGACTTCGGCGTGCTGGCCGTGAACGGCGGCATCATCGAGGTGCCGGCGCTGACGACCGCCTCCAACGGCGTCGGGGCTGGCGCCTACAACAACGCGGTCCTCATCGCGGAGGCCAGCGTCGCTACCGCCAACCTCAACTACAGCACCCACACCAACGCCGCGGTCATGATCAACAATGATTCCGAAGCCAGCGGCGCAGGCCACCGGGTTGAGAACAACTCGTTCCTTGATGTCTACCAGTCCCGTGTCTCAGATGTGACCGACGGCTCGTGCTACCGCGCCTACCGATCAAGTGCCATTCATGCCAATAACTCCAGCGCCTCTAACTGTCAGACGAATAGCTACTACGCATCGAGTAACTCCCACATCAGCGCAGCAGACTCCATCGCGTCTGGTAACGGGGAGAGCGGCTACCGCGCCTACTACTCCGCCAGCATCGGCGCTGATGACAGTGAGTCGAAAAACAACGTACGATATGGCTACTACGCATCACACAGCGGCGTGATGCTCCTGCGGGACACGAGCGCGTCCGGAAATGGCTCCGGGAACTACAGCCCTTCACGCACAGGCTCTGTTCAAATCGACTCCTTCAGCTTCAACGATTGAGGTAAATCATGAAGATAACGACTGTACTGCTCGGCCTCCTGATGTTGACGGCTCCGCTCGATGGGATCGCGGGTTGCTCGGATGACATGGACTGCAAGGGGGACCGCGTCTGTGTGGAGAATACTTGTCAGTCCCCGGACAGCGATGTGAGTGAGCCGAGGGTGTCCAGCGACAGCCGGACGGCGCTCTACGTCGCGACCGCGGCGGCCCGCCGACGCGGCACCGTCGCCGTCGTCGGCGCCGGCGTCACGATGGCCGCAGGGATCGGCACCATCGCTGCGTATGACTCCTTCGGCGCGAGCATGACGCTGGGCTCGGTCGCCACGCTGACTGGCGGTGTCACCGCCCCCATCGGCGGCTCGGGCGGCAGCCTGGCCCGGCAGGCCGCCGACCGGGCGGGGATCCCCCGCCCCAACAACGCGCTGTCAACGCTGGCCTGGATCGGGTACGGCCTGAGCATGGCGGACGCCCTGACGCTGGTCGGCCTGGGCGCGGTCGGCGCGGAGCCGCACCCGGCGCTGATCGGGAGCACGATGACCCTCTTCTCCGTCAGCGCGCTCTGCCTGGGGCTCGACGCCCGGAATGTGGCCAACGCGGTCGAAGCCCGCGCCGATCACGCCTTCAGCGATGCCTCCCCCCGGGCGCCCCAGCTCCGCTCCATCAGGCCCACCTTCGCGGCAAACGTTGACGGTGGCTGGGTCGGGCTCGCCGGCGACTTCTGACCCCGCACTGAGCCCCTCAGGGGGAGCAGTGGCTGGTGGCTGCGCTGACCGTCGACATGACGCGACCTCATAAGCCGACGCAATCAGCCGCGGCGGGTGAGCGCTCCGCGGAGGGTGCGGAGGTCCACGAGGCCGCCCTGGGAGAACTTCTCGATGATGGCGTGCCCCACCCGGGCCAGCGCCACCAGGTTTCGCACGCGGGTGACCACGAAGCGGTTCTCCAGCATCTGATCGGTGTTGGAGGAGCGCCCCTCGGCGTCCAGCAGCTGCAGGCTCGTCTCCAGCTGCTTCACCACGTCGCTCACCAGGCGCAGCTCACGCTCCCGGAACACCCGGGTCACCAGCGAGAGGATCTCCGTCTCCGCCTGATAGAAGCGCCGGCGATCGCTGGGAACAAACGCCTTTCGGATCACCCCCCACTTGATCAGATCCTGCACCGTCATCGAGACGCTGCCAGCGCTCAGGCCGGTGAGGCGGGCGATCTCATCAGCAGCCAGCGGGCGGCTGGAGAGGTAGAGGACGGTCCACACCCGGCCCATTGAGGGCTTGAAGTTCCAGAAGCCGATGATCTCGCCGATGGCGTCGGCGGCCATGAGGATCGCCCGCTCGGTGGCGGCCTCGGCGTGATTGTTTTGAGGGCTCATGGGGCGCTCCGTTTGCATCTCTGCCTCCATGATTTATTTGCTTTTCATCTGTTTCAATTGTAATTGAAGAATCTGAACTGGCAACCCGAGAGGCACTCAATGTCCATCAGGGCCCTTCAACGCCCCGCCCCCGCCGGCCTGCACGCAGGCGCGCCGCTCACCCGACTCGCCTCGGTAGGGCAGGTCTACGCGCTTGTCGCCGCCGATATGGAGGCTTCGGAGAAGAGTCTCGATGAGCTCCTCGGCGAGACCATCCCCGCCGTCTCGGAGATCGGCCGCTACCTCGCCGCCTCCGGCGGCAAGCGGGTGCGCCCCCTGCTCACCGCGCTCGGCGCCCGCGCCGTCGGCTTCGAGGGGCCGGTCGACCGGATGATGTGCGCCGGCGAGCTGGCTCACCTCGGCAGCCTGCTCCACGACGACGTGGTCGATGACAGCCTGGAGCGCCGGGGCCGCCCCACCGCGCAGCAGGTCTTCACCAACCCCGGGGTGATCCTCACTGGCGACTTCTGCGTCGCCACGGCGATGACCATCGCCGCCGAGGAGGGCGGGCTCGACGCCGTGCTCACGCTGGCGCGGACGGTGCAGCTCATGAGCGAGGGTGAGGTCTCCCAGCTGCTGAACCGCGGCAACCTCGACCTCAGCCTCTCCGCCTACCACGACGTCATCCAGAAGAAGTCCGCCGCGCTCATCGCCTGGTGCGTCTCCGTCGGCGCCCGCAAGGTCGGCGATCAGGTGGCCGTCGAGGCGCTGGAGCGCTTCGGAAACAGCATCGGCATCGCCTTCCAGATCACCGACGACGTGCTGGACTACACCGGGGACCGCGCCCTCACCGGCAAGCGGGTCGGCCAGGATCTGCTGGAGCGCAAGCTCACCCTGCCGCTGCTGCTCGCCTTTGACCGGAACCCGGCGCTGCGTGAGCGCCTCGCGACCCCGCCGACCCCGGCGGAGCTGCCCGAGCTGCTGGAGCTGGTCCGGGCGTCTGGAGCCCCCGAGGCCGCGCTGGCGGAAGCCCGCGTGCGGGTCGAGGCGGGCATCACGGCCCTGAAGGTGCTGCCGGACTCCCCGACGCGCTCGGGGCTCATCACGCTGGCCCACTACCTCGTGGAGCGTGCATCGTGAATGCCCCCGTTGCTGGCTCATCGGAGCGCGCCCCCGAAGTCCAGGCCATGTTCGACCAGCTGGCCCCCAAGTACGATCTGGCCAACCGGGTGCTGAGCCTGGGGCTGGATCAGAGCTGGCGCAGGATCGCGCTGGACGCGCTGGGCTCGGCCGCCCAGGGTGAGGTCATCGACCTCTGCGCCGGGACCATGGATCTGACCGTGTCGCTCCTGGAGCGCAAGCCCCGCAAGGTCTACGCCATGGACTTCGCGCCCAAGATGCTGGAGGCGGGCAAGCACAAGCTGCCGCCCGGCGCTCCGGTGGACGTGATCGTCGCCGACGCCCGCGACCTGCCGCTGCCGGACGAGAGCGTCGACGGCATCATCTGCGGCTTCGGCCTGAGAAACGTGCCCGAGCTGCCCAAGGCCATCGCCGAGTGCGCCCGGGTGCTGCGGCCCGGCGGCAAGCTCGTGGTGCTGGAGTTCTTCCAGCCCCACTGGTGGCTCCCCAGGCTCCTCCAGGGCACCTACAACCGCACCATCGTGCCGGTGGTCGGCGGCATGCTCACCGGCTTCGGCGACGCCTACCGCTACCTGTTCGAGTCCATCGACGCCTTCCAGACCCGCGAGGAGTTCGAGGCGCTGCTCAGCGCGCACGGGCTGATCGCCGGGGGGCGCGAGATGCTCCCGCCGGTCGCCGGGCTGGTCGTCGGCACCAAGGCCGTGAGCGCCGGACACATCGCGCCGGCCGTCGGAGGTGTCTCATGAGAGAAGCCACCGCCACGCAGACCAGCCGCCGCGAGCGCGAGGGCAACTCGAAGAGCCTGCGCGCCCGCATCTACCGCGCCCTCGAAGCCACCAACGAGCGCCACATGGTGCGGGTGCACCTGACGCTGGATCTGGAGGATCCCTGGGCGCTGATGGCCTCGCCGCTGCTCCAGGGCCGCCAGCTCGCCGCCTGGGACGCGCCGGAAGAGGACCGCTGCTTCCTCGCCGTGGGCGTGACCCGCTCCCGGCACCCCGAGGGCGCGGGCCGCTTCCGTGAGGCCGCCGCGCTGTGGGAGCTGCTCGACCGCGCCATGGTGGAGCTCCCGAGCGAGGTGGGCGGGGACATCGAGCGCGAGCTGCCCTGCCTCGTCTCGGGCTTCGCCTTCTCCGCCACCGGCAGCACCCGCAGCGAGCTGTGGCAGGGCTGGGGCGACAGCGCCCTGTGGGTGCCGGAGATCCTGGTGCAGCGCCACAACGGCGTGACCCGCGCGGCGATCACCGCCGCCGCCGGCAGCAGCGCGACCCCCGAGCGGGTCGCGGATCAGATCGAGGCCGCCGCCGAGACCCTGGACGCCCTGCTGCGCGCAGCCCGTGAGCCGGTGAGCGCGCCGGTGATCGCCGGCAAGAACAACATGGCCCGGGTGGGCCGCGACGCCGTCGCCTGGGAAGCCTGGCGCGACCGGGTCGAGGCCGCCCGCAGCAGCATGATGGACGCCCCCGACGCGTCGCTTCAGAAGGTGGTGCTGGCCCGCACCGAGCGCTTCCAGCCCATCTCGGCCGTGAGCTTCGATCCCCTCGACACGGCGCTGGCGCTGCGGACCCGGCAGTCCCACTGCACGACCTTCTGCGTGCGCCTGCCCGACGGCCGCGCCTTCGTGGGCGCGACCCCCGAGGAGCTGGTGCGGCTGGAGGACCGCGAGGTGACCACCATGGCGCTGGCCGGCACCCGCAGCCGGGGCTGGGACGCCGCCAATGACGAAGATCTCGCCAGGGAGCTGCTCGCCAGCGGCAAGGATCGCCGCGAGCAGTCGCTGGTCTCCGACGCCATCCGCGAGGCCCTCACGCCGCTGGTGACGGAGCTGGACATCCCGGAGACGCCGTCGGTGGCGCGCTTCACGGACGTGCAGCACCTGAAGACGGAGATCCGCGGACACCTGAAGGACGGGGTGAACCTCTTCGACCTCGTCGAGCGCCTGCACCCCACCCCCGCGGTGGGCGGCCTGCCCCGACAGGAGGCCCTCGCCTGGCTCGACGCCAACGAGGGCCTGGATCGCGGCTGGTACGCCGGCCCGCTGGGCTGGGTGTCACCCGGCGGCGGCGGGGTGTTCGTGGTCGCCATCCGCTCGGCCCTGCTGCGCGGCGGCGAGGCCGCGGCCTTCGCCGGCTGCGGGCTGGTGGAGCGCTCCGACGCCAAGGCCGAGTGGCAGGAGACCATCTTCAAGCTCCGCGCCATCAGCCAGGGCCTCGCCCTGAGCGACGCCTCGTGAACGGCGCCTGGGCCGGCACCCTCGCCAGGGCCCTGGTCGACGGCGGGCTGACCCACGCGGTGCTCTCGCCGGGCTCCCGCAACACCCCGGTGGTGCTGGCGCTCCACGCCCTGCGCGACCGGGTGACGCTGCACACCGTGCTCGACGAGCGCGAGGCGGGCTTCTTCGCGCTGGGCCTCGCCCGGGCGAGCGGCGCGCCGGTGCTGCTCTCCTGCACCTCCGGGAGCGCGGGCGCCCACTGGCTCCCCGCGATCATCGAGGCCAGCGAGTCCCGGGTGCCGCTGCTGGCCGTCACCGCCGATCGCCCCGCTGAGCTGCAGGGCTTCGGCGCGCCTCAGACCATCAATCAGCAGCGCCTGTTCGGCAGCTACGTCCGGCTCTACCGCGACCTCTCCGAGCCCAGCGGGGACCGCCCGATGCGCTGGCTGGAGGCCGCCGCCGCGCAGGCACTGGACGCCGCGACCGGCGCGCTGCCGGGGCCGGTCCACCTGAACCTGCCCTTCCGAAAGCCGCTCTGGTCAGCCGACGAGCCCCAGCCCGCCGCGCCGCCGCGCCGCCGCGTCGCCCGCGGCCCCGCCCTGCCAGACGTCGACACCCTGGACGCCCTGGTCGCGCGCTTCGCCGCCGCCGAGCGCGGGGTGATCGTCTCCGGCCCCCGGGATCTGGCCCGGGACCGCGTGAGCGGCTCCCCGCGAGCGGCCGTCGCCGCGCTGGCGGAGGCGCTGGGCTGGCCCATCATCGCCGAGCCCGCGAGCCAGCTCCGCTTCGGCATCCCCGGGGTGATCGCCAGCGCGGACGCGCTCCTGCGAGACGTCGACATCGGCGACGCGCTGGCCCCGGACTGCGTCCTGCGCTTCGGGCGGGTGCCCACCTCCAAGTCGATCACCCAATGGCTCACCCGACACGGCGATCAGCGCACGGTGCTGGTGGATCCGGCGGGGCTCTGGGAGGATCCAACCTGGACCGCGGACACGGTGGTCGCCGCCGACCCCGGCCTCTTCTGTGAGGCGATCCTCACGCGGCTGTTCGAGCGCGGCGCGGCTCACGCGGCTCACGGTGACAGCGCCTGGCTCACGCGCTGGCGCGCGGCTCACGCGGCGGCTCACGATGCGATGGACACTGCAATGGGCACTGCAATGGGCACTGCGACGGCGCGCGGCGACTGGGAGGGGCCGATCGCCCGGACCGTGGCCGAGGCAGCCCCCGAGGGCGCGATCCTCCACGTCGCCAGCAGCATGCCCATCCGTGATCTGGACACCTTCGCCCCCGCCACGGACCGCCCCGTCGCCGTCGCCGCCAACCGAGGCGCCAACGGCATCGACGGGCTGCTCGCCACGGCGCTGGGTGAGGCCGTCGCCAGCGGCGGGCCGGTGGTCGCCCTGAGCGGTGACCTGTCCTTCCTCCACGGCGCGGGCGGGCTCGCGCTCGCGCGCGGGCTCACGACGCCGCTGGCCCTCGTGGTCGTCGACAACGGCGGCGGCGGGATCTTCGGCATCCTGCCCATCTCCCAGCACCCCACGGCCTTTGAGCCGCACTTCATCACGCCTCAGGGCGCGGATATCCCGGCGCTGTGCGCGGCCGCTGGTGCCCCCTGCATCTGTGTGCCCGACACGGGGACGCTCCGTGAAGCTCTGGCGCAGGCGCTGGAGACCCCTGGGCTGACCGTCCTGACCGTTCGAGTGGACCGGGAAGAGAACCTCGCGCGACACCGCGAGACCTGGGCCGCTGTCGCTCTCGCCGCTCGAGGAGTCCTCTCGTGAACGCTTCGGCAAGCGCCCCGCCGTCCGCCGCCAGGGCCTGGGCGCTGGCGATCCGCCCCAAGACCCTCCCCGCCGGGGCCGTACCGGTCCTCGTCGGCACCGCGCTGGCCGCCGCCGCGGGTCACTTCGCCGCCGGCCCCGCCGCCGCCGCGCTCGTCGTCGCGCTCCTGGTGCAGGTGGGGACCAACCTCGCCAACGACTACTACGACTTCAAGAAGGGCGCGGACAACGAGGACCGCCTCGGCCCCGCCCGCGCGACCCAGCAGGGCTGGATCAGCCCCAATCAGGTGCTGGCCGCGACCGGCCTCGTGCTGCTCCTGGCCTTCGCGATCGGGATGTACCTCACCTGGGTCGCGGGCTGGCCCGCTCTCATCATCGGGCTCGTGAGCATCTTCTTCGCCGTGGCCTACACCGGCGGGCCCTTCCCGCTCGCCTACCACGGCCTCGGCGACCTGTTCGTGCTCATCTTCTTCGGCTTCGTGGCCACCGCCGGCACCTTCTATGTGCAGGCGATGAGCGTGAACCCCGCGGTCTTCCTGGCCGCCGCGCCGGTGGGTCTCATCGCCACGGCCATCCTCGTGGTGAACAACCTCCGGGACCGCCACACGGACGCCGCCGCCAACAAGCGCACCCTCGCCGTGCGCTTCGGTGAGCGCGCCGCGCGCATCGAGTACACGGTGCTCATCGCCGTCGCCTACCTCGCGCCGATCGTCGCGGTGCTCACCGGCTGGGGCGGCCTCGGCTGGCTGCTGCCGCTGGTGAGCCTGCCGCTGGCCGCCAGGAACATCCGCGCCATCTGGACGACTGACGGCGCGGCGCTCAACCCCTACCTGGGCGCCACCGCCAAGCTGGAGATGGTGTTCGGGATCCTGCTCTCCGTCGGGGTGCTGCTGTGAGAATCAACCGCTTCGAGATGCACCTGTACGCCGTGCCCCTGCGCCGCCCGCTGCGGACCGCGCGAGGCTACGTCGCCCGCCGTGAGGGGCTGCTGCTGCGCCTCACGGACACAGACGACGTCGTCGGGTTCGGCGAGGCCGCCCCCCTGCCGGGGTGGAGCCCGGAGTCCCTGCTGATGGCCCAGCGCGGACTGGCGATCGCGGCGGCGCGCATCGAGGGCGCCGACGCCCCCGAGATCCCCGAG
>Ga0316204_10006205_pt1 | contig 18621 bp, 15 predicted proteins | sample 6monrhotite_MG_2_FD_205661 | JGI IMG/M metagenome (GOLD analysis project Ga0316204, IMG submission 205661) | Microbial mat bacterial communities from mineral coupon in-situ incubated in ocean water Damariscotta River, Maine, United States -... | ecosystem: Environmental > Aquatic > Marine >...
GCAGCGCCACCAACATTCAGCGAGTCGGTGATCTGGATTTCGACCGGTTGGGCGGGGCGATTCTTGTCGGCGATACCCGCATCGAATTGCGCAACCGCGAACTGCGATTGTTCGAGGTGTTCGCCGCCAATCCGAACATCATCCTGTCCAAGGCCAAGCTGGTTGACCGGCTGTTTTCGGCTGACGAGGACGTCTCGGAGAACGCGATCGAGGTCTATGTCGGGCGCTTGCGGCGACATCTGAGCGGCTCGACGGTGGAAATCGCCACGATCCGCGGGCTGGGATACCGGCTGGACGCGCCATGAGGGGCAAATCATGAAAATCAGACCATGAAGTTCAGATCATGAAAATCAGACCATGAAAATTCAGGGCTCGATCTATCGCCGCTTGATGCTGCAACTGGTCGGCGGTGCCGCCGTGCTGGCGGCGATCATGTTCGTGCTGTTTCAATCCTTCGCCCGCCAACTGGCGATTGAGTCGCAGGATACGACGCTTCTGGCGTCGGCCACTTCGATCCTCGAATCGGTGTCGATCCAACGCGGCGAGGTGACCGCCGACATCCCCTATGCGGCGTTGGCGATGCTGGGCAATGTGTCGGATGACCGGGTGTTCTATCAGATCACGCAGGGCCGCGCCGTGCTGACCGGCTATGAGGATCTGCCGCGATATGCTGCCTCGGAACTGCCCTCGGATCCGGCGTCGTGGACGGCGGATTACCGGGGCGATCAGATCCGGCTGGTGTCGGTGTCGAACAGCCTGCCGTTCAACGGCGTGCTGACGCCGATCACCGTGACCGTGGCGCAAACGCAAGACGGGTTGGCGCAGAAACTGACGCAGATCTCGCGGCGCGCGATCCTCATCGGCGCGGTGTTCTTTGTTGTCGCCACCGGCCTGTCGATCTGGACGGCGCGCAGCAGCGTGCGCCCGCTCAACACGCTGGCCGCAGCGGTGTCGCGGCGCGGTCCCGAGGATCTGCGCCCGGTCAGCGCGCCGGTGCCATCGGAAATGGCGCCGCTGGTGGCCTCGCTCAATGCGTTCATCGCGCGGCTCGAACGCTCGCTCAGCCGATCCGAGGAATTCATCGTCGAGGCCGCGCACCGGGTGCGCACGCCGCTGGCAACGGTGCGCACCCAAGCCGAGATCACCCTGCGCCGCGTGGACCGCGAGGAAAACCGCGTGGCGTTGAAAAAGCTGATCCGCGCGGTGGACGAAAGCAGCCGTGCCGCCGGTCAGTTGCTGGATCACGCGATGGTTGCCTTTCGCACCGATCACATGGAACAGACGCAGGTTGATCTGAGCGCGGCAGTGGCCGAGGTCATCGACCGCCAGCGCCCGGTCGCCGACCTGCGCGACATCGCGTTCAAACGCCGCATCGCGCCCGGTTGCACGGTGTTCGGTGACAGCATCCTGATCCACAACGCGGTGACCAATATTCTGGACAACGCGGTCAAGTATTCAGCGCCCGAAACCACCGTGTCCATCGAGGTTACGCAGGCGGACGGGGTTGTGCAGGTCGCTATTCGCGATCAGGGGCCGGGGTTTGGCGATGCCGATACCGAGACCCTGACCCAACGCTTTGCGCGCGGTGCCAACGCCGGGCAGACGGTTGGTTCGGGCTTGGGCCTAACCATCGCCGCCGAGGTCGCGCGGGCGCATAACGGGCGGCTGACCCTTGGCAACAACCCTCAGGAGGTCGGCGCATGCGTTACCCTGTCCTTGCCCAGCTAGTCCTGTGCGCCGCGCTGACCCTGTGGGGCACCGCCGCCCCGGCGCTCGAGATCGAGGCCGAGACGGTTTTCGCGGCCACGCAGCCAACTTCGGAATTGCAGATCCTCTCGACCACCGACACCGATGTTTTCGTGCCGATCATCGAGGCGTTCCAGCGCGCCAACCCCGGCGTCAGCGTGCGCTATGTCGAGGCCTCCAGCAGCCAGATCAGCCGCGCCATCGTGGTCGAGAACGCGCGCTTCGACGTGGTGATTTCCTCGGCGATGGATTTGCAGACGCAACTGGCGAATGACGGCTATGCGCGGCAATACCAATCGCCGGCCACCGCGCTGGTGCCCGAATGGGGCGTCTGGCGCGACAGCATCTTTGTTTTCACCCAAGAGCCCGCGACCATGGTTGTCTCGCGCGCTGCATTTGAGCAGTTGCCGCCGCCCACCACCCGGCTGGACCTGATCGAATTGCTGCGCGCCCAACCCGATGCGTTTCGTGGGCGGATCGGCACCTATGACGTGCGCAGTTCGGGGCTTGGCTATCTGTTCGCCACGCAGGACAGCCGCACAACCGAGGCCTATTGGCGGATGACCGAGTTGATGGGGCAGTTGGATGTGCAACTCTATTGCTGTTCCTCCGAGATGATCGAAGATGTGGCCAGCGGGCGCATCGCAATTGCCTATAATGTGCTGGGCAGCTATGCCGCCGCGCGTCAGGATCTGGCCGATCAGGTGATGATCATCGAGCCTGCGGATTATACCACCGTGATGTCACGCTCGGCGATGATCCTTGCGACGACGCGCAATGCACAGGGGGCCGAGCGGTTCATCGATCACCTTCTGGTCACCGCATGGAGCCCCGGCAGCACCGCCTTCGCCTATTCGAACCCGCTTCTGAACGCCGCGGAAACCCGCCCGAACCTGCGGCGTATTCCGCTTGGGCCGGGGCTTTTGGTGTTCCTCGACCGCCTCAAGCGCCGCCAGTTCCTGACCGAATGGGAAAACGCCATCGTTCAGTAAGCGCCGTCAGGCAGCGCGGCGGCGAACCATCACCCCCGGTCGCATGGATTGCTGATCTGGTAGGCTGATGGGCTGCCGGAAACCGCGCATTTCTTTAGGCAATCGCCCGAGCCGCAAGGGCTACCGGCCATCCAACCGCCGGAACTGGAAGATTGGCCCCTTGAAGACCTTGCGAAAACGCGCCTCAGGTTAACCAGTCGTCATCCCGAATGGGCTTTCTTGTCGAAGCGCCCCGTGGCGTCCCGAAAGTGGGGCCTTCCCTGCCGTTCGCCCCCCATGTCAATGGTGCCTGAACCTGAGAGCGAGACGGGCTTTCGGGCGAGCGGCCCTAAGCAGAACTTCGCGCTAAACACGCCCAACGGCCGCTCCCAGCCCTTAGTTTCTCACTCAGCAGGCTCAGCATGTTGAGCTGGGCGGAAACGCGAGTGACTGACGACCGCGATGTGGTGCCTGCTTAACCTTCCTCGAAATTTTCAAATCTACGCTGAATGCTTGCCAGAATTGGTGTGACTTCATCGAGAGTGATCAAAGGGCGGCGCTTCCAGTCGTCCTTTTTGATCTCCAAGTCTATAATATCAACCGCGATACGCACGATACTGCGCACCGAAGAAGCCTCTAAGGTCAACTGAATAGGAGGGTGGTGAGCGTATGTTGATCGGAAGTCATGAAGCCAAAAGAGCACCTGATTTTTGGCATCATGCTCCTGTAGGACACCTCTATTTTTGGGGACGTCATAGCCTAACCGTCGCATTAAAACTGGGAGGTTTGCCATGTTTTGCTTCGCAGCCAATATTGAGAACTCCTCACCGTTGTGAAAAGTGTCTTTGTTTTTTGCGTAGAAAGCATAAACCTTATCTTCTATGTCGTCATTCATCGCGCCGAACCCATCAGTCCGCGTCAGTTTGCAAACGGCGAGACTTTGCAAGGTGGTATGAGCGGCGATGATCACCCATTTCCACAACACCGGACTTTTTGATGTCGCCCAAATCAATGCTTCCAGAGCCTGCAAGTTCGCAAGCAAATCGTCGAACTCATTTGTGCTGAGCCAGTTGGGATCATTATCATCGAGCAAATCAAGAAGAAACTGAAGCCCGCTGTCGCTGTGTGAATTACTATCTGCCAAGGCAAATTTCTCCAAACTAACTAAAAGCATGGCAACAATGCGGACCTTGGCACACACCGCAGCGAATGTCAGCACTCCGCCCATTGTCAGAGTTGCCTGCTGGCTTTGAACACAATCCCCACCGGTCCCGGCTGGCAGTGCGCTGCGTTGGGGGTCGGCTTCAGGCCGGTGCAACTTTGGGCTTTTCAGGATTTACCCTGCGAATACGAATACACAACAGCAACATGGTAGGCCCGGAGGGACTCGAACCCCCAACCAAGGCGTTATGAGCGCCCTGCTCTAACCATTGAGCTACAGGCCCGGCCAGCCCCTGACTAGCAGGTTGTGCATGACCGTCAAGAACCGCCGCCCGGTGGATCCATCGATTGGCGGTGGTTCCTTTTGTCTGGGCTGCACGGCACCGAGGCCAATTGAACCCCTGCGCCCGATAGGGTAACCCGGCGGCAAATCTCGGGCCGGGGGTGTGCCATGACGAACAAAGATGAACTGACCTATGCGCAGGCCGGTGTGGACATCGACGCGGGCAACGCGCTGGTGGATCGGATCAAACCCGCCGCCAAACGCACCCGCCGACCGGGCACGATGGCGGGCCTGGGCGGGTTTGGCGCGCTGTTCGACCTCAAGGGCGCGGGTTACAGCGATCCGGTTCTGGTGGCGGCAACCGACGGTGTCGGCACCAAGCTGCGCATCGCGATCGATACCGGCGTGGTGGACAGCATCGGCATCGATCTGGTGGCGATGTGCGTCAATGACCTTGTGTGTCAGGGTGCCGAGCCGCTGTTCTTTCTGGACTATTTCGCCACCGGCAAGCTGGATGTCGATCAGGCGGCGCGCATCATCGAGGGCATCGCCGAAGGCTGCGCACAGTCGGGGTGCGCGCTGATCGGCGGCGAGACGGCGGAAATGCCGGGCATGTATCACAAGGGCGATTTCGACCTTGCCGGGTTTGCCGTGGGCGCGATGGAACGCGGCGAGGATCTGCCCGCCGGCGTGCGCGCGGGCGATGTGCTGCTGGGTCTGGCCTCGAGCGGGGTGCATTCGAACGGCTATTCGCTGGTGCGCAAGGTGGTCGAGAACGCCGGGCTGAACTGGTCCGACGCCAGCCCGTTCAGTGACGGCACGCTGGGCGAGGCGCTGCTTGCGCCGACGCGGCTTTATGTCAAGCAGGCGCTGGAGGCGGTGCGGGCGGGCGGCGTGCATGCGTTGGCTCATATCACCGGCGGCGGTCTGACCGAGAACCTGCCACGGGTTCTGCCCGAGGGGTTGGGGGCCGATATCGACCTCGGTGCATGGGTCTTGCCGCCGGTGTTCGACTGGCTGGCCCGCACCGCGAACCTGTCGCAGGCCGAGCTGTTGAAAACCTTCAATTCGGGGATCGGCATGATCGTCGTGGTTGCCGCTGACCGCGCCGACGCATTGACTGCCTTGTTGCGCGAACAGGGCGAGGATGTCAGCCGCCTCGGCCATGTCAGCGCCACACCGGGCGTGCGCTATTCCGGGTCCATCCTGTGACAGACGGCCATAAGCGGGTTGCCATCCTGATTTCAGGCGGCGGCTCGAATATGGTGACGCTGGTGCGCTCGATGCAGGGCGATCACCCGGCGCGCGCCGTTCTGGTGCTGTCGAATAATCCGCAGGCCAAAGGGCTTGAGCGCGCCGCCGAGATGGGCATTCCGGTGGCCGCCGTTGATCACCTCCCGTTCAAGGGCGACCGCGCGGCGTTTGAGGCGGCGTTGATCCAACCGCTGCTTGAGGCCCGCGCCGAGGTGATTTGCCTGGCCGGGTTCATGCGGATCCTGACCGGCGATTTCATCGCGCGGTTTGCCGGACGGATGTTGAATATCCACCCCTCGTTGCTGCCCCGGTATCCGGGCCTGAACACCCACCAGCGCGCGCTGGAGGCCGGGGACGAGGCGGCGGGCTGCACGGTGCATGAGGTGATCGCCGATCTTGATGCCGGGCCGATCCTTGGTCAGGCGACGGTCGCGGTGCTGCCCGGCGACACTGCCAGCAGCCTTGCCGCGCGGGTGCTGGAGCAAGAGCACCGGCTGTATCCGGCGGTCCTGCGGCGCTTTGTTGCCGGGGATCGCAGGCCATTGTTCCTGTGACCCGCCAGCCCGTGACCCGCCAGCTTGTGACCCGCTGACCTTCGACTCGCGGACCCTTGAGCCGCTAACCCCTGACCCGCCACGGAACCGCCCAGAACGCGGCAAAAGCGATTACGCCCATCGCCCCGGCCAGAACCAGCGTCACGCCCGGCCCGAACAACGCCAGCGATCCGGCCATCGCAAAGGGTGACAGCGCACCGACGATCTGGCGCAGGCTGGCCAACCGGCCCAGACGCGCTGCGAAACGCCATGTTCCGAACAGCGCCAGCGGCACCGTGCCCCGGATCACGGTGCCCAGACCCTGACCAATGCCGAACAGAATGGCAAACACCGCAGCGGTGGCGAAACTGGCCGGAGCGAAGGCAATCACCACCAGCGACGCAACCAGCGACGCCATGGCGATCAGCGCGGTCACCATCGGATGACGGCGCGCGGCAAACAGCATCTCCAGCACCCGCGCGGCGACCTGTGCCGGGCCCATCAACGCCCCGGCGGCCACTGCCGCGCCCTCGCTCAGGCCCAGCGACCCCAGCACCGGCACCCATTGCGCGCTGAATGCCGACATCACCGCCCACGACACCGAGAACCCGACCGCCAGCAGCACCATCGCGCGGCCTTGCAGCGGTGCAGGCAAAGTCGCGAAGGCCGGGGTTTCGGTTGTGGCGGTGCGCGGGGTGTGGCTTTGGCGTGGTAAAGACAGATGCAGGGGCAGGCACAGCAGCAGGTGAAGCCCGGCGAAGGCGATATAGGTTTCGCGCCAGCCCCAGCCCTGCACCAGCCACAGGGTCAGCGGCCAAAAGACCGTCGAGGCAAAGCCTCCGATCAGCGTCATCTGGGTGATCGCGCGGCGCGCGCGGTTCTGCCCAAAGCTTTGGGCCAGCGCCGCGAAGGCCGCGTCATAAAGGACCAGCGGCGCGAACATCTCGGCCAGCGCGAGCACCAGCAGCAACCCACCCGGCCCCTCGATCCGGGACATCAGGGCGAAGGTCAGCGCTGAGGTCGCCGAGCCAAGCGCCATCATCGCCCGCGCCCCAAACCGGTCGATCAGCCGCCCGGCCAAGGGGGCCACCAGCCCCGACACCAGCAGCGCCGCCGACAGTGCGCCATAAGCCAGCGGCAGCGCAAAGCCCAGTTCGGTGCTCATCGGGCCAACGATCACGCCGAAAGCATAGAACAACGTGCCGAAGCCCACGATCTGGGTCAGGCCCAGCGTGACAACCAGCCGAAACGCCCGCCAACCCTGCGGCGGCTGCCCGGAGGGGCCGGGATTACCGGGTGTCATACTTGCGTATTGGGCGATTTCGGCATCCTGCACCCCAGTCAACACATCGTAAGCGCCGATATGATTCCATTGGTGAATTTCCCTTGGTGGTCACGTCTTGTTAATATGTGATCACACTTTTCGAACGTGTGATCACAAACCAAAGAAAAACCCGCTTTTCGACAGTTTTGCATGATTAAAACGTTTGTGCCACTGAGGTTTCGTGGCAAGACTTCGTGAAATCGCAGCAGACGAGGGTGCATCCGTGAATATTCATGAATACCAGGCCAAGGCCTTGCTTCGCAGCTACGGCGTTCCGGTCTCGGACGGGCGCGTCGTTCTGCGCGCCGAAGAAGCCAAAAGCGCAGCCGGCGAAATGGATGGCCCCTTGTGGGTTGTCAAAGCCCAGATCCACGCCGGTGGGCGCGGCAAAGGGTCGTTCAAAGAAGTTTCGGCCGGTGAAAAGGGCGGTGTGCGCCTGACCAAATCGGTTGCCGAAGCCGCCGAGCAAGCCAGCCTGATGCTGGGCCGCACGCTGGTCACCCATCAGACCGGCCCGGCCGGCAAGGTCGTCAACCGCATCTATATCGAGGACGGCTCGGGCATCGAGACCGAACTTTACCTTGCGCTTCTGGTCGATCGTGCAACCAGCCGCGTGTCCTTCGTCGTCTCGACCGAAGGCGGCATGGACATCGAGGAAGTGGCGGCCAACACGCCCGAAAAGATCCTGTCGTTCACCGTTGACCCGGCCACCGGCATTCAGGGCTTCCACGGTCGCCGCGTGGCTTTCGCGCTGGGCCTTCAGGGCAAGCAGATCAAGCAATGCGTGGACCTGATCAACAAGCTTTATAAGCTGTTCATCGAACGCGACGCCGAGATGGTCGAGATCAACCCGTTGATCGTTACCGATGGTGGCGATCTGAAATGCCTCGATGCCAAGATGGGGTTCGATTCGAACGCTCTGTATCGTCAGGCCGACATCATGGCCCTGCGCGACGAGACCGAGGAAGATCCCAAGGAACTGGCCGCGTCGAAGTTCGACCTGAACTATATCGCGCTGGACGGTGAGATTGGCTGCATGGTCAACGGCGCCGGTCTGGCGATGGCGACGATGGACATCATCAAGCTGTATGGCGCGGAGCCTGCCAACTTTCTGGATGTGGGCGGCGGAGCGACCAAGGAAAAGGTCACCGAGGCGTTCAAGATCATCACCTCGGATCCCAACGTCAAAGGCATTCTGGTGAACATCTTTGGCGGCATCATGCGCTGCGACATCATCGCCGAGGGCGTCATTGCGGCGGTCAAGGAGATGGGGCTTGAGGTTCCGCTGGTCGTGCGCCTTGAGGGCACGAATGTGGAACTGGGCAAGGACATCATCCGCAATTCAGGCCTGAACGTGATCGCCGCTGATAACCTCAGCGACGCCGCACAGAAGATCGTGAAAGCGGTAAAGGGGTAAGACAATGGCCATTCTCGTAAACCAAAACACCAAGGTCATCTGTCAGGGCTTTACCGGCTCGCAGGGCACCTTTCACTCGGAACAAGCCATCGCCTATGGCACCAGGATGGTCGGCGGCGTGACGCCCGGCAAAGGCGGCAGCAGCCACCTCGATCTGCCGGTCTTCAACTCGGTCCACGAGGCCAAGGCCAAGACCGAAGCCAACGCCTCGGTGATCTATGTGCCGCCGCCCTTCGCGGCGGACAGTATCCTCGAGGCGATCGACGCCGAGATGGAGCTGATCGTCTGCATCACCGAAGGCATCCCGGTCTTGGACATGATGCGTGTGCAGCGCGCGCTGGAGGGTTCGAAATCCCGCCTGATCGGCCCGAACTGCCCCGGTGTGATCACGCCCGACGCCTGCAAGATCGGCATCATGCCCGGTCATATCCACATGCGCGGCTCGTGCGGGGTTGTCTCGCGCTCGGGCACGCTGACCTATGAGGCGGTCAAGCAGACCACCGATCTGGGGCTGGGCCAGTCAACCGCTGTCGGCATCGGCGGCGACCCGATCAAGGGCACCGAGCATATCGACGTGCTGAACATGTTCCTTGATGATGACGAGACCACCTCGATGATCATGATCGGGGAAATCGGTGGCTCGGCCGAAGAAGAGGCCGCCGCGTTTCTGGCCGAGCAGCGCAAGAAGGGCCGCTGGAAGCCGACCGCTGGCTTTATCGCCGGTCGCACCGCCCCTCCGGGCCGTCGCATGGGCCACGCTGGTGCCATCGTGTCGGGCGGCAAAGGCGACGCGGAGTCGAAGATCGAAGCCATGCGCTCGGCCGGCATCATCGTCGCCGACAGCCCGGCCACACTGGGCGAAGCCGTGATGCAGGCGATCAAGGGGTAAGTGAATGATCCCTGCCGCGTACAACTGCGACTGGCTGGCTGTTCCTCCCCGTTTTGGAGGGGTCGGTTGGTCGCACACGCGCGGTGCGGAGCGTATCAAATGAGTGGCGTTCGGGCTATTTTCGGCGAGATTGGCAAACATCTCAGTATGTCAGGGCGGGGCAACACCTCTGACTACGTGCCGTATTTTATCACCGGCGCCACCTTGATTGCAGCGAGTGCATTTTTATCCGATAGGCTAAAAACATCGACGGGCAACGCGGCACCTTTGTTCGTAGATCCCTTTTTTGTGTCGATAGTTGTACCGATCCTAATTGTTCCTGCGGCCTCACGGCGGGTACATGATCTAGGCCTCCCTTCGATCGTCGTTATTCTCCCATTTTGCCTGCCATTTGGTCTGTTGTTTGGGCCGATGGCTTGGGCTTGGATCGAGTGGATATTCGACTTTGACCCAACGCCAGAACGGCATGGGGAGGCGTTTGTTTACGTTATGGCGGCGATGTTCATGCAAGCGATCAACTTGATCATCGCCGTCGTCCTCTGCTTCAAATCTTCTCAACCCGGTCCCAACCAATATGGCCCCAACCCCAATGAGGTCTCCTCATGAACGACCAAAGCCCCAATGACGCCCTGCATGCCTCATCGTTCCTCGATGGCGCGAATGCCGAGTATATCGACCAGTTGCAGGCCCGCCATGCGCAGGATCCGGCCAGCGTGGATGCCGCCTGGGCCGCGTTTTTCGAGGCAACCGGTGATGATTTCGCCACCGCCACGCGGCAGGCACAGGGCCCGAGCTGGGCGCGCGCCGACTGGCCGCCGAGCCCCGCCGATGACCTGACCGCCGCGATGACCGGCGAATGGCCGGTGATGCCCGCCGCCGAGGCCAAGGCCGCCGGGGGCAAGATCCGCGCCAAGGCCGAGGAAAAGGGTGTCGAGGTTACAGACACGCAGGTGCAGCGCGCCGTTCTGGACAGCCTGCGCGCGCTGATGATCATCCGCGCCTACCGTATCCGGGGGCATCTGGTGGCGGAGCTCGATCCGCTGGGTATGCGCGACGACAGCCTGCATCCCGAGCTTGACCCGGCCTCTTATGGGTTCGCCGAAAGTGATATGGATCGGCCGATCTTCATCGACAAGGTGCTTGGGCTGGAAGTGGCCAGCATGCGCCAGATCATGGAGATCGTGAAACGCACCTATTGCGGCACCTTCGCGTTGCAGTTCATGCATATCTCGAACCCCGCCGAGGCCGGTTGGCTGAAGGAGCGGATCGAGGGCTATGGCAAGGAAATCACCTTCACCAAGATGGGCCGCAAGGCGATCCTGAACAAGCTGGTCGAATCCGAAGGCTTCGAGAAATTCCTGCACGTCAAATACATGGGCACCAAGCGGTTCGGCCTTGATGGCGCCGAGGCGCTGATCCCGGCGATGGAGCAGATCATCAAGCGCGGCGGTGCGCTGGGGGTCAAGGAAATCGTCTTTGGCATGCCGCACCGGGGCCGGTTGAACGTGCTGGCCAATGTGATGGCCAAACCCTACCGCGCGATTTTCAACGAGTTTCAGGGCGGCAGTTTCAAGCCCGAGGATGTCGATGGTTCAGGGGATGTGAAATATCACCTCGGGGCCTCGTCGGATCGCGAATTCGACGGCAACACCGTGCACCTGTCGCTGACCGCCAACCCCTCGCATCTTGAGGCGGTGAACCCGGTGGTTCTGGGCAAGGTGCGCGCCAAGCAAGATCAGCGCAACGACGACACACGCCATTCGGTGCTGCCGATCCTGCTGCATGGCGACGCGGCCTTTGCCGGGCAGGGCGTGGTGGCGGAATGCTTCGGCCTGTCTGGCCTGCGCGGCCACCGGACCGGTGGCACGATGCATATCGTGGTGAACAACCAGATCGGCTTTACCACCGCGCCGCATTTCAGCCGCTCAAGCCCCTATCCGACGGATATCGCGCTGATGGTCGAAGCGCCGATTTTCCACGTCAATGGCGATGATCCCGAGGCCGTGGTGCACGCCGCCAAGGTCGCCATCGAATTCCGTCAGGAGTTCGGCAAGGATGTGGTCATCGACATGTTCTGCTATCGCCGGTTCGGGCATAACGAGGGCGACGAGCCGATGTTCACCAACCCGTCGATGTATACCAACATCAAGCGCCACAAGACGACGCTGCAACTCTATACCGAGCGGCTGGTGGCCGACGGGCTGATCCCCGAGGGCGAGATCGACGACCTCAAGGCTGCGTTTCAGGCCCATCTGAACGAAGAATTCGAGATCGGCAAGGATTACCGCCCGAACAAGGCCGACTGGCTGGATGGTCGCTGGAAGTCGTTCAAGGCCAAGGACATGGTCAACTATCAGCGCGGCCAGACCTCGATCAAGCCCGAAACGCTGGCCGAGGTTGGCGCCGGGTTGACCCGCGTGCCCGAGGATTTCAAGGGACACCGCACGGTTCTGCGCCAGCTCGACGGCAAGAAGAAGATGTTCGAAACCGGCACCGGGTTTGACTGGGCCACCGCCGAGGCCATCGCGTTTGGGTCGCTGCTGACCGAAAGTTTCCCGGTGCGCCTGTCGGGGCAGGATTGCACCCGCGGCACCTTCAGCCAGCGGCATTCCGGGCTGGTCGATCAGGACACCGAGGAACGCTATTATCCGCTCAACCACATCCGCGCGGGTCAGGCGAAATACGAAGTGATCGACTCGATGCTGTCGGAATACGCGGTGCTCGGGTTCGAATACGGCTATTCGCTGTCGGAACCCAATACGCTGACCCTGTGGGAGGCACAGTTCGGCGATTTCGCCAATGGCGCGCAGATCATGTTCGATCAGTTCGTCTGCTCGGGCGAAAGCAAATGGCTGCGGATGTCGGGGCTGGTGATGCTGCTGCCGCATGGTTTCGAGGGGCAGGGGCCTGAACACTCCTCCGCCCGGCTGGAACGGTTCTTGCAGAACTCGGCCGAGGAAAACTGGATCGTCGCCAACTGCTCGACGCCAGCCAATTATTTCCACATCTTGCGCCGCCAGATGCACCGCGATTTCCGCAAGCCGCTGGTTCTGATGACGCCGAAATCGCTGCTGCGGCACCCGATGTGCATCAGCAACGCCGAGGATTTCACCGATGGATCAACCTTCCACCGGGTGTTGTGGGACGACGCGCAAAAGGGCAATTCGGAGACCCAGCTGAAGCCCGACGCCGAGATCAAGCGCGTCGTGCTGTGCTCGGGCAAGGTCTATTTCGACCTGCTGGCCGAACGCGATGCGCGCGGGCTGGACGATGTCTATATCCTGCGGCTCGAACAATTGTATCCGGTGCCGACCCAGTCGCTGCGTCAGGAATTGGGGCGCTTTCTGCAGGCCGAGGTGGTCTGGTGTCAGGAAGAACCCAAGAACCAGGGCGCCTGGACGTTCATCGAACCCAATCTGGAATGGGTGCTGACGCAGGTCGGCGCTCGCGAAACGCGCCCGCGCTATGCCGGGCGCAATGCATCGGCTTCGCCGGCCACCGGTCTGGCGTCTCGTCACAAGGCACAACAAGCAGCGCTGGTGAATGCCGCGCTGACGATTGAAGGGAACTAATCCATGAGCATCGAAGTCCGCGTGCCCACTTTGGGCGAAAGCGTCTCTGAGGCCACCATCGCAACATGGTTCAAGAAGGTCGGTGACGCCGTCGCCGCCGATGAAATGCTGTGCGAATTGGAGACCGACAAGGTCACTGTCGAGGTTCCGGCCCCGGCGGCAGGCGTCTTGTCTGAAATCATCGCTGCCGAGGGTGATACCGTCGGTGTCGATGCTCTGCTGGCGATGATCGGCGAGGGTTCAGGCGCTGCGGCGGCCCCGGCGGCTGAGGCTCCGGCCGCTGCTGCCGCACCCGCACCCGCCGCACCCGCACCCGCCGCACCTGCCGCCGCCGCGAAATCCGTCGAGGATGCGCCTTCGGCCAAGAAGGCGATGGCCGAGGCCGGTCTGACCGCGGATCAGGTGCAGGGCACCGGTCGCGATGGCCGGGTGATGAAGGACGACGTGCAAAAGGCGGTCGCCGCCGGGGCCGCTGCGCCCGCCGCTGCCAAAGCTGCGGCTGCGCCGGTTTCGGTGCCCCGTGGCCCGGTTCCCGCCGGTGACGCCGCCCGCGAAGAGCGCGTGAAGATGACGCGTCTGCGCCAGACCATCGCCCGCCGCCTCAAGGATGCGCAGAACAGCGCCGCGATCCTGACCACCTATAACGAGGTGGACATGACCGAAACCATGGCCCTGCGCAAAACCTACAAGGACCAGTTCGAGAAAAAGCACGGCGTGCGTCTGGGCTTCATGTCGTTCTTCACCAAGGCCTGCTGTCACGCGCTCAAGGAGGTGCCCGAGGTCAACGCCGAGATCGATGGCACCGACATCGTCTACAAGAACTTCGTGCATATCGGCGTCGCGGCGGGCACCCCGCAGGGGCTGGTGGTGCCGGTCATTCGCGATGCCGACAGCATGTCCTTCGCCGAGATCGAGAAAGCCATCGCCGAAAAGGGCAAGCGCGCCCGCGACGGCAAGCTGTCGATGGCCGAGATGCAGGGCGGCACGTTCACCATCTCGAATGGTGGGGTTTACGGCTCACTGATGTCCGCACCGATCCTGAACCCGCCGCAATCGGGCATTCTGGGGATGCACAAGATCCAGGACCGGCCTGTGGTGGTAAACGGCGAGATCGTCATCCGCCCGATGATGTATCTGGCGCTCAGCTATGACCACCGGATCGTCGACGGCAAGGGCGCGGTGACCTTCCTGGTGCGCGTCAAAGAGGCGCTGGAAGATCCGCGCCGGTTGCTGATGGATCTGTAAGGACGGTGCGTGGAACCACGCACCCTACGGGGCAATCGACCGTCTCGTTGGGTGCGTGCTCGTCGCGCAGAAACAAAACGGAGTATTTGTAATGCGGTCCGAGGAACTCAGCGTCGAATTCGGCAAGCGCTATCATGCGGCCCCATCGGGGATAACCGTCGCGACCATTCACCTCTTTGGCATCGAATTCGCGGGTGCTCTTTCGGGGCATAACCTCAAAGAAATCTGTGCGCGGGCAGACGTTCCGACCTCCTATGGCACCGAGCTTCGAAAAGGCATGCGGTTGGCAGAGTTCGTGAATTTGAAATGACCCCCGAACTCCTCACCCTCACCCTCGCCGCCCTGCTGCAATGTGTGCAATTCGCTCTGATGTCGATCAGCGCGAACCTCGATGTCGGTCCCGCGAAAACCATGTCGCCGCGTGACCCCGCGCGGCTTGGCAAACCGCTGCCCGAGCTTCTCGGCGTCAAATCGGGCCGCCTCTACCGCGCGCTCAGCAATCATTTCGAGGGGCTGATCCTTTTTACCATCGCGGTTCTCGTGGTGACCCTCGCCGATCAATCGACCCAAACCACCCAGATCGCCGCCTGGACCTATCTGGCGGCGCGCATCGTCTATGTCCCGGCCTATTATTTCGGTCTGGCCCCCTGGCGGTCGTATATCTGGTTCATTGGCTTTCTCGCCACGCTCACCATGCTGATCGCGGCACTCATCTGATGCTTCATCATCTTGCCTCAAATACTCTCGGGGGGTGAGGCGCGCCAGCGCCGAGGGGGGCGAAGCGCCCCCAACCCCGAACACCACAGGAGACCCGAAATGGCTGACTTTGACCTACTCGTAATCGGCGCTGGCCCCGGCGGCTATGTCTGCGCCATCCGCGCCGCGCAACTCGGCCTCAAGGTCGCCTGTATCGAGGGGCGCGACACCCTTGGCGGCACCTGCCTGAACATCGGTTGCATCCCGTCGAAGGCCCTCTTGAACGCCACCCATCAGTTGCACGAAGCCGAGCACAACTTCGCCAAGATGGGTCTCAAGGTTGCCAAGCCCAAGGTCGAATGGGACGTGATGAAGGCCTATAAGGACGATGTTGTCAGCGGCAATACCAAGGGCATCGAATTCCTGTTCAAGAAGAACAAGGTCACCTGGATCAAGGGCTGGGCGAATATCGTCGCGCCCGGCAAGGTCAAGGTTGGCGAGGATCTGCACAAGGCCAACCACATCGTGATTGCCACGGGGTCCGAACCCTCCTCGCTGCCGGGTGTCGAGGTCGACGAAGAGGTGGTGATCACCTCGACCGGCGCGCTGTCCCTCGCCAAGCCGCCCAAGAGCATGGTGGTGATCGGCGCCGGTGTGATCGGCCTCGAAATGGGGTCGGTCTATGCCCGCCTCGGGGCCGAGGTCACGGTGATCGAATACCTCGACGCGATAACCCCCGGCATGGACGCCGAGGTCGCCAAGACCTTCCAGCGCATCCTTGGCAAGCAAGGTCTCAAATTCAAGATGGGGGCCGCCGTGCAAGGGGTCGAGCGTCTGAAACAGGGCGCGAAGGTCAGCTATCAGCTGCGCAAAGACGACAGCCAGCACCAGATCGAGGCCGATATCGTGCTCGTCGCCACCGGTCGCAAACCCTTCACCGATGGTTTGGGGCTCGAGGGTCTGGGTCTCGAGGTTCTGCCGCGTGGGCAGATCAAGACCGACGCGCATTTCGCCACCAACATCCCCGGCATCTATGCCATCGGGGACGCCATCGTCGGCCCGATGCTGGCCCACAAGGCCGAAGACGAAGGCATGGCCGTGGCCGAGATCATCGCCGGCAAGCATGGCCATGTGAATTACGATGTGATCCCCGGCGTGATCTATACCACGCCCGAGGTCGCCAGCGTTGGCCAGACCGAGCAGCAACTCAAGGAGGCCGGTCGCGCCTATAAAGTCGGCAAGTTCAGCTTCATGGGCAACGCGCGCGCCAAGGCTGTGTTTCAGGCCGAAGGCTTCGTGAAACTGCTGGCCGACAAGGAAACCGACCGCATTCTGGGCTGCCATATTATCGGGCCGGGCGCGGGCGATCTGATCCACGAGGTCTGCGTGGCGATGGAATTCGGCGCGTCGGCGCAGGATCTGGCACTGACCTGCCACGCCCATCCGACCTATTCCGAAGCGGTTCGCGAAGCGGCGCTGGCCTGCGGTGACGGCGCGATCCACATGTGATCTGGCAGGGAGCGCCGGTCTTGCACCGGCGTTTCCCGTCTTGGTGGGTGCGCTTCAAGGACATGGCGGGGTCACCGCAAGGCCCGGCGGGGAGGCAAGCCCGGGGTGACCTCTCTGACCCTCCGTCGGGCCATGACCCGATGATCGGTTTTTGCGCCAGCGGCCAGTCGATGCTTGAAATCCACCATCACAAGGCTGATGGCCGTCCCCGTTGCCCACAGACCGCGTTCTGCAGGCAAAACGGCCAGCGCATCCGCCTGACCTGATCCCGCCTCCAAATCCCGCCTCCAAATCCCGGTGGCAACAGCCCCTTGCGCCGCCCCGCAACAGCGGCTAAATCAACCTCAACCTTGGCAACGGTGGGTTGGCGGAGAGGTTACGCACCGGATTGCAAATCCGTGTAGACCGGTTCGATTCCGGTACCCACCTCCAAGGCGTCTCCCTGAAAATCCGTGACGTTCGGGTCGGTGATCGCGTGGCAAGGCCATGGCTGCCGCTGGTTTGGGGCCGGGGTTACGGCGTGATACCATGCAGATCGCCGCGCAATTCGCCGCGTAATTCGGCGAGCAGATCGCGGGCTTGCCATGTCGGGCGCATCGGCGCGCGCGCGGCGTCGAACACCAAGGCCTGCAAGCGTCGGTTGACCGGCGCGTCGCGGCCCAATGATTCGGCCAGCCGCACCACTTCGCCGTTGATCCACGCGACTTCGGGCTCGCGACCAAGCGCCAGATCATCCGACATCGACGACCGCGCGACGGGATCGATCCTGAGCATACTGCTGGCCGCCGCGCGAAAAAGCGGTGTCGACAGCCTCAGCACGCGCGGAATGAAGGACGCGGGCAAGGGCGACAGTCTGGCCATCGCTGGCAGCCCGGCGATCCGGGCAAGCGCCAGCATTTCCTCCTGCGCCAGCGCCAGACAAAGCCGGAAATCGCGCTGCAGGACCTGATCGCGCAAGGGCACATTGGCCAGCGCGTTGACCGCGTTGTTCAGGTTCAGCATCAGTTTGGCCCAAAGCACCGGCCGCATATCGGCGTGCGTGATCAATCCAAGTCCCGCCGCGTCGAACACGGGCCGAATGGCGGACAGGCGCGGGTCGGTCTGAATATGCAGATCGCCTTGTGTTCCTTGATGAAACCGCCCCTGACCCTGCGCCGCAACATTGAACCCGACCATGCCGGGCACGACGGCGCGGTTCAGCCCGCCGGCCAGCGTTGCGGCGTTCGAAACCCCATTCTGAAAGCTGATCACCACGGGTTTGGGGTCCAGATGGGGCCGCAAGGCCTTAGCGGCGGCGGCGCTGTCTTGCGATTTCACGCAGACCAGAACGGCCTCGCAACCAGCCACGGCGGCGGCATCAAGTGCAAACGTGATCTCGGGCAGATGGGCGGAAAACCCGGTGTAGTCGCTCAGGCGCAGGCCATTGGCCGCCACCTCCGCGCCGATCCGGTCGCGCCCGATCAAGGTGATCTGAGCGCCCGCAACCGCCAATCGGCCGCCGATGTAACATCCGACGGATCCGGCGCCGAAAACTGCCAAGCGCATAACCGCCTCCGTTTGCGGGCACCATAACAGCAGCCACTGGCAGGGCCATGCGTTTTCGCCTATATCGCCGGAATGGAGACCACCCAGACCAGTGGCCTGACGTTTCGCAAGATGCACGGCGCGGGCAATGATTTCGTTGTGATCGACTCGCGCGGGCGTGAGGCGGTGACGACCCCTGCGCTGGCGCGCGCGCTGGGCGACCGGCATCGCGGTGTGGGCTTTGATCAACTGGCCGAACTGCGCGATGCCAGCGACGCCGATCTGACGCTGGATTTCTGGAACAGCGATGGCACGGTGGCCGGGGCCTGTGGCAACGCGACCCGCTGCGTGGCGTGGCTGGTGATGCGTCAGACCGGGCGCGAGACGCTGCGCATCCGCACGGCGCGCGGGCTGTTGCAGGCGCGGATGCAGGACGGGCAGGTCTGGGTCAATATGGGTGCGCCGCTGACGGCATGGCAGGATATTCCACTGAGCGA
>Ga0316204_10006207_pt1 | contig 18615 bp, 11 predicted proteins | sample 6monrhotite_MG_2_FD_205661 | JGI IMG/M metagenome (GOLD analysis project Ga0316204, IMG submission 205661) | Microbial mat bacterial communities from mineral coupon in-situ incubated in ocean water Damariscotta River, Maine, United States -... | ecosystem: Environmental > Aquatic > Marine >...
CTCAAGCGCGCGTCGATGGCGTCTTCCTCGCGGACGAAGCCGAGTACCTGCTGATGGCCGAGCGGCTGCGCGTGGACGGGCACCCCCCCGTGCTCCCGAAGCGCCCGTGGGGTCTGCCCCTGATGATGGCGCCGCTGTTGCGCCTGGACGCCGAGGACGCGCCGGTCGGGTTCGACCCGAGCCCAGCTCGCTCCATCGGTTCGCTGGCGCTGCTCGTCGCGGCGCTCGCCTCCGCCGCCCTCGCCGCGCGCGTCGCTGGACGCTGGGCGGGGCTGTGCGCCTTCGGCTACGTCGGGCTGCAACCCGAGCTCGTGTTCTGGTCGGTCGCCTTCCTGACCGATGTGCCGACCTGCGCGCTGGCTGCGCTCGCAGCGCTGTGCTGGACGCGCGAGCGACCGTTTGCAGCCGGGCTCGCGCTCGGCGCCACGCTCCTCCTGCGTCATCCCGCGCTGCTGTTCATCGGCGCGTTCGGCGCCGTCGCGCTCGGGCAACGGCGATGGCGCGACGCGGCCTGGCTCGCGCTCGGACTCCTCCCCCCCTTGGCTCTCGTCGGCGCCCTCGACGCCCTGCTGTGGAACGCGCCATTCGAGAGCCTCGGCGTCTTCGTCGCCGACCAGCTGGAGGCCTTCGCCCCCGAATGGCTGAGAGAGACGCCGCCGGAGGCGCTCGCCGATGCGCCACAGAAGCTGCGCGCCGCTCCGAGCGCGTTGTACGTTCGCGAGCGCTTCGACTGGTACTTCCGCGAGCTGCCGAGCGTCCTGACCTGGCCCGGACTCGTCCTGCTCCTGAGCTATCCGTTCGTCCGCGGGCGTACGGAGCACCGCCGTGAGCTCGACTTCGTCCTCGCGACGTCGATCGTCTACGTGCTCGTGCTCTCGGTCCTGCGCTCGAAGGAAGAGCGGTACCTCGTCACGGTGCTGCCGCTCTGCGGAGCGGCGTTTGGAGCGATCGCGGGGATCTGGGGCGCTCGCGCGCTCGCGGCGACGCGAGCTGGTCGGTCGCGCGCGGTCGGCGTCATCGCCATCGGCGGCGCCGTCGCCCTGCTCGTCGGCTACGTCGCCATCTCCCACGAGACCCTCGCCCGGCGCCCGCATCAGCCCCACGGTGCGCTGGTCGCCGCGCTCCCCGAGAACGCCGCCAGCGCGCGCGCGCTCGGGGTCGACGAGCCGTGGAAGCTGGCAGCTCACGTGCAGATCCGCGGGCGCTGGAGCCACGCCTGGGCCGGTCCGCGCCTTGGGCTCGTCAACTCCGCGAACCTCTTCGACGATCTCGCTCGGAGGAGCTTCGCCACCGGCGAAGCCGAGCGGCGCCGTGGGAAGACCCAGCAGCTCCTCGACGCCTGCGGCGCGTGGATCCTGCCGCAGGCCTGGTCGCATCAGGACCAGCTGCCCCTGTGGAAGTGGATGAACCAGAACGGCGAGATCGACGGTCTCTTCCACGACCCGCTGGAGAACGGCTACGCCGTCCTGCGCTTCCGTCGCGCGGACCCCGGCGTGACCACGCCGTGCCTCTGGGAGCTCTCGCCCGCTTCTCCCGGCCCGACGCTCGCACGCTTCGAAGGCGGGCTCGAGCTGCGCAGCGTCGAAGCGCGGCGCCATCCGACGCGCGAAGGAGAGGTGTGCGTCGAGTTCGTCTGGTTCGTTCCCGCCGACTGGGAACGCCCCGTCCTCGCCCGTGTGCTCTTCCTGGAGCTGCACCCGGGCGAACCGGGGCGCGCGCCGTCCGCACTGCGCAAGGACATCCACGGCGTGATCCCCGGCGCCGGCCCGCTGCTCGACGCCCGGCGAGGCGCGCTCGTTCGACTCCGGCGCTACGTGCTCCTGCCGGACGTGCCCGTGCAGCTCGAGCTCGGGGTCGAAGAGGAGGAGACGCGGGTCGTCCTCAGCGTCGAGGAAACAGCCCACCCGCAGTCGGACGGGCAACGCGTCACGCTTCCTCTGAACCGCTGAGGGTCACGCGACGATGCCGACCCTCCGCCACGGACTCCTGTGCAGCGCCGCTGCGCTCCTGCTCTCCGCCCCCGGTCTCGCGCAGGGAACGACCCTGGACGAGCTGCGCGACGAGCTCCGGGAGAGCCTTCGCAACGTCCACTTCGCGTCCGGTCTGACCGCGCTCGTGCTCGTCTCGGACGAGCTCGAGCTGAGCGCCACGGACTACACCATCGACCGCGAACAGACGTTCGAGCTCATCGCATTCAGCTTCCCCTTCCAGCGAACGCTGCGGACCTGGGGCGACGACCGGCCGGGACTCCACGTCGAGGGCGTCTTCGGCTACGCCCGGGGCAAGTCCAAGACCGACGATCTGTACGACGGTGATCTGCCAGGTTCGGAGACCGCCGTCACCTCGCGTTCGGCGGTCTTCGGCGTGCTCGGCGGAGCGGGGCCCGAGTTCCAGCTCGCCGAGGGCCTGACGTTCGCACCGCTCTTGCAGCTCGGCATCTCCAGGATCGAGAACGACGCGGACTACAGCGGCCCCGGCGCCGAGCCAACCGCCGCCCTGCTCGATGGCATCGTGTTCAACTGGGACGCACTCGCGCTGACCTCCGGCGGCGCGGCCCGCGTCGACTGGCTGCGACCGTTCGCCGAGGACTACACCCTGGAGCTGCTGGGGCGCTTCGACGCGCGCTGGACACGGACGATCTCCGCCGACGACGACGCTCAGGAGTTCACGACCCGCGCTCAATTCGTGACGCTCCGCACCGACGTCACCGGACCGACGAGCGTGCAGCTCATGCAGCGCCCGGTCCGCTGGCGCGCCTTCGCCGGCTACCGGCGCTTCGTGGAGGGCGGGCTCTTCGGGGTGCACGACTTCCTGCAGCTCGGCGGCTCCCTCTCCGTCGCATCGCTCAGAGAGGTCCCGGTCCTCGGCAGCCTGGAGATCTCCGGCGCCATCGTCATCGGCCGCGACATCGAGGGCTGGACGGCCGGCATCGGCGGCTCGTTCTGAGGCCGCGGCGCCCCCCGCGTTGCGCCGGGGGGACCATCGCCGAACGCAGCGAGGGCGCGCCGGACCGGGGTCCGGCGCGCCCTCGCGCGAATCGAGCTTCAGAGTCGTCGCGACTCAGCTGCCCGCGATCTGACCCCGAGCGCTCACCCTCTCACGCAGCTCGGCGAGCGGGATGCCGAGGCGCTGGGCCTGCTTGACCTCCGTCGCCCAGGCGCGCGCCGCGACGATGCGGTCGGGCGTGGTGCGCTTGAGCTCCGAGGTCAGGCCGAGGCACGAGAGGCTCCAGACGAACCACTTGGTCGGGTCGAACTGGAACCAGCGCAGGCCGTTGCGGTAGTCGAGCGGGAAGCGGTGGTGGTAGTTGTGGTACCCCTCACCGAACGTGATGATCGCCGTCCACCAGCTGTCGCGCGCCGTCGACTCGCGGTCGTAGGGGCGGCTGCCGAAGCGGTGGGTGAACGAGTTGATCGAGAACGTCGCGTGCCACTGCACGACGAGTCGCAGGAAGCCGGCCACGAGCAGCGCGCCCCAGACGTCGCCCCAGATGAGGCCGAGCAGCGCCGGAAGCACGGCCGCCATGAAGATGGCGATCGGCACGTAGTAGCGATCCTGCCAGATGACGAGCGGGTCCTTCTCGAGGTCCATCACCGGCACGTCGACCTTCTTCGAGTCGCGCAGCACCCAGCCGAGGTGCGCCCACCAGAAGCCGTCCAGCACGCTGTACGGGTCGCCCTTCTTGTCCGTGTAGGTGTGGTGACGACGGTGGTCGGCGGACCACTCGAGCGCCGAGTTCTGCACCGAGGCAGCGCCGAAGAGCAGGTAGAACAGCCGCACCGGAGCGGACGCCCGATAGGTGCGGTGCGCGAACAGCCGGTGGTAGCCACCGGTGATGCCCAGTCCGCAGAGAACGAACCAGAGCACGCCGAGCGCGACGGACCAGGGGGAGAGCGGTCCCCAGATGCAGTAGGCGATCCCGACGACCGCCAAGACGTGCGCGGTGCCGATGAAGAGCGTGTTGGTCCAGTTGATCCTGGCGCGTGCTTGCTCGGGCATGGAGTGTCTTCTGGGGGAGGTGAGCGTCCGAGCTCACGGACGCTGCAGAGTTCGAACCGGTGCGGTGGTCGCTCGCGCGGGAGCGGCGGTGCGCCGGGTGGCCCTGGGGGGGTTGTCGGTCAGAGAGTAGGCGTTCTGAACATCAGCCGAGCCCGGGGTAGGGAATAGGACTCGGATGGCTCGGGTGCCACCCCCATCGGGGCGCACCAGGATACGTTTCTGCGCCGCCTCGGCGTCCCAACTCCGCTCGATCCGGAGACGGATCGAAGAGAAATCGGGTCGGATCGGGGGGCGCATTATGCTTTGGGGCTTCCTAGCGACTGCTGCGGCGGCTGGTGCGGCCGCGTCCAGAGGCGCCTGCGCCACGGCGGCCGCCACGTCCACCTCCGCCACCGCCACGTCGGCTACCGCCGCGGGCGCCGCCGGAAGAACGCTCGTTCAGTCCGGCTCCGAAGCCCGGTCCATCGTCGCTGCGGCTGGGCTTCGTGCCCGCGCCCACGACGCGCCTCTGGCTGCTGGAGGCGACCGGCGACGTCTCGCTGCGACGGTTCGCACCGCCACGACTCGAGTCTTCCGAGGCTCCGGCACCGAAGCCCGGCTTCGCGGCGCCAGGTCGACGACCCGGGCCCGCGGCCTTGGGGCGCCGCGCGCCGCCGCCGCCGCCGGGACGGGATCCGCCACCGCCGGGACGCGATCCGCCCCTGCCCTGACGAGCTCCGCCGCCCTGGCGCGAGCCGCCGCCGCTACCGCGGGACCGCTGGCCGTTCGACTCGCCGTCACGGCGCGAGGTCGAGAACTCGTCCAGGTGGATGCGCTCGATCTTCATGTTGATCTTGCGCTCGATGTCCTTGACGCCGCCCCAGTCCTCGTCGGTGACGAGGGTGCAGGCCTTGCCGAGCTCCTCGGCGCGGCCGGTGCGGCCGATGCGGTGGGTGTAGGCGTCGGGCGTGGTCGGCAGGTCGTAGTTGATGACGTGACTGACCTTGGCGACGTCGATGCCGCGCGCCGCGATGTCGGTCGCCACGAGCACGTTGTAGTGCCCGTCACGGAAGCCCTGCATCGCGCGCTGGCGCTGGTTCTGGCTCATGTTGCCCTGCAGCGCGATCGCGCGCAGGCCGGTCCGCTCGAGGTCTCGGGCGAGGCGTCTCGCGCGGTGCTTCGTGCGCAGGAAGACGATGGCGGAGGTGAAGCCGTCCTCCCGAAGGAGGTGCTGCAGGAGCGCCGTCTTCTGGCCCTGATCCACGGGATAGAGCGCGTGATCGATGGTTTCGGCCGGCGCGGAGTGCGCGAGCTCGACCCGGTGCGGGTCCTGCAGGATGCGCTCGGCGAGCCCGCGGATCTCCTTCGGCATGGTCGCCGAGAAGAGCAGGTTCTGCCGGCGCTTCGGCAGGAGCGCGAGGATCCGGCGGATGTCCGGAAGGAACCCCATGTCGAACATGTGGTCCGCCTCGTCGAGCACGAGCGTCTCGATGCCGGAGAGGTCCACGTCGCGGCTTCCCGCGAGGTCGAGCAGGCGGCCCGGGCAGGCCACGATGATCTCGGGGTTCGCTCGCAGCGCGCGCACCTGGGCGCCGGCGCCAACGCCGCCGAAGACGGTCGTCGAGCGAATGCGCATGTGCTTGCCGAGGGTCTGGAACTCGCCGTGGATCTGAATGGCGAGCTCGCGCGTCGGCGCGAGGATCAGGCAGCGCGGGCGTCCGCGACCGGCGCCGTCGAGGCGCTCGAGGATCGGCAGCGCGAAGGCCGCCGTCTTGCCGGTGCCCGTCTGGGCGAGGCCGAGGACGTCGCGTCCCTCGAGGACGGCGGGAATCGTCTTGGCCTGGATCGGGCGCGGCTCTTCGTAGCCGGCTTCTTCGATCGCACGAAGTAGGGATTTACCGAGACCGAAGGTGTGGAACGACACCTTCGACCCTTGGGGTCGAGTTGCTGCCATGAAGGCTTCTGTTCTGAGGAGTGTGGGCCCCGACGCGTTGACGTCGTGGCACTTCACTCATTCAGCAGCAACAAGTGACGGTCGGCTCGCGCGGTTCATCGATCCACCCATCTCGGCGGATCACGCTCTGCTGCGCGCGTGGCCACCGTGTTCGGCGGCCGAGGTCAGGAACATAGCCTCCTTCGGTCGGCCCGGTAGCGGCCAGGACGGCTTTCTCCGAATCCGAACGCGGAGCACAGCTCACGGGGTCGTGAAGCACGATCGCTCCCGCGAGAGGGAACGAACGGTCCCGCCTTTCGAGGTTCGAATCGGCTGTCGGGAGCGGACCGTGGCGGGCGCCCTGGGTGAATCGGACGCCGCTAGCCCCTTTCGTGAGTCGCCCATTGCGCACCTACCGCGATCCACACGCGCGGGTGAGACTGGAGCCGCGGCGCGCTCGCTCGCCCCCCTCCCCCCACCCACCGCTCGTCATGGCACTCCTCGCTCTCGCCCTGCTCGCCTCCCTCGCCCCCGCCGACCCGGGCAGCTCTCGCATCCTGTTCGTCCGCGGCGGTCCAGGCACCGGCGGCTTCCTCGAGGGCGGCGCCGACGAGCAGCTCTCCGACATCAACGACTTCAGCGAAGGCGGCGGCAACCACGGCTGGGGCACCCTCGCGCAGCAGCTCGCCGCCGACGGCTTCGTGTGCGAGAAGCGCATCGAAGGACCGGCCTCGAACAACACGCCGGTCGACTTCACCGCCATCGACCTCACCCGGTACGACGTCGTCGTGCTCGGGTCGAACAACGCGCTGTACACGACGGCGCAGGTCGACGCGATCGAGGCCTACGTGCAGGCCGGCGGCGGTCTGCTCGTCATCAGCGACGCCAACTGGGGGCAGAACTGGGGCGACGCGCCCACCTCCGACCAGCCCTTCCTCGACCGCTTCGGCCTGACGATGAATCAGGACATGGGCACGTACACGCTGCGGCGGGCCAGCGGCGACTTCGTCATCGCGAGCGTCGACCAGGGCGGCCACCCGATCCTCGCCGGTCCCGACGGCGTCGTCGGCACGGCGGACGACGTCGACGAGTTCGACGGCGAGGGTGTCTCCCCGATCACGCTGTCGCCCGGGACCACGGGGCTCGCTCCCGTCGTGCTCGCGAAGGCCAAGAACATGCTGCGCGTCAACGACAGCGCCGGCGCCGGCTCCACGCGGCCCGTCACCGACGACGACGGATCGCTGGTCGTCGTCGAGGCCGGACTCGGGCGCGTGGCCGGCCACTTCGACCGCAACACCTTCTTCAACCTGAACGGCGCCGGCACGTCGATCCACCGCAAGGACAACCGCCAGTACGCCAGGAACCTCTTCACCTGGCTGGCGGGCGGCGCGAACCAGGCCACCGTCGGCGAGCCCTTCTGCTCCGGCGACGGCAGCGCGACCGCGTGCCCGTGCGGCGGCGTCGGCTCTCCCGGCAGCGGCTGCCCCAACAGCGCGACCGCGAACGGGGCCCGGTTGTCCGCCGCCGGCTCGACCAGCGCCTCCGCCGACGACCTCGTGCTGCGCGCCCTCGACGCGGCTCCCGGCGTCCCCGGGCTCTTCTTCCAGGGTGTGGCCGCCGAGGGCGGAGGCGCCGGGGCGCCGTTCGGTGACGGACTGCGCTGCGCGGGTGGTCAGGTCGTGCGCCTCGGCGTCGCGTTCACCGACGCCCAGGGGTGCGCCACGAGCGCGAGCGGGCTCGCGTCGCTCGGCGGAGCGATGGCCGGCGACGTGCGCCGCTACCAGTACTGGTATCGCGACGCCGCCGACGAGCCGACGCCGTGCGCCGCAGGTCAGGGCTCGGGCTTCAACCTGTCCAACGGGCTCGAGCTGACCTGGACGCCCTGACACGAACGCGCCTCGATCGCCGGGTCAGTCGCGCACCGCGCGCGGCTCGGTGAGCGAGCGCGCGACGCGGTAGGTGCCGACGTAGGCCTCGATCGAGGCGTCGATCGGCTTCGCGTAACCCCCGCCGAGGGTCAACGCCACGGGCAGTCCTTCGGCGCGGAAGCGCGAGAGCGCGCGCCGGTCGCGCTCCAGAACGCCGGCGGCCGTGAGCGCGAGTCGCCCGAGGTGGTCAGCGGCGAGCACATCGACGCCGCCCTGGTAGAGCACGACTTCGGGGCGTGCCCGCTCGAGCGCCTCGTCGAGCGCCGCGTCGAGCGCGGCGAGGTACTCCTCGTCGCCGGTGTCGTCGGCGAGCGGAACATCGAGATCGCTCTCCGGCTTGCGGCTCGGGAAGTTCTTGGCGCCGTGCAGTGAGCAGGTGAACACGCGCGGGTCGTCCGCGAAGATCGCCGCAGTGCCATCCCCCTGGTGCACGTCGACGTCGAACACCAGCACGCGCTGCACGGAGCCTCGGTCGAGCAGTCGACGGGCCGCGATCGCGAGATCGTTGAACACGCAGTAGCCCGCACCGAACTCGCGGTAGGCGTGATGCGTCCCGCCGGCGAGGCTGCCGGCGATGCCGTCCTCGAGCGCAGCCTCCACGGCGCCGAGGGTGCTCCCCACGCTCCCGAGCGAGCGCAGGACCATCTCCTCGGACCACGGGAAGCCGATGCGCTGGATCACCTTGCGGTCGAGGGTGCCGTCGAGGAAGCCCTGGACGTAGCCGGCGTCGTGGACCGCGTAGACGTCCTCGAGCGGCGCAGTCCGAGCGGGCACGAGCCGCGGCTCCTCCACGATGCCCTCGCTGAGCAGCCGCTCTCTCAGCAGCGCGTACTTCTGCATCGGGAAGCGGTGCTTCGGCGGCAGGACGACCTCGAAGTGGTCACAGTAGAAGACGCGCATCGTCGGCCAGTCTAGCGGCCAGGGCCCAGGCGAAGACGATGGCCGCGCGGCCAGATTCCGGCCCGTCAGACCAAACCCCGCGTCCTCAAGGCCACGTCGATCGGATAGCCTCCACCACCGCACCGGCCGTGGGAGCCGACGACCCTTCACCTGACAAGACAACGATGACCGTCACCGCGCCGAACGACCTCGAAACGTTCATGGACAACGTCCGCCGCCGTAACCCCGGTGAGCTGGAGTTCCAACAGGCCGTGGAGGAGGTCGTCGAGTCCCTGCTCCCGTTCGTCGCCGATAACGAGGCCTACGCCAAGGCGCGCATCCTCGATCGCCTGACCGAGCCGGATCGCGTCGTCAGCTTCCGCATCACCTGGGAGGACGACAAGGGCGACGTTCAGATCAACCGTGGCTTCCGGGTCCAGTTCAACAACACCATCGGTCCCTACAAGGGCGGTCTGCGCTTCCACCCGTCGGTGACGTTGAGCGTCCTGAAGTTCCTGGCCTTCGAGCAGATCTTCAAGAACAGCCTGACCGGGCTGCCCATGGGCGGCGGTAAGGGCGGCAGCGACTTCGACCCGAAGGGCAAGAGCGACCGCGAGGTGATGCGCTTCTGCCAGTCGTTCATGACCGAGCTGTTCCGCCACGTCGGCGAGGACACCGACGTCCCCGCGGGCGACATCGGCGTCGGTGCGCGCGAGATCGGGTATCTGTTCGGCCACTACAAGCGCCTGACGAATCGCCACACCGGAGTCCTGACCGGTAAGGGTCTCTCCTTCGGCGGCAGCCTCATCCGGACCGAGGCCACGGGCTATGGAGCCGTGTACTTCGCGCGCGAGATGCTCACGCGTCGCAACGAGACGCTCTCCGGCCGGCGCTGCCTCATCTCGGGCTCTGGAAACGTGGCGCTCTACGCCGCCGAGAAGCTGATGCAGTCCGAGGCGGAGGTCATCTCACTCTCCGACTCCGGCGGCACGATCCATGCCCCGTGCGGATTCAGTGAAGTGCAGCTCGCGTGGATCAAGAACCTCAAGGAGGTGCGCCGCGGCCGGATCTCCGAGGCCGCAGAGCACTTCGACGACATCGAATACCTCGAGGGCGACACGCCCTGGGGCCTCGAGGCCGACTGCGCCTTCCCCTGCGCGACGCAGAACGAGATCGACGGGGACGCAGCCCGCTCGATGACGAAGTGCGGCGTCCGCCTCGTCAGCGAAGGCGCGAACATGCCCACGATGAACGAGGGCGTGCACCACTTCCTCTCGCAAGAGGTCCTCTACGCCCCCGGCAAGGCGGCGAACGCCGGCGGCGTCGCGGTCAGCGGCCTCGAGCAGAGCCAGAACTCCCAGCGCATACACTGGGAGCGCGACGAGGTCGACCAGCGACTGCAGCGCATCATGGCGCAGATCCACGACAAGTGCGTGCAGTACGGCGAGCGCCCTGACGGCTCGATCGACTACGTCCGCGGCGCGAACGTCGCCGGCTTCGTCAAGGTCGCGGACGCGATGGTCGCTTACGGGCTCGTCTGAGCCCACCGACCGCCTTCACTCCACGGACCAACGCCCGCGGTGCAGACCGAGGGCCGCGTCGACGGGCTTCGGCTCGAGCTCCAGGTACGGTGTCGCCGTACGCTCCGCGAGACGCGTCGTGATGTCGAGTCCGCGAGCGCCCTCCGGGCCCGCTTCGAAGCCGTGGCAGAAGCCGTGGCTCAGCGGGACGAGGTTGATTCCGCCCACGTCGAGATGCTGGACGCGCAGGCGGCGGAGGAGAACGGGCTCCGAAGAAGCGAAGTCCGGTTCCTCGACCGTCTCGTAGTTGTGAACGCGCGCAGCGCCCTCGAGCCCAAGCGTGCAGACGTTGCCGTAGGTGTGCGCGTGAGTGCGGATCGTCGCGCCCGGCTCCAGCCGCCAGTGCAACACGACGAACGGGTCGCCGACCCAGCTCGCCCCGATGAACGCTCCGCTGCCTTGAGAGGTGGCCCTCATCTCCGGCGCCTCGACCGCACCGAGTCGGCAGGCGAACGAGGCGAGCGTGAAGAGGTAGCGATCCTCCGCTGCGCGCGCGGGCTTCGACGCGAGGCCAGCGACCAGGCGCTTCGCCACGGGCACGACCTCCTCGAGGAACTCCTCGAGGGACAGCTGGGGTTCCTCCTCGACCGCTCGGACGCCGGCCCGTCCGACGCTCGGAGCGAGCAGCGTCGCAGCAGCGAGCCCGAGGAAGGAGCGGCGCTGCACGTGGAGGCCAGGGGAGACGCAGTGGTCCTCGCCCAGCGAGAGGTCTCGAGCTTCGATCTCGGTCATGGAGTGGGTCGCCGACCGACACGCGGCCTTGGCACGTCCATCCTGACCCATGGATCGGGGCGCGCCACGCGGCGCGCCCCGATCTCACGCAAGCCGTACTGCGTCGCCCGCGGGTGCCCGCGCAGCCTCCGCCCGGTCCCCTACAGGTCCGGCAGGCACTTGCAGCTCGTCGTCGTCGCCTCGTCGGCCTTCGCCCAGGCCGCCTCGTGGCGACGCATCACCTCGGCCGCCTCCGAGGTCTTCCCCTGGGCCTCCAGCGCGCGTGCCAGGCCGAAGAGCGACCAGCCGTTGTTCGGCCACTTGTCGAGGTCGGCGCGATAGACGCGCTCGGCGTCGGCGTTGCGGCCCGCCTCGAGGTAGACGGCGCCGAGGGTGTGGCGCGTCGGCTGCAGCCACTGCGGCGGCTCGCCGTACCCGAGCGTGTCCTCGACCTCGGCAGCGGCCTCGAGGCGCTCGATCGCCGTGTCCCAGTCGCCCTGCTGCAACGCGATCTCGCCGGCGATGAAGGCGTCGCTGACCTCGAGGATGCGGTGCGAGGGGTCGGAGCCGAAGACGCTCTCCTCGGGGATCGCCGCCTTGGCCTCGCGGAACAGCTCGTACTCGGCCTCCGCGGATTCGAAGTCCTTCTTCGCGGCGTACGCGATCGCGCGGTGCGCGCGCCAGACCGCCGTCGTGATCGGCAGGACCTCCGGCGGCGCCGGCTCGGCCAGGATGTCGTCCCAGCGGCCGAAGCGCTTCTGCACGTCGTAGACCGAGGTCATCCACAGGTCGATGAACGGGGCGACGAAGCCGAGCATCTCCATCGGCATGTCGTTCCACATGTCGCGCGCGGCGGCCATCGCCTCCGCCTCGCGGCCGACCATCATCGCCGAGTAGGCGAGCATGTGGGAGTTGTGAACCATGTACATGTGCTGCACGCCCTGGTCCGGCGAGAGCTCGCGGTACCGGTCGTCGCGCTCCATCGCGAGCTGGTTCTGCTCGATGGACTCGTCCCACATGCCGGTCTGCACGTAGATGTGCGACGGCATGTGGTTCATGTGGCCGGAGTCCGGCACCTGCTCCTCGAGGCGCTTCGCCGCGGCGAGGCCGATGGCCGGGTCCTCGCTCGGCTCGACCGCGTGGATGTAGAGGTGGTTGGCGCCCGGGTTCATCGGGTCGAGCGCGATCACGCGGTCGAGGGTCGCGACGATCAGCTCGGTGTCGCCCTCGGGCTGACGATTCGAGTCGTAGAGCATCCAGGGGCGCTGGACCATCATCGACTCGGCGTAGAGCGTGCCGACGTCGGAGTCGGTCGGGTACGCAGCCCACACGCCCGCCATGGCGTCGGCGTAGGCCTGGTCGAGGTCGGCGCGATCGCCCGGTCCGCGGCCGTCGTAGCGTTCGGCGAGCGCCTCGATCAGGGCGCGCTCGAGGGCGTTCGTGTTGTCGATGCGCTCGAGCGCCTCCTGCACCGCGCCGTAGGCGGCGTCGGAGCGCTCCTGAGTCATGACCGGGTCGTTGTAGTTCGGCCCCTCGCAGAGCGCGATCCCCCACCACGCCATGGCGCACTCGGGATCGAGCTCGGCGGCCTTCGCGAAGTCGCGGATCGCCTCGTCGTGGTTGAAGGAGTACATCCACGCCAGACCCTGGTCGAAGTAGACCTGCGCCTCGGGAGAGGAGGTCGTGACCCGGCGGCCGTGGCCGCCGACGTCGCCGAACAGCTGCGCGGCGGGCGCGTCGACCTCGAGGTGGTCGGTACCGGAGGAGGCGCAGCCGACGAGGGTCGCGGCGGCCAGCAGGAACGGTAGGGAGGCGGTGTTGCGATTCATGACGTCGAGGGGTCGGAACAGGTGGGCAGCGCAGGGCCGGCGAATCGGGAGCGCGCAAGAGAGTCCGCGCAGGCCAGGCTCGAGACCTGCCACGAATCCGGAGTTTCTGGCCGCCGCTCAGTGTAGGAGCCGCAAACCCACGAACTCCAACCCCACTCGGACCCGCTCGCCCAGGCCACATGGCGCCCATCCAGGCAGCAGCGAGCCCAGTTCGCCCGAGACCGCTAGGATCCGGAGACGATCCCCATCCGCCCACGCCAAGCCCCCCACCCATGTCCATCCGCACCTTCGCCCTTCTCGCGGCGCTCACCGCCACCGTGGCCTGCGCCGCTCCGACCCGCCCGTACCTCGGCGAGCCCCGGCCCGGCACGAAGCCGGCGCTCTTCGCCGCCGACGTCGTGAACACGGCCGAGATCGAGCTCAACGGCGTCGTGTCGCCGAATGGCGAGGAGTTCTACTTCTCGCGGCGCATCGGTGAGACGTTCACGATGTTCCGCTGCGTGCGACGCGGTGACGCGTGGGGAGCTCCCGAGACGTTGAGCCTGTACCCGGACGGCGAGCGCGCGACGGCGGTCGACATGGCCCTCTCGGTGGACGGCGAGCGGATGTACTGGCTCGGCCGCTGCAAGAGCGAGGCCTATCCCGAGGACCCCGGCCTCGACCTGTGGACGAGCGAGCGCGTCGACGGAGAGTGGCAAACCGCGGAGCTCGTGCCGCCGCCCGTGAGCACGGAGCACAGCGAGTACTACCCCTGCGTCGTGGCCGACGGGAGCCTCTACTTCAGCAGCGATCGGCCCGGCGGGCTCGGCGAGGGCGACGTCTGGCGCGCGCAGCGGCTGCCGGACGGCAGCTTCGCGGAGCCCGTCAACGTCGGCGCGCCGATCAACTCGGCCTACCCCGAGGGCGACACCTTCGTGGCCCCCGACGAGAGCTACCTCGTGCTGTCGTCGCGGCGCCCCGGCGGCCGCGGCAGCAACGACCTCTACGTGGCGTTCCGCGAGGACGACGGGAGCTGGGGCGAGCCCGTGAACCTCGGACGCGGGATCAATTCGGAGCAGGTCGACTTCTGCCCGATGGTCACGCCCGATGGCGAGTTCCTGTTCTTCTCGCGCCGCTGGGGAAAGACCTGGGACACGACCGAGGCCTGCAGCGTGTTCTGGGTCGACGCCCGCGTCCTGCACGCGCTGCGCCCCTGAAGCGAGTATCGTTCGGACCGCCCCCCCACCCCACGCCTGGAGAACGAGTTGCAGAACGAGACGAACACGAGGCTCGAGAAGGACATGCTCGGCGAGAAGGCCGTCCCGGCGGACGCCTACTACGGCGTCCAGACGGCCCGAGCGCTCGACAACTTCCGCATCACGGGGGTGCCGCTGTATCAGCACGCCGACCTGATCCGCGCCCTGGCGATGGTCAAGCTGGCGGCGGCGCGCGCGAACCACGAGTGCGGCGTCCTGCCCGAGCCGGTCCTGCGCGGGATCGAAGGCGCCTGCTTCGAGCTCATCGACGGCAAGCTCCACGAGGAGTTCGGGATCGACGTGCTGCAGGGCGGCGCGGGGACCTCGACGAACATGAACGCGAACGAGGTCATCGCGAACCGTGCGCTCGAGCTGATGGGCCACGAGAAGGGCGAGTACGAGCACTGCGACCCTCACGACCACGTCAACTGCTCGCAGTCGACGAACGACGCCTACCCGACAGCGCTGCACGTCGCCATCGTGCTCGCCAACGCTCGTCTGATGGAGGAGCTGCGACGGCTCATCGCCAGCCTGCACGCGAAGGGCGTGGAGTTCTCGGACATCATCAAGATGGGCCGGACGCAGCTGCAGGACGCCGTGCCGATGACGCTCGGACAGGAGTTCAAGGCCTGGGCGGACAGCCTGAAGGGCGAGGTGCGCGCGCTCGATCGCGTCGAGTTCGCGCTGCTCGACATCAACATGGGCGGCACCGCGATCGGCACGGGGCTGAATGCGCCCGACGGGTATGCAGCGCGCTGCGCCGAGGCCCTTCGCGAGATCACGCGCCGCAACTTCCACCTGGCGCGCGACCTCGTCGAGGCGACACAGGACACGCAGCCGTTCGTGCTGTACTCCTCGTGCCTCAAGAGCCTCGCGATCAAGCTCTCCAAGATCTGCAACGACCTGCGGCTGCTCTCCTCCGGCCCGCGCGCCGGCTTGAACGAGATCAACCTCCCTGCGATGCAGCCCGGCTCGTCGATCATGCCCGGCAAGGTCAACCCGGTGATCCCCGAGGTCGTCAACCAGGTCTGCTTCCGCGCGATCGGCAACGACCTCACGGTGACGCTGGCCGCCGAGGCCGGCCAGCTCCAGCTGAACGTGATGGAGCCCGTGATCGCGCACGCGATCCTGGAGTCGCAGACCATGTTCATGAACGCCGCCTCGACCCTGCGCGTGCACTGCATCGACGGGATCCAGGCCAACCGCGACGTGTGCCGGGACTTCGTCGAGCGCAGCATCGGCATCGTCACCGCCCTGAACCCGATCCTCGGGTACGAGAAGGCCACGGAGCTGGCGGCCGAGGCCCTGCGCTCCGGTCGCGGCATCCTCGAGCTGGTCCGCGAACAGGGCCTGCTCGACGAGGCGACCATCGAGCGGGTGCTCGACCCCCGAGCCATGGCCGGTAATTCGGGTCTCAGGGGATCAGGGTCGGAGTCGGAGCGGTCCTGACTCCGCATCGGCTCCTCCCCGCGCTAGGCTCTCCGCTCGCTATCCGAGCTCACCCCACCGAACGCCCCGACGAAGGCATGCGCGCCGACATGAACCTGCTCCTCCTCGCCACCCTCTTCCTGTCCGCCCCGGCCTGCCAGACGCCGCCTGCACCGACTTCCGTCCCGGCGCACTCGCACCAGGAGGCCGAGACCCTCGAAGGCGTCTTCGACCGCGTGCACACGTCGGTCGTGACGATCATGACCGTCGGGCAATCGGGCCTCGTCGACCAGGGCGGCAAGGCGGTCCTCGAGAGCGGCATCGGCTCCGGCGTCGTGGTCTCCAAGGACGGCAAGATCGTCACGGCGGCCCACGTCGTGCAGACCGCAGAAGAGGTCGCCGTCGAGTTCGCCAACGGCGAGCGCATGATCGCGAAGATCATCGGCTCGGTCCCCGCCGCGGACCTGGCGCTGATCCAGATCGTCGACAAGCTCCCCGAGGGCGTCGCCGTCGCGCCGATGGGCGACTCCGACAAGACCCGCGTGGGCGGCAGCGTCTTCGTGATCGGGTCTCCCCTCGGGATCTCGCACACCCTCACCGTTGGGCACATCAGCGCGAAGCGCGCCGTCGACCTCCTGATCCCTGGCGCCGACCAGGTCGTCATGCTCCAGACGGACGCGGCGATCAGCAAGGGCAACTCCGGCGGCCCCATGTTCAACATGAAGGGCGAGGTCATCGGCATCGTCAGCAGCATCGCGTCGCGCTCCGGCGGCAGTGAGGGCCTCGGCTTCACGATCGCCTCGAACGTGGCCCAGACCCTGCTCCTCGACCGCGACCCGATCTGGTCCGGCCTCGACTCCGTCATGCTCGACGGCGCCCTCGCGCGCGCGTTCCAGCTGCCGATCGGCCGCTCCGGCGCGCTCGTCCAGCGCGTGGCCAAGGGCTCCGTGGGCGAACGCCTCGGCATCCTCGGTGGCACGATCAGCGCGACGATCGAGGGTCAGGAGATCCTCCTGGGCGGCGACATCCTCATCGAGGCCGGCGGACTGCGCGTGAACCGCAAGGACTTCTTCCGCCGCTTCCTCGTCAAGCTGGAGAAGATGAAGCCCGAGGACGAGTTCACCGTGCTCGTGCTCCGCGGCGGAAAGGAGAAGACGCTCTCGAGCACCTACGGCGACCTGATGGCGAAGTAGGTCCACCCGGGCCGCTGCGGCACGGATAGGGCGCCACAGCTTGCGCCCTGACCATGACGGTGCAGACTCCAGGGTCATGCTCTGGCTCGCTCCGCTCCTCTTCTGCGCGACCGCGGGCGCGCCCGCGCCGTTCCCCGACGGCGTCGGGCGCCTCCTCGACGCGCTCCCCGACCGAGACGTCGAGGACGTGCTCGATGCGCTCGGCCCGCCGCCACCGATGGGCGGGCTGCTGGCCCCCGACCAGGGCACTCCGATCCTCCAGCTGGAGCTGGCGCCCGAGACCCTGGAGACCGCACGAGCTCTGTTCGAGAGCGCGGAATCGGACCTCCGATCGGGCGCGGTCGAAGCGGCGCGCAACACGAGCCGCGAAGCCCTCGCGCAAGCGGAGACGGCGCTCCCCGACGGCTATCCGTTCCTGAGCGACCTGCGCCTTCTCGCTCGCGACGCGGAGTACCTCCGCACCCTGCCCGAGGCGGAGCGTGCCGAGGCCATCGCCGTCTACGACACCCTCGAGCAAGCCGCGCGCACGGCCCGCGACGCCGGCTCCATCGAGCCTCTCTCCCTGGCGCTGCTCGACTACCTCGCCCACTTCCCGGAGGTCAACGACACCTTCTGCGCGGGCCTCGGGACGCTCGCCGTGCTCCGCTACCAGACGGGCAAGCCGGCCGACGCCGAGCGCCTGGCAGTGAACGCCGTGCTGTTCGGCCTCGAGAATCAGGGCCTGCTCCACCCCGACACCACGTCCGGGCTCGGGAACCTCGCCTACTTCCTGACCGCCGCGCGTCGCTACCCCGAGGCCGAAGCCATCTACGCCCACACGCTCGAGCTGCGCCGGCAGCTCATGGGCACGGACACCCTCGAGTACGCCACTGTCCTCTTCAATCTCGCGCAGCTCCTGCGGACGAGCCGACACGAGGAAGCAGAGGCCGTCCTCGCGCGCGCGCTGCAGCTGCGACTCGATCACGGCGACCACCCCGTCAACATCGGCATGACCCGCTCGCAGCTCGGCTACGTGCTGAGGCTACAGGGGCGCTACGACGAGGCCCGGTCAGAGCTCGAGGCCGCGCTGCTGCTGTTCGACGAGGGTCTTCCCGAGGATCACCACGAGCGAGCGCAGGCCCTTCAGCACCTGCTGTTCGTCGAGCGCGACACAGGCCACTACGACGCGGCGGCCGAGTACGGCGCGCGCGCGATCGCCATGTACCAGCGCCTGTTCCCCGATGGGAGTCCGTACTCCGCCCACGCGATGCTCGTGCTGGCGACCCTCGAGCTGCGCCGCGGGCGACTCGACGAGGCCGAGCAGCTCGTGCTCGATGCCGAGCCCATCTTCGAGCGCTTCGTCCCTCCGAACCACGCCTACCTCATCGAGACGCGCGCGACGTTCGCTGCGGTGCTGCGCGCGAAGGGTGACTCCGTGCGAGCGAGCGAGGCCCTGAGCGCCAACCTCGAGGCTCGCCGCACCCTGTTCGGCCCGGTCAGCCGCCTCGTCGCCGACGACCTGATGAACCTGGCGGAGCTGGCCCACGAGCGCGGGGACCTGGACGCCGCGCTGCGCCACGTCGACGAGGAGGTCGAGGTCCTGACCGAGGTGACCGGCGAGACGCACCCGCGCACGGCGGACGCGCGGGTGCGGCGCGCGCTGTTCCTGCTGGAGGCCGAGCGGCTGGAGGACGCCCGCGAGGAGCTCGCGCGGGCGCGGGCCGCGCTCGGAGACGCCGACCCGTCGGACTCGGGGACCCAGCGCATGACGCGCGCCCGCGCCGACTGGATCAGCGGCCGAGTGCTGGTCGCACTCGACGCGCCCAGCGCGGCGCTCGACCTCTACCTCGACGCGTACGCCGGACTCCTGCGAGTCGACCCGACGCACCCGCTGCTCGTCGACGTCGCGCTCGACCTCGGCGAGCTGCGCTACGACCTCGGT
>Ga0316204_10006209_pt1 | contig 18610 bp, 14 predicted proteins | sample 6monrhotite_MG_2_FD_205661 | JGI IMG/M metagenome (GOLD analysis project Ga0316204, IMG submission 205661) | Microbial mat bacterial communities from mineral coupon in-situ incubated in ocean water Damariscotta River, Maine, United States -... | ecosystem: Environmental > Aquatic > Marine >...
TTATCGTATCGAGCAACCTGCTCTCCCTGATCATCAAATACCAGAGTACTGGCATAGGCTCTGTCACGATCATCACTCTTTATAGGAATGGTTCCGCCAACGATCCAGGTACTGTGCTTTTTCGCCTGATTTGCGAGAAAGTTCTGTACCAGTCCATGACCAATACTTTCAGCATTTCCCACGCGCTCCTGTTCTGTCATGGGCATTTGCGAGAAATTCTCTGGTAACACCACCAGCTTTGCTCCCTGAGAGGCCGCCTGCTCAATTAATTTAGCAGCCTCATCTAAATTAGCCTGAACATTAGGACCAGATGTCATCTGAATTGCAGCAATCTTACTCATTTACTTTTCACAGCCTCGATTAAAACCATATTAATTATGTCCTCTGCTTCACTGCCCGGCGACAACAAAATCACACTCGATGGTACACCCAGAGATACCAGCCAGCCTTTGAGCTCTTCCACCCAAAGCTCACCTTCTTCCCCCCCGGGATAGCGCAGCTCAATTTTCTGATGGGTATTTTTCATCCATTGTTTCACAATTGTAGACAATTCGGGGATATTTAAAAGCACTTCGCCGTGACGAGGGACATCCCACGTTTCTGCGTGCAATTTTACGCTATCGCCCTGCGCAAAAGCATTGATAGAGAACACACTATTTAATAAAAGCAGCAAAATCGTTGCTAAACACCTAATAATCACTGTCATCCTCTTCTTCATCTGGCGCATCTGCGGGCACAGATATTAACGTAATAATGGGGTCTTCTATTTTACCTTTTATAGAATACTCGTATTCAGATAAGCGATCAGGGGTGAACACCTTTTGAAACAGGTATACCAGCCCACCTGCCGCCGGCCCAGCAATAACCGCGGTTCCCAGCGCTACAGTAGACTCAACGTGGGGACGTACCCTCACCGTCTGGTCAATCGTTGCCTGCTCAATATTCATTTCACCAACAAGTGAAACATCCGCCACCTTACTTTCAACGAGAAGATCATCTGTATAAGCATGTCCACCTGAAATTGAAAATGACCCTCTGACTTTATCAAAAGTAAAACCGTCAGAGACCTGATTCGCAAAATCAAGCGACAAAATTGTTTGCAAGTTAAATAGCCCCAAGACTCTGCCGGCTCCAACATCAACCTGATTAATGGTGCCATCTTTAAGGTTAAAGGTGCCCTCTCCCTGCAGCTTATCCCAGCTAAAATTATGCGGCATATCGCCCCACTTGAGCCGCATATGTGAACTCCCCTCGGTATCTTCTAAATCATTGGTTATTTGTATTTCCTTAAAAGCATTACCCAGATTTTTAATTTGTGCATCAAACTCAAAACTTGTTGTATGTTGTTTATTCCAGCCTGAATACCAACTACCTTTACCTATAGCAGTATAGTCATTTGCAACCAGCTTGAACTCATCTACTACAACACCCAACCTGGTCTGACGCGTTAACACTTCCGCCTGGTTAAATTTGAAATTTTCCCAGATTAACTGTTTTGCTTTAAAATCAATTGCTGGAATATCCCTGGGAACTATTTCGGCTTTTACCTGGCTGGTTTTATTGCTCGAATGTGTTTTGTTTTTTAAAAATGCATTAACATCAAAATATTCAAGATTTACTTTAACCGGTTGTTCCACACCACCCTTCTTAGCCACATTAATAACGCCTTTCACACTCGGTGCATCCGCTGACATGATCCAATGCCTGGAAAACTCCTCAACCTGAATTTTTTTATCCCTGCCCAGTGTTAAGTCGTACCTCATGTTTGGCCCAGCAGCTTTCTGAATTTTCACGCGCAACGGAACCTGGTCACCGGGCTTTTTAGATAATGGCCCGGGCAACTCAGATGAGACACCTGATAAATCTGATTTAAGCAACAAATTCAAACGGCTATCATCAGTAAATCTTGCCTGAGTTAAGTCTATTGAAATATCCCAGTCAGCACTACCGGATACATATTTTTTTAACTGTGGTAATGGAGACATCAATGACTTAGCCGGTAGATTTCCGTGTATATCAAACTGGTATATCTTTGATTCACTATTACTTACTGTCTTTAAGTCTATCTCAAGCGGATTATTATCAAGCAAGGCCTTGACTGAGGAGGCCTCAAAAAAAGCGTCCGCGAACTGTATTGAAGCATTCACATTTGTGAGATTAAAACCTTCATTTTCAAACTTAACACCGCCATTCTCAGTAACCAGAGAGCCGCCCCACTCTACATGACTATTATCTTCTAGCGGTATAAACAGATCGAGACCAAGATCACCTTCTCCAGACAATTTAATGTTATTAATATAACTTGATTTATCTGTATTAAATGGGCTTTGGGCTATAAAACGCGTTATATCCGCAAGCTCTGTTTTAACATTTATTTTCACATCCAACGTTGGTGATTTAAAATTATCAATATATGCTGTTGCACCTGTAATATTCGAATCAAATACTCTTCCCTTACTAGCACTCACCTGCAATGAGTCACTCAGAATACGCACATTTGCAGATATATCATTTACAACAGGCCAATCATCGAGATATGCCAGCTTCACATCGGATACATTAAAATCCGCTAAAGACACTCCCTGAAACTGACTAAAGGGAAAGTCATATAAGTTCCCATAAATTTGATACCCCCCTTCTACAAGATTGCCTGACACCAGCCCTTTATCCAGCCATGCCAAAGTATCATATCCCATAATGTCCGCAGGCAAATATAGCCCTGTATATTTCACATTTCCATTTTTATATTGAGTTGTTAAATCCAGAAATGGATTTCCATCACGCATAGTAAAATGAAATCTACTTTCTGTAGAAACATATGGAGAATCCACATATAGAGAATTTGTTAGTACACTTAAACGCTTGTCAATAAAAGATATTTCTAGCGCACCTCTGAGTGTGGTTAGCTCAATATTATTACGAAACAATTTATTAAATTTTATTTCGGTATTATTTGACTCTAATGCAAGCCAGGTTTTTTTATCTAGATAAACAACAGAACCCTGTAAGTTTTTAATTCCCACAGGCTCAATATTGGGCAATGAAAATGATATATTACTGAACTCGGTATTTACTTCTATATCCTGTGGTGAATCTAATGGAACAATCACATCAAGATTATGCAGGTCTCCCGATGGCTGATGTTTATCTAACATATCTAACCAGGGGATATCTTCATCAATAACACTATTTGCCATACCTGCCAAATAAGCCAGGCCTTCAATTCTCAGAAAATTGGCCTGCATATGAACTTCTTTATTCTTGTCTGACATTTCAATTTTCGCAGCAGTTGCTTTGGGCCAGTTAACGCCTTTACGCACTGATTTTAAATCACGCACATCAAGCTGCCAGCCATCAGATTTTCTCTCCCAGTGCACCCGGCCATCTAGCTGATTTAATTTCCAGCTATTAACTGTTTCATCTAAATAATGAATGCCCACGTTTAATAAATTAAAATGCCCCTGAACATCTGTAATACTCATCTCTTCCCAGCTTAACCAACATTGAGCATATACATTTGCGTTTACTGCAAATCCTGAGTCATTCCAGTAATCATCAAACCATGGAGCCAGCCTGATATCATCCACTGACACATATATTTCACCCAGTAAATTTTTATAATCAAACAGATCACCATCAATATTCATAACTACATGAAGATGATTTCCATAACTACCGGGTAGAGACGCCTGTATTTCAAACTTATGTTCATCACCGCTATTTAACAGGCGCAGATTAAATTTATTTAAGGTCTTATTGAGCCTGGCATTGCGTTCATCATAAAAATTAATCTGACTATTTATAATTTTAAAATTCAGATTATTAAGCATAGACTGAAGCTCATCACTTAACAGATCTTCACTTATTCTTGAGGGTAAGGAAGATGCTGTCTGACTAGCGACTTTAATAGCACTTTGAATGTTTTCATTAACCACGAAACCCTGCACTAGTAACTGGTTTTTTTTATTTACCCCTATTTTAATACTCAGTCCATCAAGCGTTATCTCACTAATAACCGGCATCATTGTTCGAATCGAATTCGCCCAATCCAGACTCAGGTCAATTTCATTGGCATGAATTAAAAGTTTCTCACCACTGGCATCATAGACATTTACGTTATATAGATTTAACCTGGGGACTAACCAGTAAATTTCCGCATCAACAACATCAACTTCGAGTTTAATATTTAATTCTTTAGAGACGGCTTCCTGTATTGCATTAGCGTATTCAGGCACCGATTTAATAGCAACACGTATTAGTGTAAAACTGATAGCCATCAGTATCACCATCAAACCAGTGATACCTAAAACCCAGTTTTTCACGTGTCTTAGTGTGATCTTTTTTTTCTTGGCAAGCGTCTTGGACAAACTTATATCTCAACTCAAAAGCGCAGGTTACATTATTACTACATCAAACTGTTCTTGAGTGTATAAAGACTCAACCTGCAGTTTAATTGGCACACCAATAAAATCTTCAAGTTCAGCTAAACTATTTGATTCTTCATCTACCAGTAAGTCAATGACTTCCTGTGCTGCCAGTACCAGTAACTGTTTGGCATCAAATTGACGAGCTTCACGTAATATTTCTCTAAATACCTCAAAGCAAACTGTTTCAGCACTTTTCACATAACCTTGCCCATCACAGGTTGGACAGGTTTCACATAACACATGCTCAAGACTTTCTCTTGTACGCTTACGTGTCATTTCAACCAGCCCTAGTGATGAGACATCACACACCTGTGTGCGAGCATGATCTTTATCCAGGGCTTTTTCAAGAGCACGTAAAACCTGTGCACGATGATCCTCTTCAAGCATATCGATAAAATCGATAATAATAATTCCACCCAGATTTCTTAATCTGAGTTGTCTTGCTATTGCCTGTGCGGCTTCCAGATTTGTTTTAAAAATGGTCTCTTCTAAATTTCGGTGGCCAACAAATGCACCTGTATTTACATCAATTGTTGTCATGGCCTCAGTTTGATCAATAATCAAATAACCACCCGATTTTAACTGCGCCTTTCTATCCAGGCCTTTTTGTATTTCATCTTCAACGCCATACAAATCAAAAATTGGACGTTCCCCTGGGTAATGTTCAATTTTATTATGCGCAACCGATACCAGTTTCTCAGCAAAGCGTTGCATTTTTTTACAGGTTTCACGTGAATCTACTCGAATTTTCTCGAGATCATCATCTATCATGTCACGTAAAACTCGCATAGGTAATGAAAGGTCTTCGTGAATTACACTACCGGCTTTAACTTCATGTGCCTGCTCGCGTATTGACCCCCACAATTTATTAAGAAACAAAATGTCCTGCACCATTGAATCTGGTGTGGCGGTTTCCGCAGCGGTGCGGATTATATAACCCGACTCCCCAAGCAATTCTTTCTGATCCATTAGCATACCACGCAGCCTTTCACGCTCTGCTTCATCTTCTATTCGAGAAGACACACCTACGTTTGTAGATTTGGGCATAAATACGAGGTATCTCGACGGTATCGTTATGTGCGCTGTAAGCCTTGCCCCCTTTGTGCCCATCGGATCTTTTATTACCTGCACCAGAACATCCTGCCCCTCAGATAACAGATGTGAAATGCTTGGCTTATTGCCATTCTCATCACTTTGAGGCGCGATATCAGATACATGTAAAAATGCAGCTCGATCCATACCTACTTCAACAAATGCAGCTTCCATTCCTGGCAATACACGACAAACTCGGCCTTTATAGATATTACCAACCAGGCCTTTCTTTTGACTTCGCTCGATATAAACTTCCTGCAGCACACCGTTTTCAAGTATGGCGACTCGCGTTTCCTGGGGTGTTACATTGATTAGAATTTCTTTGCTCATAATCCTTTGTCTATTTTATTTGTTTGTACAGTCTTGTATTTTGTTATAAGGCTATTCCTGCTTTTTTTAATAACTCGACTGTTTCAAATAACGGCAAACCCATAATACCTGAGTAACTACCATTAATATTCTTAATAAATTTTGCCGCAAGCCCCTGTATTGCATAGGCTCCGGCTTTATCGACTGGCTCACCGCTTTGCCAATAGGCCTCTATCTGCTGTAAAGTTAGCTCAGTAAACTCGACTTCGCTGGTACTCAGTGCACAATGCTGATCGATATCACTACAAATAGCCACGGCTGACATCACACAGTGTTTTTTACCTGATAACATAGACAGCATTTCAATAGCCATTTGCTGATTTTCAGGTTTACCTAAAATATGCTTCTCCAGCACTACGATTGTATCTGAACCCAGTGCGGGTCTTTCAGGAAATTTATCATATCCTGCCTGTGCTTTTTCTAGTGCCAGACGTTTAACAAATTGCTCGGCAGTTTCACCTGGCTGATGGGATTCATCAATATTTACGGGGGACACTACATAGCTGACCTGAATTTGGTCAAGGAGTTCAGCTCGTCGAGGAGATGACGATGCCAGGGTAATCATTGGAGATTGTGAGAATTGCGAAGCTGTCATTTATTTTTATTCTTTATTTGCTACACGTTATTTGGGCAGCCCATGTAGTTGCTCTGCTTGTTTGATCTAGACCCTGTGGTAAGGGTGGTTTCGCAACACAGACCAGGCTCTATAAAGCTGTTCTGCCAATATGACACGTACTAAAGGATGAGGGAAAGTTAATGCGGATAAAGACCATTTTTCATCTGCCAGGGCGCGACATTCTTCCGACAGCCCTTCTGGCCCCCCCACTAACAAACAAACATCCTGTCCTGAATGCATCCAGTCATTCATACGTTGCGCCAACTGCTCTGTATTATACGCCCGACCTTTTACATCCAGCACGACAATGTGTGAAGATTTGGGAATAGACGCTTTGAGTCTCTGCCCTTCTTCGTCAACAATCCGCCTGATATCAGCATTTTTGCCCCGTTTACCCGGTGCTATCTCTTTCAGTTCCAGCTTCGCTTCAGCTGGCATTCGGTGCGCGTACTCATGATAGCCCTGCTCTACCCAGGCTGGCATTTTCTGCCCAACAGCCAATAAATGAATTCGCATTTCAGGTAATTACTTCTAATAATTTATTAATGGCAAAGCTAATAGACTATGACTTTGCAGCGACTTCTGCTGATTCTTCAAAGCTCCATAACTTTTCAAGATCATAAAATTCGCGCACCTGGGGCTGCATCACATGCACAATAATATCCCCAAGATCAACCAGCACCCATTCGCCCTGCTCTTCACCTTCCATACCTAAAGGTTTGCAACCGTGCTTTTTTGCTTGCGCAGCAACACTACCCGCAATGGATTTAACATGACGACTAGATGTGCCGCTGGCAATAATTAACAAATCTGTGACACTGGTTTTACCCTTTACATCCAGTTCCACCACATCGAGACCTTTCATATCTTCAATCGTGGTTAAAATGAGTTGTCTTAAGGTTTCAATCTTCTGTGTTGTTTTATCTGACATAAGCTTGTTCAAGTTTCTCTCTAAGCGCTTCGGGTAATAGATACTGAGTGCTCTGCCTGGTAGATAGAAGCTTTCGTATCTGACTGGCGGAAATATCCAGCTGAGTAACGGATTGTAACAGAATTTGCCCCGCGGTTCCCGACTTCAAGCACGCTGGGTCGCGACTGATTAGTGTAGAAACCGCCGTCTCTCTGGCAAAATTTGCCAGTTCGGCACCGGGACGGGTAGTGACTATTACATGGCATAACTTAAGTATAGCCTGCCAGCGATGCCATTGTGGAAATCCGTTGAATGCATCCATACCCATAATCAGGCACAGGGTATCTTCGGGGAACTCATCATGCAGGCTTTGCAGGGTATCCACCATATAAGAGGGGCCGTCTCGCTGTAGCTCTCGCTCATCAAGTATAAAACCTGGCGTATCGGTAATGGCCAACTGAACCAGCTCTGCACGCTGCTGATCATTTAACACCGGCGTTTCACGATGCGGAGGTATTCTATTAGGGATAAAGCGCACCTGATCTAACCCCGACTGCTGCATCACATCTAATGCTGGACGCAGGTGGCCGTAATGAATCGGGTCGAAGGTGCCGCCGTAGATGCCGATTAATCTAGACATGGTAATTTCTTTTTACTGACATTTCTAAGTAAAACCTTAAATCAACAACGGCTCATTTTACTCAATCAACCATCTCTCATTAGCTTGACAGGCTCGGGGGTCAGACCTCGCTTTTTGAGCTCTGACCCCGAGCACGACTCAAACACGACTACTCTCGTATCTGCCCATCACCCAACACCACATACTTCACTGAAGTTAAACCTTCCAGCCCCACAGGCCCACGCGCATGCAACTTATCCGTACTAATCCCAATTTCCGCACCCAGGCCATATTCAAATCCATCCGCGAATCGAGTAGAAGCATTAACCATCACTGAACTGGAATCCACCTCTCTTAAGAAACGACGCGCCAGGGTGTAATTTTCAGTAATAATTGAGTCCGTATGATGTGAACCATGGACATTTATATGAATCATTGCTTCATCAATATCATCAACCACTTTAATTGATAAAATAGCCGCAAGGTATTCTGTATCCCAATCTTCATCAGTCGCTGCATTACAATCAATAATCGCCTGACTACGCTCACAACCGCGTAACTCAACACCTTTATCGATAAAACGTTTAGCCAGCTCCGGCAAACATTGTTGCGCCACTGACTCATGCACCAGCAATGTCTCCATGGCATTGCACACACCATAACGATGGGTTTTCGAATTAAAGGCAACTTCACTGGCTTTATTCAGATCGGCTTGTTTATCGATATATACGTGACAGATACCATCCAGATGTTTGATCACCGGCACCGTCGCATCATTACTGATTCTTTCAATCAGGCTTTTACCACCACGGGGAATAATAACGTCAACATACTCACTTGATGTTATCAGCTCTCCCACGGCTGCACGATCTGTGGTCTCTACAACCTGCACCGCATCAGCGGGTAATCCCGCTTTCACCAGCCCTTGCTGGATACACCGTGCTACGGCTTTATTTGAATGAATTGCCTCTGATCCACCCCGTAAAATAGTCGCATTACCCGACTTCAAACACAGCCCTGCCGCATCAGCCGTGACATTTGGGCGCGACTCATAAATAATGCCGATTACACCAAGCGGTACACGCATTTTTCCTATCTGGATACCCGATGGACGATACGCCATATCAGTAATTTCACCAACCGGGTCCTGCAACGCCGCAACCTGTCGGAGGCCTTCTGACATGGCCGCAATACGTGTTTCATTAAGCTCAAGACGATCCAGCATCGCAGTATCCAGGCCATTATCTTTACCGGCTTGCAAATCTTTTTGATTTTCAGCTTTTAATGTTTCAGCAGAAGCATCAATGGCACTCGCTATCGCCAGTAAAGCCTGGTTTTTAGTGGCCGCCTCAGCACGAGACATTTCAACAGAAGCTGCACGGGCCTTCTGCCCAAGTTGTTGCATATATTCTTTCATAGAGGTTCAAGGTTAAATTAAGCAATAGGGTATTTTGCCACAGACTGGAGGGAAAGCAGAGCTTTGAGATGCTCAAAAGCAAAAGCATTTTACCGCTAATAAACGCGAATAGACGCAAATAAACCATGATTTTATGTGTGTGCGCCTGCGGCGCACTACACCATGTATTTTACTTTTGATTTTATTAGCGTGCGTTTGCGTTTATTAGCGGTAAAATGCTTTTGCTTTAATGCTCGATAGTTTGCAGTGCACTACTCAATGCATGGTCAAAGACTGAATGCTGCATAATAATGCCAGACAAGCTTTTTTCGATTTCTTCAGCAAACACTTCAGCGTCTTTTTCAATCACCACATTACCCAGATGATCAACAAACACCATAGTCGCATCCTGCACCAGAATCACCGCCAATTTAAGGCGCCGTACTGGCCTTTCTTCACCATTATAAACAATGAACCAGGCACCAGGGGCAACACCTTCGGGTAATTTGGCAATTTTAGCTTTCGCAATTATCTCAGGATTTTCCTCTTCTTCTGCCTCTGAAGAAGCGTCTTGATCACCTGCGCAAACCGCTTCTTCTGGCTCAAGATGAAGATCTTTACTAGTCTCTTCAGCACCTGCTGACTCATCTGTTAGCTCATCGGCTTGTGCTTTTTCAACAGCATCTTGCTGAACAGGCTCTTTATATTCAGGTGAAGATTGCGCAACCTTTTCAACCAGCTCACTATCTATCTGAGGCGTATTTTCGTCTTCCAAACCCTTTGTTGCCATCAGCGTTTCATAGGTTGCTTCTAATTCAGCCATAACCGCATCAAGCATTTCTTTATGCTTATGAGACTTCGATATCTTCTTACGAACCGCATCAATAATATCGTGATGAGTTAACCCCAACTCTTCCAGTTCACTGACGGTATGCAACGGCTGCACACTTTCAATGATTTTCTGCAGGATCATCAACAGCTCAACCCAGTCATCATTTGCCTTACCAAACTTAAGGAAATGATTAAACATCATACTGGGCCAGACTTTTAATACCAGGGTCCGCACGCCCTGAGGCAATTCTTTACCTAAGGTGATTTTGCGAATTTCTCTAAGCACAATCTCTTTAGCATGGGCCATTTTAACGGCTTGCTGAGACTTTTCTTCGTTCTCCCTGGCCTTACTGTAGATTTCTTCAGTAAGTTCTTTTAACTCATCCAGTGCAACGCTAAAAGCGACAACATCTTCGTCATAGTCTTTCAGTAATTTACGGACTATTTGTTCTATCTGAATATAAACTGGGTCAGTATGCTCAGAAACCCCCACACCTGCTTCAGTAATTTTATCTAAAAGCTGACGCGCCGGATGCTGGTCATCTATAAAAAATTCTGCTTCGAGCATTGCCGCTTTAATCACGGGAATTTGCAAGCTTAGCAGCAGGGTTTTAATTTCATCGGTGATGCTTTCTTCATCAATAATCGCATCAAAAATCAATTTGATAAAATCGATGGTTTTTTCAGATACCTGATTAACCGCCTTGGTAACCGCACCACCTTCAGTTTCTCCAATGCTGGAGAGAACCGCTTTTTTAATCTGGTTTGCATCAAAGACCAGAGGCGTTTTACTCAACTCATCAGGTGGTTCCTGCAAACCCGTGAGTGCTGTCATGACCTGCTGGTGAGAGTAATAGTTTGCATTACCGGCAGACATCACATCCGCATGTGATCCACCAATAAAACTCTCAATGCTTTGTTGAACCTGAGCAACAGGCACACCAGCGGAGGTCTGCTGACCGGATGGCCCCACTACTCCCTGAGCACCTGCATAACCCTGATCACCTACGTTACCAGGTGACTGCATAGGGGCTTGTGGCGTAAAGCTTTGCATGCCACTACCAAAAGCACGTCTAGGCCCCGAAGAACCAGAGCCATAACCACCGCTCTGCATTGGCATACCGCCCTGAGGAGCATCAGCGCCGCCCTGCATGGGCATGCCACCCTGCTGGGGAGCACCTCCACCTTGCATGGGTGGAGGGCCGCCAGGCCCACCCTGAGGCATAGGGGGGCGTGGACCGCCCCCCATACCACTACCAAAGGCTCTTCTTCCCCCAGGAGGAGGCGGCGGCGGTGTTGAGCTCGGGCCTGGTGCCTCCTCTTCTGCGGGTTCCTCAATATCATAGTGTGGTGCCATTCCACCAAAGTCGATTTCCGGCAAAATCCCCTGGTCAATTAACAGATTATTCAGGGTCTCATATAACTTACCAAGATCTTTTATGAGTGCCGTATCAAAAAACTGATAAACCACCAGTTTATTTGCATCAATCAAATCGGTCTTAGTTACCGAGTCCTGCATAGACTCACACAGGTGCTTTGGCTCAATTGCTTCAGCATGGAATATATGGTCGTTATACTGACTTAATTCTTTAAATCGTTTAACAAGATGATTTATGGCTTCAGCGTTATCCATTGCCGCCTTACTACTGATGCTCGCAAGGGTTACCATTTCATCCATTTCGTTCTGTTCTACCAGACCGAGCGCTGCGGGTTTCTTTTTATGTTTCTTTGCAGGCAGCTCTTTCAAGTCACAAACCGGCTGTAGATAAATACTTAACTCATCAATAAAGCCCTGCTGAATTTCTGTTTTATTGGCGCGTATTGAATTCATGCACTCGAACAGGCCATTTTGTTCCGCAGTGCTACTGGCTGTATTGGCAGCGTCAAATAAATATTCATCCGCTTTTTTGAACATATCTGTTAGATGAGAAGAAAAAAAGTCTTCCAGCTGAGTAATAATCTCTTCGACCAGCTCAACATAATACCTTGGCTGTTCTTCTACATTTTGATCAGTCTGGTTATCAGATTCAGAATCACTCACCCGACGCTATCCTTATATTCATTCTTAACAATGTATAAACTTGCTTTTTCATTTAATGGAACCCTTAAAGCCCAACTCTTTTTATAAATCTTCGCTGAAATCCAGCTCAATAAATGCCAGACCTACGCCACCTTCTTCCTGGCGCACAACAACAGCCTCGTTACTGGGGAAGACTTCACCCGTTTCTTTCTCGCTGTCATTGAGTTTAACGGTCACCACCTCGCCAATGACCGGTCGATACATTTTATCCAGCACGACAAATACACCGCCTTCACTGACGTCACGTGTTCTTACAACCTGCTTTTCACCAGAAGGAAATCCCAACTCAACTTCCAGATGCAAATTGCGCCGCGGATATTTCCGTTGTTCCTCATTCACTTGTTTTCATCCTATCCGAGACCTGCCCGGCTATGCGCTCCAGTATCAAGCAAAATGAAAACCCCTGGAGCGCCGTTTTTTATCTTTATATTTCAGGATAATAGACGTATTTTGGCATTTTCCAACTGCACAGATTCGCCTTAACTTTCAATGATTCTGATAACCGCCAGAAAGCAACTCACTAAAGCATTGATTTAGCTGAGATTTCAGTTTTCTGCAGCATTACATAATCAATATATTTAAATTTAATTAATTGAATTGTTTTCTTTTTTAGAACACAGATGCATTTAGCCTAGCACAATTTCCAGTATCTCTTTGTGATCTGCAGCTGCAAGTCTTGGACCAAACTGGCTAACGACACGTGCTGCGGCAAGGCTGGCGATATTTCCCGCCTCATAAAATGAGTGACCATGGGTAATCCCATATAAAAAAGCACCCGCAAACATATCACCCGCACCATTTGAATCCACCGCTTTCACTTGATGGGGCGAAATCTCGATCATTTTTTTGCCATCAAACAACAGCGCGCCTTTGGAGCCGAGAGTGACCGCAAAACTACTTGCAACCTGCTTTAATGATTCTAGTGCTGTATCCAGGTCATCCGTATCCGCCCAACTCAGTGCCTCGGCATCATTACAGAACAATAGATCAACTTTTTCACCGATCATTTCTTTCAGGCCGTCTTTAAAAAACTGTACCATTGCCGGATCTGAAAAGGTTAGCGCGGTTTTTACCCCATTTTCCTCGGCGATCTTGCGGGCTTCAATCGCAGCATGACGCCCCGTGCTTGAGGTCACCAGATAACCTTCAATATATAAATATTCAGAATCGATAATGGCTGACTGATGCAGCTCATCAACAGAAAATGTTTCAGTAATACCCAGATATGTATTCATGGTGCGCTCTGCATCTGAAGTCACTAAAACCAGGCACTTTCCTGTAATCCCTTCTTTTCGGCCATCACCTACATTACTATCCACACCTGCAGCCGAGAGGTCCTGTACATAAAAATCCCCAAGCTCATCATTTGAAACCTTGCAGGAATAAAACGACTGACCACCAAAATAACTATTCGCAATAATCGTATTCGCAGCAGAGCCACCGGAAGCTTTCTTTCCATCAAAAGCGTCAAGATGCCCCATTAATTCATGCTGGCGTTGTTCATCCACCAGCGTCATCACGCCTTTATCAATGCCATGTTGTTCAAAGAAGCTGTCTTCAACTTCAAATTCCATATCCACCAGGGCATTACCCACACCATAAACATGATACTTTTTCATAATTTCTGCTCTTAAAATATTTAATTCAAAAGATTTTGCCACAGAGGCACGCAGAGCACAGAGTAGATATTTATAAAAATCCTCTGCGTCCTGGGTGCCTCTGTGGCAAATATTTTTTACTGGGCGATCTGTGTACTTAGCATCAGTAATTCATCCCAGGCGCGTCCATCTTCAACACCTTTAATTACCTTATCAATTTTAGCGCAGCGTTTTAAAAACATTTTCCACTTTGCTGCACTGTGCCGTGAAAGCGCTTTGCGGATTAAGCCTTTACGATTATCCCATATGCGTAATTTTGTCATTACTGCATCGGCGGAAATATTAGCCTCTGATATTTGGGTAATCATTCTAACTTCACGACTTAAAGCCCAAAGCATAAGCACAGGCTCTACGCCTTCGTTTTTTAAACCACCAATTATGCGGGATGTTCTACAGACATCTCCTTGCAGAGCACTATCGACAAGATCATAAATATTATATCGAGCACTGTCAGCCACAGCTGATGCGACCTGCTCAAAATTTAACTTGCTCGCCCCATGCAATAAAAACAACTTGTCCACTTCCTGAGCCGCCGCCAGCAAATTACCTTCAACTCTGTCAGCCAGTAATTGAATCGCCTCTCTATCCGCAGAAATACCTTTTGACTGTAGACGTTGATTAATCCAGCCGGGTAACTGATCAGAACTAACTGGCCAGCACTGTATAATAATGCCTTGCTGATCCAGTGTTTTAAACCATTTGGTATTCTTTGAACTACCTTCGAGTTTAGCGCTGCTAATAATCAGCACGGTATCTTCTGCGGGGCGTAATGCATATTCCTGTAACACCTGCGAGCCAATCTTACCCGGCTTACCCGTTGGCAGACGTAACTCCAGAATTCTTTTCTCAGCAAACAACGACATGCTATTGCCTGCATCTAACAATAAGTTCCAGTCAAACTGTGCATCCACATCCAGAACTTCACGCTCGGTATAATCACGCTCACGCGCATTAGCACGAACGCGATCCGCAGCCTCCATTACCTGTAATGGTTCATCACCACTGATAAAATAAATGGCTGCCAGCTCTTTTTGTAACTGGCGCTCCAGTTGATCGGGACGAACTTTCATTATTGAGCTTTACTCTGCAATCTAAGCAATATCAAACGCACAAGATCCTGCTCCATCTCAGCATATAACTGCGACTCTTCTTTGCTTTTACCCAACACATCCTCAGTATCAAATAAAAAATCGCGCTCAATAGTGATTATTTGTTCAGGTATTTCGAAGTCATCATTGGCTTTTAAACTAAAACTAACCGAATAATTCAGTGTGTACTCTCTGGCCCTGCCCTGGGAATCAACCGATACAATACGTTTGGTTTTTTTCTCATTACCCACCCTGAGTATTGCTGAGGCATCCGTTCGGTTTTCTGACAAAGTAATATCACTTGCTTTGAGGCTTCTCTTTAAAGCTCGGATTAAATTTGAATTTTTTTGAGCAGCATCAATGTACGTTGTTTGCATCACCTCAGGTAACTGATACGCGCCTCGCAAATGAAAACCACAGCCGGACAAAATGGCCGTTAATAACAAACCTGCCCATAGCTTATTGCAAAAACTAAATTTATCCATACACATAAAATACCAATTCAAACAAAAGGGAAACAGAATTTATTGTTTATTCATCAGTTCGCAACAATATTAACCAGACGTCCGGGCACAACAATAATTTTACGCACCGTTTTGCCTTCAGTATGCGCCTGCACATTACTGTCGCTTTGAGCCAGAGCTTCAATAGCCTCTTTATCTGCATCCGCAGCCACTTTAATCTTACTGCGTAACTTACCATTCACCTGAACCATGAGCTCAATACTATCCTGCACCAACGCAGACTCATCCGCTTCTGGCCAGGTTTCATCGATCACCGGGGTTTCATGTCCTAAAGATTGCCACATCGCATGACTAAAGTGCGGCACGATAGGTGAAAGCATTAATACCATGGCATCCAGGGCTTCCTGCATAACCGCTCGACCATTGGCAGACTCATCTTTAAACTTTGCAATTTCATTGGTCAACTCCATAACCGCTGCAATCGCGGTATTAAACGTATAACGACGCCCAATATCATCACCCACTTTTTTCACCGTCTGGTGTAGCTTTAAACGCAGTGCTTTTTGCTCATCACTTAAGTTGGCTTTATCCACTTCGCCTGCATTACCTGCAGTAACATGAGTATGTATTAAACGGTAAAGACGTTTAAGGAAACGCGAAGCCCCATCCACACCTGAATCAGACCACTCCAGAGATTGCTCAGGGGGTGCCGCAAACATGGTAAACAGGCGAACGGTATCTGCACCATATTCATCAATTAAACCCTGTGGATCAACCGTATTACCTTTCGATTTTGACATCTTGGTACCATCTTTCAGTACCATACCCTGGGTTAACAAATGAGAGAAAGGCTCATCTGAGGCGGTAATTAAACCGACATCACGCATCAGTTTATGGAAAAAGCGTGCATATAGTAAGTGTAGAACCGCATGCTCTATACCACCCACGTACTGATCTACAGGTAACCAGTAGTTAGCTCGCTCATCCAGCATGCTATCTGCATCTGGACAGGTGAACCGCGCGTAATACCAGGATGATTCAAAAAATGTATCAAAGGTATCGGTTTCACGCTCTGCCTTGCCACCACACTTAGGGCAGGTGGTTTCATAAAACTCAGGCATTTTTTTAATGGGTGAGCCAACATCATCACCAAAAGCGGCATCCTCAGGCAAAATAACCGGCAGTTGATCTTCAGGTACCGCAACCGAACCGCAGGACTCGCAATTGATAATTGGAATAGGCGTGCCCCAGTAACGCTGACGCGATACACCCCAGTCTCTCAGGCGGAAATTAACCTGCTTCTCACCCTTGCCTTGCGCACTTAAAAACTCGGCAATGGCTTCGAATGCTTCGGCTGAAGTTTTACCATCAAACTGGGCTGAATTCTGTAATACCCCCTTTTCAGTAAATGCGGCTTTGGTAATATCACAAGACTCATCATTTACCGGGAAAATCACCTGTTTTACGGGTAAACCATATTGCTGTGCAAATTCGTAATCACGTTGATCGTGTGCCGGCACCGACATCACAGCCCCTGAGCCATAATCCGCCAAAACAAAGTTAGCCGCGTATACCGGTACTTCATCTCCCGTCACCGGATGTTTTGCCTTTAGACCCGTATCGACACCTTTCTTTTCCATGGTCGCCATATCTGCCTCAGCAACCTTGGTGGTTTTACATTCTTCAATAAATACCTGTAATTCGTCTGAAGCCTGTGCTGCTTTTAATGTTAACGGGTGTTCCGCTGCAACAGCGACATACGTCACACCCATTAAGGTATCAGGGCGGGTGGTATACACGGTTAAAGGCTCTTCACCTTCCACCTCAAATTGCAACTCTACGCCTTCTGAGCGACCAATCCAGTTACGCTGCATAGTGCGCACCTGCTCTGGCCAGCCTTCGAGTTTATCCACTTCGGTTAACAGCTCATCGGCATAATCGGTGATTTTCATAAACCACTGAGGAATTTCCTTACGCTCGACCAGCGCACCTGAGCGCCAGCCACGGCCATCTACCACCTGCTCGTTGGCAAGCACTGTCTGGTCTACCGGGTCCCAGTTAACCACCGCATTCTTTTTATATACCAGACCCTTTTCGTAGAGTTTGGTAAATAACCACTGCTCCCAGCGATAATACTCAGGGGTACAGGTTGCCAGTTCACGATCCCAGTCATAACCAAAGCCCAGTCGCTTTAATTGTCCACGCATATAGTCAATATTGGAGTAAGTCCACTTCGCTGGATGAGACTTGTTTTTATGCGCCGCGTTCTCAGCCGGCAGACCAAAGGCATCCCAACCCATGGGTTGTAAGACATTTTTTCCCTGCATACGCTGATATCGGCTAATCACATCACCAATTGAATAATTGCGCACATGCCCCATATGCAGGCGGCCGCTAGGGTATGGAAACATTGAGAGGCAGTAAAATTTTTCTTTTCTGGCATCCTCGCTTACTTTAAATACCTGATTTTCCTGCCAAAATTTCTGAACTTGCTGCTCTATCGCTTGTGGATCGTAATTATCTTGCATTTATCTGACTTCTAATCGAGTGGACTTCACAACCTTGTTGCGAATATGGACTATAACAAAGGATAGGAAGGATACATCAGACCAATGAGATAGGAAACTCAGGTTTTACATTTATGAGATTGAGGTAGGTCTATGTCATCGAATGACAAGCAAGATGATTCATCACTGGTTGATGCGTATAACCAGATGATGTCAAGGGTTAAAGACAGTATCGACAGTGCAGAAGCACATGCCGTACCCACATTACAAAAAGCCATAGAACATGCACGCAAACAGGCTATTCACCTGGGTGAAGTGACTGTTGAAGAAGCCGAAGAGGTAGGTAATTACATTAAACGTGATATCAACGATGCCGCTGAGTACCTGATGGAAACCAGCCATGAATTTAGTGAATGGCTAATGCTGGATATAGAGATAATTGAACAGAAGGTACTAGAATTATTTTTATCCGTTGCCGATAAAACACGCATTGAGCTAGAGCAACTTTCCAGGCCGGGCTGTGGCATTGAGGCTGATAATGTCAGCGTCATTT
>Ga0316204_10006210_pt1 | contig 18609 bp, 12 predicted proteins | sample 6monrhotite_MG_2_FD_205661 | JGI IMG/M metagenome (GOLD analysis project Ga0316204, IMG submission 205661) | Microbial mat bacterial communities from mineral coupon in-situ incubated in ocean water Damariscotta River, Maine, United States -... | ecosystem: Environmental > Aquatic > Marine >...
GATCGTACCAAACGACAGATGCGCGTGCTGGGCAAAAGCCACCGTGTCCACAACGCCAGATTCCATCGCCTGATAGGCTTCGGTCGCGGTCACGGATGTTGGCACACCGCCCACGGCTTCAAACGCCTGCCCCAGACCACCTGTGGCACGCACCCGCATGCCTTCAAAATCCGCCAGCGTCGTGCGCGGCTCGCCGGTGCCCACGATATTGTATTGCGGCATCGGCGACGTCATCAGCAGCTTGGCATTCCACTGCGCCATCTCTTCGGTTGCGGCAGGGTGTGCATAGACCGCTTTTGACACGGCAACTTCCTGCTCCAGGTTTTCGACCCCCAGGAACGGCAGTTCAAGCACGGTGATGACGCGGTTCTTGTCACGGTGATAGCCGGCGCAGAACTGGGCCATCTCGAACGCACCGATTGAAATCCCGTCAAGGTTCTCGCGGTTCTTGGACAATCCGCCGTAGCTGATGTTCATGGTGAATTCGCCGTTGGTTTTCGCAGACACCAATTCGGCGATTTTCTCTACATGCTCCGTAAACGCGCGGCGCTTGCCCCAGACAGAGACGTTCCATTCCGTTGCAGCAGCCTGTGAGACAAAGGCAAAGCTGATGGCGCAGACGGCTGCGCCGCTCAAGTATTTCTTCATTGGTTTTTCTCCCGTTCATGCGGGCCCTCCTCGGCCCGCTTGGCGCCAAGCTAACGCGGGCAATACAGACTGCCAACCCCGGCGTTGACCGAAGCGTGTCCAGATGCCGCAAAAAGATCAAAAGCGCCTGTTTTCCGGGCACTTTGAAAAATCCACAAGCGCAACCCGACAGGAGGTCACCAGGAAGCATCGGGTGGGCCGTGGCCGGTTCCGGGAGCACGACCCATTGCGCATTCACCCCGGAAATTCTGTCTGATGGTCACCACAAGGGTAAATCCTTTTGCTCATTCATTGACTCAAAATATGCTGAATTTCAGCGGAAAATTACCTCTCTTCAGCAAATTTTTTACAAGTTTTCAGCCACAAGGGAAAAACCTTTACAATGAACCCGCCCGGCGCCAGTTGCTTATTCCTTTCCCTCCCTACGGCGCTATGATCGCCTCCAAGTCAAGGATTCCGTGTACGCATCTGACGCCAGACACGTGAAAACGCCTAGGGAGGGAATACTATGTCCGACACACAAGCCAAAACCTATCCGCCATCGGAAGACATGGCAGCCAATGCGCATGTTGACGCCGCACGCTATGATGCGATGTACCGGGCGTCGATTGAAGACCCCGATGGTTTCTGGGCTGAACAGGGGGCGCGCGTTGACTGGATCACACCCTTTACCCAGGTGCAGGACGTCGATTTCACCCTCGGAAACGTAAAGATCAACTGGTACGCAGACGGGCAACTGAATGTTGCTGCAAACTGCGTTGACCGCCACCTTGCGACACGCGGCGATCAGACGGCAATCATCTGGGAACCGGACAGCCCGGACGATGACGCGCTGCACATCACCTACAAGGAATTGCACTCCAACGTCAGCCGAATGGCGAATGTGCTGAAAAAACTTGGTATCACCAAGGGCGACCGGGTGGTCATCTATCTGCCGATGATCCCCGAGGCCGCTTATGCCATGCTGGCCTGCGCGCGTATTGGCGCAATCCATTCGATTGTCTTTGCAGGCTTCTCGCCGGATGCCCTGGGTGCGCGGGTCAACGGGTGTGACGCGAAGCTGGTCATCACCTCTGACGGTGCACCGCGCGGGGGCCGCGTGACGAACCTCAAGGACAACGTCAATCAGGCGCTGTTGAACGACTTTGACGAGGTGAAATGCCTTGTGGTCAAACGCACCGGCCAACAGGTCGCCTGGCGTGGGGATCTGGATTTCTGGCTGCACGAGCAGCTTGAAGATGTGTCCGACGACTGCCCGGCCGAAGCCGTGAATGCCGAAGACCCCCTGTTTATCCTTTATACCTCCGGCTCTACCGGACAGCCAAAGGGCGTTGTACACACAACGGGCGGCTATCTCGTCTATGCCGCGATGACCCATGAGATCACCTTTGATTACAAGGAAGGTGACGTGTTCTGGTGCACGGCCGATGTCGGATGGGTCACAGGGCACAGCTATATTGTCTACGGTCCACTCGCCAATGGCGCGACAACACTGATGTTTGAAGGGGTGCCAACCTACCCGGACGCCTCGCGGTTCTGGCAGGTCTGCGAAAAGCACAAGGTAAACCAATTCTACACCGCTCCCACCGCCATTCGCGCACTGATGGGACAAGGCAATGGTTTTGTCAGCAACAGTGATCTGAGCAGCATCCGCGTTCTTGGCACTGTGGGCGAACCGATCAACCCCGAAGCGTGGAATTGGTACAACGATGTTGTCGGTGGCGGGCGTTGCCCGATTGTCGATACATGGTGGCAGACCGAAACCGGCGGCCATTTGATGACCCCCCTGCCCGGCGCCCATGCGATGAAACCCGGCTCCGCGATGAAGCCGTTCTTCGGCATCAAACCTGTTGTGCTGGAACCTACCACGGCTGAAGAGCTACAGGGCGATCCGGTCGAGGGCGTGCTGTGCATCGCCAACAGCTGGCCGGGTCAGATGCGCACCGTCTGGGGCGACCATGAACGGTTCGAAAAGACCTATTTCTCCGATTATCCGGGCTACTATTTCACCGGGGATGGCTGTAAGCGCGACGCGGATGGCGACTATTGGATCACCGGCCGCGTGGATGATGTCATCAACGTCTCCGGGCACCGCATGGGCACCGCCGAAGTGGAAAGCGCATTGGTTGCCCACGCCAAGGTGGCCGAAGCCGCTGTTGTTGGCTACCCGCATGCCATCAAGGGTCAGGGCATCTATTGCTACGTGACATTGATGGGCGACGAAGAACCCTCCGAAGAGTTGCGCAAGGAATTGCGGACCTGGGTGCGCACGGAAATTGGTCCGATCGCTTCTCCCGACCTGATCCAGTGGGCCCCCGGCCTGCCCAAGACCCGGTCCGGAAAGATCATGCGCCGCATCCTGCGCAAGATTGCCGAAGATGATTTCGGCGCGCTGGGGGATACCTCAACACTGGCCGATCCGTCGGTGGTTGAGGATCTGATCGAAAACCGGATGAACCGCAGCTAATGCCTGCACCGGATGGCCCCGAACACCGTTTCGGGGCCACCGGCGCCGCAATATCGCCGCCGTCGCGGCATGTTGAGACCCAATTGCCCTGCCAGTCACTTGTCCGATGGGCCGACGCGCCCTGAGTGACACCATGTCCGCTGTCGATACGGCGACATGGGATTTGGCGAGGAAACAATTATGGGTATTGCTGGACAATTCCAAAAGGTCATGGCACCGGGTGGCACCATGACAAACGACATGCTCCATTTTACGCCACTGGACGACGGCGGTGCCACCTTGCGCCGGGCCTTTGGCCAATTTGGCACCGGAGTGACGATCATCACGGCGCAATCGGACCGTGGTCCGCTTGGCATGACGGCCAATTCCTTTTCCTCCGTTTCGCTCGACCCTCCCCTTGTTCTGTGGTCGGCTGCAAGACGGTCTTTGCGCCATGATGCCTTTGTCAACGCCCGCCATTACTGCATCCATGTTCTGAGCGCGACGCAACAGGACATGGCCCATCACTTTGCAAGCCAGGGTGAGGTGTTCGACGCCTTTGACTGGTCGGAAGGTCCAAATGTCGTGCCGGTGTTGTCAGGATGCCTTGCTACATTCCACTGCGAACAATACGCCGTGCACCCCGCTGGCGATCACTCGCTCATTCTGGGCGAAATCAAACAGGCATCGGTATTCGGTGGGCCGGGGTCCGGCCTGATCTTTCATCAGGGCAGCTTTGGCACCTTTTCCTCAGACCGCGCCGATCAGTAGTCTTTCTCGAAGAACAGGCCAATCCCGCTGTCGCCGCCCGCGTCGAGAGTCGCCTTGCCCTTGAGGTTTGGGGTGATGTCCAGGTTCAGTGACACTTCTCCGGTGCCATCAGAGGCCGCGGTCACATCGGTATAGATGTTGTCAGACAGGTATTTGCCAACGCTGACCGCCGTTGCACCGGTGTCGGTGGTGGTCACGTCAAGATCATCCAGACCAAAGCCGTCACGCAGATTTGAGATGACACCGGCCCCTTCCCGACCTGCCAGCGTCGCAACCGCATTGGCAAGCTGCAAAGCCTGAAATGCAGAAATGTCGGAAATCCGGCGACCAAAGAGCAGTTGCGCCAGGATTTCGTCCTGCGGCGCCTCCGGTGTCGCCTCAAAGCTCACTGCTGGCGCATCGGCTGGCCCTTCGACAATCACCCGGACTTCACCGGTGCTGGTTGTCGTTTCAGAGACAAACCGGATATACGGCACCGTATCGCCCTGAAAGCTGCTCGATCCTTCCACCAGATCAAACCGCTTGCCCAGAATATCAAGCCGCCCGCGAAGCAAGTCGAAACGACCCACAGAAACGATACCGCCAGTATCGCCCGTCAACTGCAACGCCCCGCCCAATTCCGCATCCAGCCCCCGGCCGCGCACAAAAAGGCGCCCCGGTGCACTGATCTTCATGTTCAGCCCGAAAACCGGCCCTGCTGCGGTCGGCTCAGCCCCGGCATGGCCGTTGTCCAGACCGGCCTTGCGCCGTGTCGCGCTGACGATAGATGATGCGCCGACATGGGTGATCTGTGGAATGTCGCCAATGCTGGTCAATCCGGTCGACGGCACGCTGACTTCTGTTTCTCCCACGTTGATCTGACCTGCGATCACCGCCCCTCCGGTCAGCGGGCCGGCCAGCCGCAAATCACCGTCGAGCGACGTCCGGTAAAGGCGCGGATCAATCAACACCAGATCACGCAGCCCGATCTGAATGTCGGCAGGAAGGGACGGTGTCAATGTGACCGCCCCGCCGATGCGCAATTCGCCGCCATTGGTCGCCTGTCCGGTTACGTCGATCTGTGCCCGGTTGCGGGCAAGGCGTATGTCGGCCGCTATGTTGCGCAGCGACAGCCTGAGATTCGGCGCGGCAAGGGTCGCCTCCGTCATTTGAATGGTGCCCGTAACCGAAGACAGGGCGGGCGGGCCAATGATGCTCAGATCAAACCGTGCCTGCCCCTGAAGGCTGCGCGGCGCAATGAAAGGCCGCGACAGGCCAAGAGGCGCGGAACCTTTGAGGGCAATGTCCACCGTGCCATCGCCTCTGATTACGCCGCCAATCGTGGCCTGCGTACCGGATGGCCCGGCAGCAAGGGTATTCACCCGCCAATCCGCCCCCTGCCTGCGGGCGTTGCCAGTCACCTCAAGCGGGCCATTCACCTTGTCCACCACCGCCCCGATGTCCGGCACCGCGACGCTGAAAACCACCGCCGGTTGCTGCCCTGTCACCACCCCCTGAACAGAGGCGCGCGCAGCATAAGGCCCGGTGGCATCGGCGTCCATGACAATGCCTTGCGGGGTCTGGCGCAACACGCCCTTGGCCGCCAGCGGCCCTGACACCCCCGGCACCAGCGGGGCCACATCCGGCACCGCAACGTCAAAGGTCATCCGCATATCCGCACCGGTGGCCAGCCCCGAGACCTGCGCACGCGACCCGTAAGGCCCCTGCGCATCGGCATCGACAAAGAAGCCCTCCCCGGTCTGACGGACCTGTCCGGTCGCCTCAAGCGGGCCGCGTATCTGTGGGGCGAAGGGCTGGACATCGGGCGCAGAGAGGTCAAATCCGATGTTCAGGGCCGGGGCAACGGCCCCTTCGATTGTTGCGGTGACACGGTGCGGTCCGAGGGCCTGGGTGGCAATCTGCCAGGTGTCTTCAGTGCGCCACAGCCTGCCATCGGCCTGAACCCGACCGCCGATCTGATCCGCAAACCGGCTGATGTCGGGCACATCGGCGGTAAACACCAGCGATGCATTCGCGCCGGTGGCAAGCCCCCTGGCCGTCAATTCCGCCCGATATGGCCCCTGGGTGCGCGCATCCAAAGTCCAGCCATCTGCGCCCTGCGCCGCGGTTGCGGTGACATGGATAGGGCCATCATATTGCGGCAACACAACGGATAGGTCGCGCATTTGCGCAGTGAGACTGGCCCGGCTGCCAGCACTGCGCAACGCGGCTTCTCCGGTCAAATTCAACGCCGGATTGTCCAACACCAGATCCCGCAGAACCGTGCCCGTCGCATTGCGCGCAGCGGTCAGGTTCAAGGTCGTCCGCCCAACCAGTGCGGCATCCACCTGCGCGATACCCAGTGAGAGGTCGTCAGCAGCGCCGTCAACAGCAAGATCAAATTGCCCGCTCAGCGGCACCAGATTTCCCTTGATGGATACCTGCGACTGCCCTCCCAAGTCCTGACCTGCAAGCGCGGAAAATCGGGCAAGGTTCTGCGTGTTCAGCGCGAGATCCAGTTCCGTCGCAAATCCGGTCTCCAGACCGTCAATGTTCAGATTTCCCCCAAGACCGTAGTCAACCCCCTGCACGGCGAAGGCCTTGATGGTGATGGGGGTATCCTGCGCATAGGCAATGACCGCCGATCCCGTGATCCGGGGTCCAATTGCCATGCCCAGCGCCTCGTCCTCCAGCACCAGCCCCTCAGCGTCAAAACCCAGGGTGCCCGCGAATTGACCCGCAGACCCGCGTTGCCGCGTCAATGTCCCGTCCAATACCAGCCGCGTACGTTCAACGCTCGCGCCGGTGGTCCTGAGATCACGCAGATCAAAGGTCGCGTTCAGCGCATCTCCTTCCGCTGCATCGAACCGAACCCGCAGATCGACCCGTTCCGCCGTTGTGGCATCCTGCGACAGCGGCAACAGAACCGGAGTGGCATCCGGAGTGGCGATCACGCCGGTGATGTCGATCAAACTGGGCCAGCGGTCCGCGTCCAGCCCCATCTGCCCCTGCAGGCTGGCCGCCTGCGTCCTGAGAGCAAACGTATTGACGTCAAGCGCGCCGTCCGCCGTCCGCCGCGCATCAAGGGACAGTTGCATGTCAGTGCCGAAAAACGCCCGGTATCTCGGCGCAACAAGGGCCGTTATGTCGCCACCGATTTGCGCCTGAATGCGCTGATCGGGCGGGTCAGAGGGTCGCCGCGGGGCCTGTGTGCCCAAGGTGACACGCCCTGCAAGGCGCTCCTGCCCGTCCGTCGCAATGCGCACATCCGTGGTGAATTCATCCAGAGGCCCGGCGCCCTTGACCGACATCGTGACGGAGGGCAGCCCCGGCACATCCAGCACCCGCGCGGCCATGCCGCCCGCCCCCTCGTTCAATTGGATCAACAGGTCGAGAACATCGGTCGACCGCTCAAGATTGGCCCTGATCGCAAAGACACCCTGTTTGGCATCCGTCCGCCTTGCCTGAATGTCGACGTTTGCAACCGCCTCACTGTAGCTTGCCGATGCGCTGACCCGAAGCTGTGCCGCCTCTCCCAGAAGCGGGGCGCCAAGGTTGATCTTGCGCACATCGAATGCCGTGATGTCGATGGAAACCGGCAAGGACGGCAAGCGAAACGGAGCGGCTTCGGCGGCGGGGAGCGCGCCCGCATCGGCAAGGGGCAAGCGCGGGATGTCGAGCTGATCCGCCGTCAGGCTTTCCACCTCCAGCCGCCCCCGCAAAAGCGCGGATCGGGTCCAGACAAGCTCGACGTTCCTCAAGGTCAGCCACACACCCGTTGCGTCCGCAATTGTCATCTGATCGAAAGAAGCCGACGAGCTGAGCGCGCCCTGGAACCCATCAATGCGCACCTCGCGCCCGGCCCCGCTCAGCGCATCCTGAATGGCGCGGGTCAAAAAGCCCTTGTCGTCCTCCTGTGCCTGAACGGCCAGCAGCGTTGCCATCCAGACCCCGAAAGAGACGATCAAAGACAGCAATACCCGCATCAGAACGCCTGCCCTACGCCGATGTAAATCTGAAATTTCTCGCCTGTGTCCGGCCCCGATGTCGGCACCGCGACGTCAAACCGGATGGGTCCGATGCCCGTTGCATACCGTACGCCCAGTCCGGCACCGGACTGCCAGGTGCCTGAACCGTCATAGAATTCCTCCGCGCCGACGTAGCCGGCATCGGCAAAACCAACCAACCCGATGGTGTCGGAAACCTTGAACCGTGCCTCTGCCGACAGGCCAAAGAAGCTGCGTCCGCCGACAACATTGCCGCTCCCAAGATCGACGCCAAGAGATTGATAGGGTTGGCCGCGCACGGTCCCGCCGCCCCCGGAGTAGAACAGATAATCCGCCGGTGCCGTGCTCAGGCCGGGACCATAGACCGACCCCAATTGACCGCGAAAGGCAAAAGTGACCGGACGGGCGCTGCCAACCGTCCGGTATGCCCGCGCGTCAACATAGCTGCGCAACCCGTTGTCCGATCCGCTGAGTGCGACAAAAGGCGTGACACCTGCGTTGAGGTAATATCCGTTCTTGGCGTCCAGTTTGTCATCGCGGTAGTCAAATTCGACACCCAGCGGCAGCGTCAGCAAGGTATACCTGTTTGTGCCGAATGCGTCGCGGGTTTCGGCCCGACGCAGGCCAATGCCCAGCCGGTAGGTCCGGGCCTGATTTGCATAGCGTACGATGCCCGTTTCCAGATCGAGCTGGCGGGAAAAGAAATTCACCTCGTCCAGTTGTTCCAGTTTTGCCAACGCATAGAAATCCGTATCGGCATTGAATGTCGCGGGACGGTCAAATCGTGCGGCCAGCCCATAATCCTCGCCCCCCGAATTGCCGCCGATGCCTTTGATCTCAGCCTCCAGCCGAAGCCGCTCAGCGCCGCCCCACAGGTTCCGATGCAGCCAGAAAGTGCTGAGCGTCAGCCCCTCCAATGAGGATAGCTCCGCCCCAAAGCCCAGCCGGCGGGGTTTTGCCTCTGTCACCTGCGCGGTGATCGGGAGGGTTGTATTCTGGCCCGGTTCCTCGGCCTCGCTGAGAGCAACCGCATTGAATGCACCGGCGCGACGCAAACGGGTTTGGGCCAGCCGCAACTCCTTCGGTGAGAAAACATCACCCGTGGGCAGCCCCGCGATTTCGACGATCCGATCCGTGCGCACCGCCCGGTTGCCGGTCACGTTCAGCGCCCCAAACCGCAGTCGGGGGCCGGGATCGAGGCGCAGCTGGGCATTGATCGTCTGTGTGCTGTGGTTGGCCGTCAGGGATTGTGCTGCAAGCGCCGCCTTGGCATGGCCGCGGTTCCGCCATCCGTCAACGCCCGCTCCGACCGTCGACTTCAGCACTTGCAGGCTTGCGGTCTGACCGGTCTGAAATCCCTCTGGCAAAGTGGTTTCTGGCGCAACCGGTTCAATGTCCGCACGTCCAAAGCGAAACGTCGGACCCGGTTCGATACGGATCACGGCATGGCCGATGCGCCGGGGTGGTTGCACAGGCGGGATTGCGGCGGCTTCCACCCCATCGAGGGTGATGGCAATCCCGGGACCAAAATGCCCATGATTGTACAGCACCGCCAGAAGCCTTTGGTAGTCGGCCTGCGCTGCGGACACCAGCTCCTGAGCGGTGGGGCGCGCATCCGCCGCCATTTGTTCAGCCAACAGGGAGCCACCGCGCAGCTTGGCATAGAGGTCGCTGTCCGCTGCGACGCCCTTGATTTCCAGATCGGCACCAAGTGCCCCCGTCCCGGCCATCGCAATCAGGCCCAAAAACGCGGCGCGCAAGGGATGTCTGGAAATGCCTTTTCTTGATTCAACCGTCACAGTTGATCCCTCGCTCATCCCGCATTGCCGTGTTTCGCCACGATCCCGCGTCCGCACCTGACCTGCGGCCCCTCAATTGCGATGTAACGGGAATTATGCCCTCATGGCAATCACGGTCTGGGGGATCGCATGTTTGGTTACCACTACATGTCGAAGATTGCAGCGAACCGGCCCGATTTTGCGCGTCATCACCACAGTATATGGCAACAATCCGCCCAATTGGGCCGGTTCAGGGGTCGCAGGGACTTCCGACGAGCCGTCCGGGTTCTGGCGTTGCCCCGAAAATTCAGGAACGGCGGGGAACAGCCCGGACAACCGCGTGATCGCTTGAAAATTCACTATTATCTTAATTGCCCCACCAGGGTTTGCACCGCTCTCAGGCTTTGACCCAATCCATCGCGGGCCGGGCAATCAACTCAACACGCATCGCAGATCAGCACGCAGCAGCGCGCATTTGCCGTCCCATCACACCAACTTACCAGCCGCCACTGCCGCAGGGGGTGCGCAGACGCAGACCCGCACAGTCGACATCCCATTTGCAAAAGTCTCTGATACAGAGAATGTATAAACTGCACCTCCCTGTCCAGTGGCCCCAAATTCAGGTCCAACATTTGAAAGGTACTGCCATGCGCGCCGCCGTTGTACGAGACTTCAACCAAGACCTGTCCATCGAAACCGTCGCGGACCCCACATGTCCGGCAAACGGGGTCGTGCTGGAGGTTGCGGCCTGCGGCGTCTGCAGATCAGATTTCCACGGCTGGGTTGGCGAACACCCCAAGGTCGAAAATGGCTCGATCCTTGGGCATGAGTATTGCGGCACCGTGGTTGAGGCGGGCGCAAATGCAAAACACAAGGTCGGGGACCGGTTGATTGCGCCTTTCATTCTTGCCTGTGGCAGTTGCCCCGAATGCAGCACCGGGGTGTCCAACGCCTGCGAACGCGCCGTTGTGCCCGGCTTTGGCACTCCTGGGGCCTATGCCGAATTCGTCGCGGTGCCGTTCGATCATAACCTGGTGGGCTTGCCCGATACCATGACGCCTGCGCTGGCGGCCGGATTGGGGTGCCGGGTGACAACAGCGTGGCACGCCCTGACCGATCGGGCCAATGTGAGGGCTGGCGAATGGGTCGCGGTTCACGGGACAGGCGGGATTGGTCTTTCGGCCCTGTTGCTTGCCAAGATGCTGGGCGCACGCGTGGTGGTTGTCGACATCGTCGAGGAAAAACTGGCCCATGCACTGGAACTGGGCGCAGATGCGGGCGTGAATGCGGCCAGGGTGGATGCAGCCGCAGCGATCCGGGACATCACGGCGGGCGGTGCACAGGTCTCCATCGAAGCGCTTGGCATAGAGGCAACGACCAATGCCTCCGTGGAGTGTCTGGCGACGCTTGGCCGGCACGTTCATGTCGGCATGCCAGCCGGGGACGGTCGCATGCAGATCAATATGCGTGCCATTTACAGCAAACAACTTGCATTCTTCGGCACCCGCGGCATGCCCTCTTGGAAATATCCGTCGCTTCTGGGGATGATCGAACGCGGTGCGGTAGATCTGAGCCCGATGGTTGCCCGCGAAGTGCCGCTTTCCAGGGCAAGCGCAGAGCTTCGGGCAATGAAGGGGCCGACCCCGCCGGGAACGGCAGTGATTACCGACTTTTTGGGTTAGACGCGAGTGGTGAACTTGTGGTCGCCAGCCCGGCGCAACCTGATGGTACCTTGATGGTTCAGTCCAACCGGAACCCAATCGCGCGGAGATAGGCTCCAAAATCGGCGCGTTCGGCCTGACTGTATTGCCGGACTTTGTCCTCTGACCACCCGTAGGTGGTGCTTTGTCCAAATGTCTCCGGATGTCGCTGTTGTGCATAGGGTTGTGATGCCCGACGGTCATCGTCATACGTTCTGACTGTTTCTTGCAGGGTGCTCTCGCGGTATCGGTCGGTATGACAGGTGACGCGCAGTGGCAGACGTTTCGCGATTGTGGCCGATTGGCAGGGGTAGCCAATTGCCAGACCGGCCAGCGGAAAGACATGATCCGGCAGGTCCAGCAGCGCCGAAACAGCCTCTGGCCGGTTGCGGACTGCGCTGATCGGACAACAGCCCAGGCCCACCGCATCTGCCGCCGTCACAAATGCGCCCAGCGCGATGGCCGCATCGGTGGTGGCATTGAAAAAGGCGTCCAGATGATCGTTTGCAAAAGGAATTCCATGCCAGTCATGGATCAGCCGTTGACGCCGATTGTTGCCACAGAACACCGCGATCATCGGTGCATCCGCAACCCAGCTCTGCCCTGCAACCAAGGCCGACAACCTGTGCCGTTGATCCGGTGATTTCAGCACAATGATGTCGCGCTGTTGCAGATCACTCTTGGTCGGGGAGGCAAGGGCGGCCGCACACAAAATATCCACAAGCGCGTCGGAAACTGGCGTATCGAGGAAATCCCTGCACGATCCACGCTGGGCCATCGACCTGATCATGTCCCCGTCGACATTGGCTGTGTTCAGCCTTGCCGCATCGCCATACCGCGCCTCGAATATCTGTTGCAGGGTTTTGGTGTCGGTCCTCTTCAAATCGGCCTCTCCTTCAAGTTTGTTTTGCAGCCTGTTGACCCATAATTCCTGCACCCTGCCACATACGGCGGATTGGCGCGACCCGCAGGGCCAACCGGTGCGTTAGTGGCCAACAATACCGGCCCTACATCGGAATGCCCGTCAAACGCCGGACAAGTTCGATGCTGTTGCGGGCCTCGAATTTTGTCAAAAGGCGGGTCCGGTAGACCTCGACGGTACGGGGCGAAATCCCCAAAAGGCGCGCAATTTCCTTTGACGTCAGCCCTTCCGCCATCATTTTGGCAACCTGTCGTTCCCTCATTGTCATTTCGGTCACGGGGCGGTCTTCTGAAAGATCGGCAAAACTCCAGACAGATTGAGAAAACGGCGCGTCAGGGTTCAGGGACTGGCCTCTGACCCGGCACCAAAACAAGGTGGCATCCTTGCGGCGCATGATCCGTTCGTCTGCATAGTGACCCTGCCCCAACATCTGACGTTGGCCAATCTCTCCGATACGTTCGTATTCTTCCGATGTCGGGTAAAGCCGTTCGACCGATTGGCTTTCAAGCTCATCTGAACGGTAGCCGAACATGGTTGAAAAACGCGGATTGCAGCATCGGATGACGCGGTCCTCCAGGCAGATCAACCCAATCGGTGCATTCCGGAACACCAGGTCCACATAGGGCTCCATACGTTCTCTCCTGGTACGTGTTTTCACGGATCGCGCGCGGCACTCTTTAAGGACTATCATGTGCAAAGCGATAGGAGACAAGCATGGACGCGCAGATTGTAGGCTGGGGACATACCCCTTTTGGTTTTCACAAGGACAAGACCTTTGAGGCCTTGATCCAGGAGGCAGCCGCCGAGGCCATAGAAATGGCGGGCCTCACGCCGAAGGACATCGACGCCATCTGGCTTGGTCATTTCAATTCCGGCATGGTGCCCGATGCTTTTGCCGCATCGCTGGTTCTGGGGCTGGACGATGGCCTGCGCTTCAAACCGGCGACGCGGGTTGAAAACGCCTGTGCGTCGGGGTCGGCGGCGATATTTGCAGCGCGCGACGCCATCCGCGCGGGATCTGCCCGTCGGGTTCTGGTGATTGGTGCCGAAAAGATGACCGGGCTTGATACAAAGGGTGTCACGGCGGCATTGGCCGGCGCATCCTATTCACAAGAGGAAAGCGGCGTCAGCTTTCCACAGATATTCGGGCGCATCGCCGCCGGCTACTTTCAGAAATACGGAAACAAGTCCGAAACGCTGGCGCGGATTGCGGTCAAGAACCACCAAAATGCGCTGGCCAATCCACTGGCGCAGATGCGGCGCGATGTGAGCTTTGAATTCTGCAACTCGGTCAGTGACAAGAACCCGCTGATCGCCTCCCCCCTTCGGTTGACAGATTGTTCATTGATTTCCGATGGCGCAGCGGCGCTGGTCATGGTTGCCGATGACATGAGCGCGGATTTTGACCAGGCCGTCGGATTTCGCGGTGCCGCACAGGTCAATGATGTCCTGCCGATGTCGCGCCGGGATATGACCGAACTGACTGCGGCCAGATATGCCTTTGACCGCGCCTACGATCAGGCAGGGATCACTGTCGGTGACATCGACGTGGCCGAAGTGCACGATTGCTTTACCATCGCCGAATTGATGATCTACGAGGCGATGGGACTGGCCCCCTCCGGCAAGGGGGCGGCGCGTGTCGCTGACGGAACGGTCCTGCGGGACGGGGCGCTGCCGGTGAACCTGTCCGGCGGGTTAAAGGCCAAAGGCCATCCGGTCGGGGCCACAGGTGTTTCCATGCATGTGATGGTGGCCAGACAGGTCACCAACACCGCAGCGGACATGCAAAGAAAGGACGCCACGCTGGGCTGTGTCTTTAACATGGGCGGGTCCGGGGTGGCCAACTATTGTTCGATACTGGAGGCGGTCAAATGAACCCGGCCTACTGGCTGACCCGCACGGCACGGCGCAGCCCGGACACACCGGCGTTGATGACCGGTGACAGGGTGGTATCGAGCTACGGCGATTTTGCCCGCACCGCTGCGGGCATCGCGACCGCACTGATAGCCGGGGGGATCACCAGAGGAGACCGCGTGGCAATCTATATGGCGAACCGGGTGGAATACCTTGAGGCTATGTACGGCATCTGGTTTGCCGGTGCTGTAGCGGTTCCGATCAACGCCAAGCTGCACGCCAGAGAGGCCGAATGGATCATCAATGACGCCGGGGCCGGGCTGATCCTGAGCGACGACAAGCTGGCGGCGGGTCTGTCAGAACTTCCCTCGGACACCCGGTCCAGGCTGATTTCCGTCGACAGCGCGGATTTTTCGGCCATGCGCGCCGCGCCGCCCATGGCGTCCCCCGCTGAACTGGACGATGACGCGCTGATCTGGCTTTTCTACACGTCGGGCACAACCGGGCAGCCCAAAGGCGTGATGATGACCTGCGGCATGCTGGCCTCGATGGCCTATAACTATTTCATTGATGTCGATGATGTGCGCGCGACGGACGCCATCCTTTATGCCGCGCCGATGTCCCACGGTGCGGGCATCTACAATTTCATGCACGTGCTGCGCGGTGCACCCCATGTGGTGCCGGAAAGCGGCGGGTTTGACCCTGCCGAAATTCTGACGCTGGGCAAATCGGTGGGCAACATATCGATGTTTGCGGCACCCACAATGGTGCGGCGCCTTGTCGATACAGCCAAGGCAGCAGGTGAGGGTGGCGACGGGATCAAGACCATCATCTATGCCGGTGGCCCGATGTACGAGACCGACATTGTGGAGGCTGTTGCGGTCATGGGACCGCGTTTTGTTCAGGTCTACGGACAGGGCGAATGCCCGATGGGGATCACCGCGCTGAACCGGCACGATGTGGCCGACCGGAGCCATCCGCGCTGGCGGGCGCGGCTCAATTCCGTCGGAACGGCACAAAGCGCCGTCTATGTGCGGGTGCTGGATGCCGAAGGCGGAGATGTAGCCCCCGGCGAAATCGGTGAAATCGCGGTGCGGGGGGCTACGGTCATGGGCGGCTATTGGAAAAACCCGCAGGCAACTCAGGCCACCCTGCGCAAGGGTTGGCTCTGGACGGGGGATATGGGTCAGATCGACGAGGATGGCTATGTGACCTTGCAGGACCGCTCGAAGGATGTGGTCATATCCGGCGGATCAAACATCTATCCGCGCGAAGTGGAAGAAGTTGTTCTGACCCATCCGGCGGTTCATGAAGCCGCGGTGGTCGGACGCCGCCACCCCGAATGGGGTGAAGAAGTGGTCGCTTTTGTCGTGTTGCACCCTGGCCAAACCGCCACTCCGGCGGACCTGGATCAACTGTGCCTTGATCGCATTGCGCGGTTCAAACGCCCCAAGGCGTATTTCTTTGTCCGGGCATTGCCAAAAAACAACTACGGTAAAGTGCAAAAAACCGAACTGAGAAAGCAATTGGCAAAGGACATCATCCAATGACGGACCTGACTGGAAAAACCGCCCTGGTCACTGGATCGGTGCAGGGCATCGGTCTGGCGGTGGCCAAGGCGTTGGGCGCGGCAGGTGTCCGCGTCGCGGTGCACGGGCTTGCCAGCAAAGCCCAGGCGGATGCGGCCCTGCAAGTGGTTCGCGCGGCCGGAGCGCCGGATGTTCGGTTCCTTGATGCCGACATGCGCGACGTGCAGGCCATTGAGGCGATGATGGATGAAATGAGCGCCTGGGGTGGTGCCGATATTCTTGTCAACAACGCCGGTATCCAGAAAACCGTGAGCCTCGCCGAGGCGGATGCGGCCACCTGGGATGCCATCATGTCGGTCAACCTGTCGGGTGCCTTTCACACGATGCGTCGCGCCCTGCCCGGCATGGCGCAGGCTGGCTATGGCAGGGTCATCAACATCGCGTCGGTGCACGGGCTTGTCGCATCGGTGAACAAGGCGCCCTACGTCGCCTCCAAATTCGGACTTGTTGGGCTCAGCCGGGTCGCCGCGCTGGAATATGCAGCGCAGGGCAGCAAGGAAGCGGGCGGCATCACAGTGAACTGCATTTGCCCCGGATGGACCGAAACCGCGATCATCGAACCGCAGGTCGCGGCACGCGCCGCCCTGCATGGCGGAGACCGGGACAAGGGCGTGGCCGATCTTCTGGCAGAAAAGCAACCTTCGCAACGCACATCTGATCCTGCCGAAATCGGAGCACTGGCGTTGTGGTTATGCGCCCCCATCGCGCATAATGTGACCGGTACATCAATCCCAGTGGATGGCGGCTGGACCGCGCAATAGCGTCTGGAATGTCGAATTCCTCTACCGGGAAACTACATGCTCGCTGCCGACGGCACCCAGCGCCTGAAGCAGTCCGGAGGCATTACTGACCCCGAATTTCTTGAGCATCCGCGCGCGGTAAACCTCCACCGTGCGGTAGGACAAATCGAGCTTGAGCGCCATTTCCTTGCTTGTCAGCCCGTCGGCCAGATGTGAGATGATCTCCCGCTCGCGGCGGGTCAGCGGTTGGTAGGGGCGCACTTCTGACAGGTCGGCAAAGCTCCAGACCGCGCGCATCAGGGGTTCCTGCGGCGTAAAGGTATGTCCCCGCGTGCGGCACCAAAAGAGTGACCCGTCCTTGCGGGCCATGATGCGTTCATCCCAATAGCTGTTGGTTTCGCGCAGCGCCGTAGTGCCCCGGTCCCGTATGTTCTTGAACTCTTCGTCCGAAGGGTAAAGCATGGCAAATGTCTGGCCCTGCAACGCATCCCGGTCATATCCGAACATCGCCGCAAAGGCGCGGTTGCAGTCGCGGATCACCCGGTTTTCCGTGACGACAAGTCCGATCGGCGCATAGGTAAATGCCAATTCATCAAACACACCGGTTCGGTAGCTTTTATCGGTAAGTGTTTCCACAATATTGATTTGCCACACCGCCTGAGTGACCCTTCCGTAGCAGATTCTATGCAAGCCATGCACTCATGGCAACGCTTGGGATTCACAATTTCAGTCTGGGAGGACCAAATGAAATCACTCTTGAAAACTTTCGCCGGGGCCGCGGCGGGCCTTGTCATGGCGACCGCCGCCTGGGCAGACCATCCGATCAAGATTGCCCTCGTTCACGGCATTTCCGGGCATTCCTTCGAGGTATTTTCGAAGCAGACGCAAACCGGTTTCCAGCTTGGCATCGAATATGCCACCAACGGCACGGGCATGGTCAAAGGACACAAGATCGAGATCATCCAAAAGGACACACAGTTCAAGCCAGATGTCGCCCGTGCCGTTCTGGCAGAGGCTTACGGTGATGACGACGTGCTTCTCGCTGTCGGGGCCACGTCGTCCGGCGTGACCAAGGGCCTGTTGCCCATTGCCGAGGAATACGAAAAAATTCTGATCGTCGAACCTGCTGTGGCAGACAGCCTTACCGGCCCCGACAGCAATCGTTATATCTTCAAGACCTCGCGCAACTCCTCGATGGATATGCAGGCGCAGGCACTTGCGCTCAGACCCGACGCCAACCTGCACGTGGCGACACTTGCCGAAGATTATGCCTTTGGCCGGGATGGCATTGCCGCGTTCAAGGCGGCCCTGGACGGATCAGGTGCCACCATTGAGGCGGAGGAATACATCCCGCAGGGCACAACCGATTTCACCGCCGCAACAGAACGCATGTTCAATGCCTTGAAAGACAAGGAAGGCCGCAAGGTTATCCTGATCTACGTCGCCGGTGGCGGCGACCCGATGGGCAAGATCAAGGCCATGCAGCCCGAACGCTTCGGTATCGAAATCTCGACCGGGGGGCATATCCTGCCAGTCCTGCCGACATACAAACGCGTTCCCGGTATGGAAGGTGCCATCTATTATTACTACGAAGCGCCCAACAACGCGGTGAACGACTGGCTTGTGAAAACGCATCAGGAACGTTTCGACGGCCCGCCTGATTTCTTCACGGCCGGTGGCATGGCTGCGGCGCTGGCGGTGGTCAAGGCGCTTGACACCGCACAAGAGCTGGAGACCGAGGCGCTTATCACGGCTATGGAAGGCATGAGCTGGGAGACACCCAAAGGGACAATGACCTTCCGCCCTGAAGACCATCAGGCCCTGCAATCCATGTATCACTTCAAGATCAAGGTTGACGACGATGTCGATTGGGCGATCCCAGAACTGGTGCGTGAAATCACCGCCGACGAAATGAATATCCCGATTGGTCGGAACAACTGACGACCAAAACTGGCTCTGGCGGACCCGTTTCGCCGGAGCATATCTTCTTCAACCAAAATGAGTGTTTCCATGTCCAATCCGTCTCTGGTTACGGAAGGCCTGACGATCCGTTTTGGCGGGCATGTCGCCGTCAACAATGTCAGTTGCGCGTTCAACCCCGGTGAACTGACGGTCATTGTAGGCCCGAACGGCGCGGGAAAGACCACGTATTTCAACCTCATTTCCGGCCAACTG
>Ga0316204_10006211_pt1 | contig 18604 bp, 12 predicted proteins | sample 6monrhotite_MG_2_FD_205661 | JGI IMG/M metagenome (GOLD analysis project Ga0316204, IMG submission 205661) | Microbial mat bacterial communities from mineral coupon in-situ incubated in ocean water Damariscotta River, Maine, United States -... | ecosystem: Environmental > Aquatic > Marine >...
TCGATGAAGAGTGTCGGCGAGACGATGGCCATCGGGCGTACGTTCAAGGAGTCGCTGCAGAAGGCGCTGCGGGGCCTCGAGACGGGCCGCCACGGCCTCGGGCTCGACCCGCGCGATCCGGCCGAGGCCATCGCCACCGACCACGAGAAGCTGACCCAGCTCCTGCGCGTGCCGAACGACCTGCGCCTCATCGCAGTGCGCGTCGCCTACCGCGCGGGCTGGAGCTCCGAGGAGATCCACGAGGCCACGCACATCGACCCGTGGTTCCTGGAGAACATTCGCGAGCTCACCGAGTTCGAGCAGGAGCTCGCCGGCGCGCTCCTGACGAAGGAGGTGCTGCTGCAAGCGAAGAAGCTCGGCTACACCGACACGCAGATCGGGCTGGCCACCGGCTCCGACGCGACCGCCGTACGCGCGCTGCGCGAGGAGTTCGGCCTCAAGCCGTCCTACAAGCTCGTCGACACGTGCGCGGCCGAGTTCGCAGCGATCACGCCGTACTACTACTCGACCTGGGAAGACGAGTGCGAGTACGTCGAGGTCGAGAAGCCCAAGATCATGATCCTCGGCGGCGGTCCGAACCGCATCGGCCAGGGCATCGAGTTCGACTACTGCTGCGTCCACGCCGCCTTCGCGGCCCAGGAGATCGGACGCCACGCGGTGATGGTCAACTCGAACCCGGAGACGGTCTCGACGGACTACGACACCTCGGACGACCTCTTCTTCGAGCCGCTGACGCACGAAGACGTGATGAACATCGTCGAGCGCATCAAGCCCGAGGGCATCATCGTCCAGTTCGGCGGTCAGACGCCGCTGAACCTCGCGGCCGGACTCGAGAAGGCCGGCGCCCCGCTGATCGGCACCTCGGTCGACTCCATCGACCGCGCCGAGAACCGCGAGCGCTTCACCGCCTTCCTCACCAAGCTCAAGATCCGCCAGCCCGAGAGCGGCATCGCCGCGACCGTCCCGGAGGCCTTCGACATCGCGCGCAACATCGGCTATCCGGTACTGGTGCGCCCGAGCTACGTCCTGGGCGGCCGCGCGATGGAGATCGTCTACGACGACGAGGCCCTCGACACGTACATGCAGAACGCCGTCCAGGCGTCGCCCGACAAGCCGATCCTCGTCGACAAGTTCCTCGAGGACGCCATCGAGGTCGACGTCGACGCGATCTGCGACGGGACGAACGTCGTGATCGGCGGGATCATGGAGCACATCGAGGAGGCGGGGATCCACTCCGGCGACTCGACCTGCGTCCTGCCGCCGCACACCCTCGGCCAGGAGATCTGCGACGAGATCACGCGCACGACGAAGGCGATGGCGCTCGAGCTCGGCGTCATCGGCCTGATGAACGTCCAGTACGCGATCAAGAACGAGCAGCTCTACGTCATCGAGGTCAACCCGCGCGCCTCGCGGACAGTGCCCTTCGTCTCGAAGGCCATCGGGGTGCCCCTCGCGAGCTTGGCCGCCAAGGTCATGTGCGGGATGAGCCTGAAGGAGCTCGGCTTCACCGAGGAGATCGTGCCGCCGTACTACTCGGTCAAGGCGCCGGTCTTCCCGTTCAACCGCTTCCCAGGCGTCGACATCCTGCTCAGCCCGGAGATGCGCTCGACCGGCGAGGTCATGGGCATCGATCGTGAGCTCGGGTACGCGTTCGTGAAGGCCTATCTCGCGGCCGGCACCAAGCTGCCGAAGTCGGGCAAGATCTTCATCTCGGTGCGCGACCCGCACAAGCGCGGCATCGTCGCCGAGGCGCGCACGCTCGCGGCGCTCGGCTACGACCTGATCGCGACGGGCGGCACCTACAAGGTGCTGAATGCAGCGGGCATCCCCGTCGAGCGCGTCAACAAGGTCCACGAGGGCCGGCCGCACGTCGTCGACATCATCAAGAACCGCGAGATCGTGATGGTGCTCAACACGCCGTACGGCAAGCAGCAGCGCGTCGACGACTCGAGCATTCGCGCCGCCGCCGTCACGCACGGCATCGCCTGCATCACGACGCTCCCCGGCATCTCCGCACTCGTGAACGCCCTCTCGGCCGTCCACCGCGCCGACTTCAGCGTGCGCTCGCTGCAGGAGCTGCACCTCGCCGCGACGGGCAAGGCCGAGGCCTGAGGCCTGCGCCCTGGCGGTGACGTCGGGAAGGCCCGACGTCGCGAGCTAGTCCCCCAGCCGCGCCAGCACGCGGGCGATGGCCTCGCTGAGCGTCGGCTCGCTCGGGCGCAGCTGCAGCGCCGCTCGGTAGTGGCCCAGCGCGTCCTCGTCGCGCCGCAGGTTCTCGTAGGCCGTAGCGAGGTAGGCGTGCGTCGAGTAGCGGTTCGCCTGCGCGTGCGGGGCGAGCAGCGTGACGACCTCGTCGAACTCCTGCTGCTGGAGGAGACAGCTCGCGAGGGTCTCGGCTGCGAACAGGTTCGCCGGGTTCTCCGCGAGGACCTCGCGCAGGATGCGGATCGCGGCCGGGTTGCGGCCCGCCTGAGCCAGGCCCAACGCCTTCGTGAACTGGGCGTACTGCGCCGAGCGCGCGCGGGGCGCGACCCTCTCGGACGGGTCGAGCGGGTCCGGCAGCTCGCGCACGTCGCCGCCGGCCGCCGCGTAGCCGAGCGCGCGCAGCTCGGCGAGGCGTGCCTCGTCGAGCTCGATCGCCCCCGAGCGCAGGCGCGGTAGACCGGCCAAGCGCTCGAGCGCCGCCTCATGAGCACTGACGTCGACCGTGGACGACGCGAGGAGATCGCTCGCCTCATCGGGGTCGGCCCCCAGGTCGTAGAACTCCGGCGCCGAGCTGTGGAGGTACTTGCCGCTGTCGTCGATCCAACCGGCCAACGGGCTCCATCCGTAGTTGAGGTAGCCCGAGTAGGTCTCGACGTACACACCGCGGGTCGCCTCAGGCGGCGTCGACGCCAAGCTGAGGCCGTCGACCCGCGAGGCGTCGCCGAGCCCCAGGACGTCGAGGTAGGTCGGGAAGAGATCGACGACACTCACGAGGCGCGCGGAGCGCGTACCGGGCTCGCGACCGTCGGGGAAGCGCAGGAGGAACGGCACGTGCACCGTCGCCTGGTAGGCGTAGGCCGAGTGCGTCGGCTCGCCGTGACGGCCGAAGGACTCGCCGTGATCGGCCACGACGCCGAGCAGGTAGCCCGCTTCGCCGACGCTGGCATCCACCGCCGCGACGAGGCGCCCGATGTCGTGGTCCATCGCAGCGACCTCGGCGAGGTACGGCTGGCCGTTCGCCTGGTCGAGGAAGCGCTTCGGCGCCCCGTACGGCATGTGCGGGTCGAAGTAGTGGACCCAGAGCAGGAAGGGCCGCTCCTCGTCGCGCTGCGCGAGCCAGGTCAACGCCGCGTCGGTCACCGACTTCGAGTCGCGCTGGTCGATGTGGCTGAGCGGCCCGCTCTCGCCGCTACGCGGCTCGGAGTAGTCGGCGAAGCCCTGGTCGAGACCGTAGGGCGCGCCGAGGACGACCGCGGACACGAAGGCCGCCGTCGCGTAGCCGCGGTCCTGCGCGCGCTCCGCAAGCGTCTCTGCCTCCTCGCTGAGCCGAGCCCATCCGTTGTCGCGCACTCCGTGCCGCAGCGGGTAGAGCCCGGTCATCATCGAGACGTGCGCCGGCAGGGTGATCGGTGCGACCGTGTGCGCGCGGTCATAGACGATCGAACGCTGGGCGAGACGCTCGAGTTCGGGCGTGATGCCGCGAGCCTCACCGTAGAGATCGAGCGCGCCCGGGTTCGTCGTGTCGATCGTGATCAGGACGCCTGAGAGCGGCAGCGGCTCCGGCTCGGCGCAGCCGGAGGCCAGCGCAGCCAGGAGCGCGCCCGCGGACGCAACGGCGCTCCCACAACGCGCGAGGAGCACCGACCCAAGGCCAGTGCTCCCCTCGTTCGGGTAGTGCGGTCGCGAGACGCTCGTCGACACCGGGTGGCCGATGCTCGGGTCAGGAGCCGCTGTTCGGCCGGGCCTTCGCCGGGTCTTTCACCCGGTTCGTGATCGTCGCCTCGAAGGTCCACTCGTCCTTGGGGATCTCGTCGGGCTTGGCGCCCTTGCCGAGCAGACGGTAGCTGAGGCTCGTGACCTTGATCTGGTTGCTGTCCGCCTCGAGCCGGTACAGGAACGCCGCGATCTGCGAGTGCGTGAACGCCTTCTTGGTGTCCACCGGACGGATGGTGATCTTGTTGTCCATCGTCCCGTTCGGGCCGGCGCGGCTCGAGAGGTCGGTGGTGATCTCGCCCATCGACACCGACGGGTTGTCCGCGCAGCGACGCACGTAGGACTCGGGGCTGTCCGTGCTGATGAACTGGTCGCCCTTGATGTCCTTCGCGAGCTTGGTGTTCAAGAGCGACAGCTCCTGGTGCGACGTGGCCAGGTTCGGGACCTGGGTCGCGAAGGTGCTGCGCAGGAAGCTGACCTCTTGGTGCCGTTCGTAGGACGCCCAGCCGAGGTAGCCCGACGCAATGATCGAGAGCAGGATGATGACCCGCGCGAGGTTGAGCTGTCCGAGGAGGGACTTCATGACTTCACCTGTTCGGCCTTGGAGACATCGACATCGACCACGAGGTTCGGCAGGTACACCCCGGACTCGTTTCCGGTGATCGGATCACTTCGACTGGACGAGTGGTTCACGTACCAGGGCTGAGCCTTCAGGTCCGCGAAGAAGGCCTCGAAGTTCTGCGTCGCCTTCGTCGAGGTCTCGGCGAAGAAGCACAGCTCGAGGTTCACGCCGACGGTGTCGCCAGACTTCGGCGACGTGCGGTAGTCGCCGCGCACGCTGCGGAACGACATGCGGCCATACTTCTCCGCGTTGTTCGCCATGAGGTCCAGCACGAGCGTCGTTCCTTTGAGGGACGACTGCGGCTGCAGCAGGTCGTTGTCGTGACCGAGCTGCTTCTGCAGGTCTCGCTGCTGCGTGGTGAGCAGGCTACGGATGTAGGTCATCTGCTCGTAGAGGTTCCGCTGCGGGTCGCTGCGGTACTCCGGCGGGTTGCTGTTCCCGATGCGGCCCGTCGTCGCTGCGATGTACTTCTCGAGCTTCTCGTCCGGGTACTCGAGGTTGCCCGGCTTACCGAGCTTCGGGTTGCCCATCATGTAGTTGACGGACGAGTCGAGCACGAAGCGGAGGTTGCGATCGATGACCACGCGCTCCTTCTCGAGGAACATGTACCAGACGCCGAGGAAGGTCGTCAGCAGGAGCAGGAGCACCGCAAGCGGAAGCTCGAGGCGCTCGAGCGCGCCGCTGAACTTGAGCTCTTCGCGGCGCAGGCTCGCCTTGACGATACCGCCCCCCATCTGGCGCACGGCGGCGCCGTAGGCCACCGCACCCGAGGTGTACTCCTGGTGCACGCCGGGCTCGATGTGGTCGATCGGGAAGGCGTCGAGCGGCTCGACCGGAACGCCGAGGATGTCCTCGCCCGTCAGACCGGGGAGCTGGAAGCCGGCGACGTGCACGCCTTGCAGGTCGTTGACCGTACGCACGGCGGAGACGGTGCGCGCGAGTTCGCGGCGCAAGCGCTGCACGATGTCGGCCGCACGCTCGATCGGCTGCGGGCCTTCGCTGGCCCAGTCACTCGCCGGCGACTCGTCGGTCGCAGCCTCGTCGGGCTCGAGGCCTTCCTCGTCGGCTGCCGGCGGCGGCGTTCCGTTGGGCGTGTAGGAGAGCGCTCCGGCCTGGATGACGCGCATCTCGCGCACCTTGCCGCCGTCGATCACGGCAACGGCCGTCGACTCCTCTCCGACGTGAACGAGCACGTGAGCCTCTTCGAGGCCGCACAGGCCGGCGCCCTGCGCCGCGTTGACGAGCGCGCTGGTTTCGAGCTCTATTTCGAGCGGCTCGAAGCCGGCCTCGACGCAGAGGTTGATCGCCGCCTGGATGTCGACCTTCGGAACCGCCGTGATGAGCAGGCTCGAGGACTCAGCCGTCGCGTCCTTGACGTGGAAGTCGACGATCACGTCGTCGATGTTGAACTGCGGAAGCTCGGACTCGACCTCGTACTTGAGGACGGACTCGATCTTGCTGGCGTCGGTCAGCGGCAACGTGACCGAGCGGAAGGCGCCGCTCCTGGCATCGAGCACGACGCCGACGTTCTCCATCGAGATCTTGTGCTGACGGATCGCGCTCTTCAGCGCGTGGGCGGCAGCCTCCATCGGCGCATCCGGATCCGGGGGAATCTCACCAGCGAGGCTGGTCACGACCTTCGGGTTCTTCGGGCTTCCGTCCAGGACGAAGAGCTCGAAGCGCCGCGGGCCGATTCGAAGTCCACAAGCTTTGGCCATCGGGTGAGTCTCTAGAGGGTTTCGTCGTAAGGCGCCATCAAGCGATCGAACTTGGGGCGTTGGGGTTCCGGCAGGAGGCGATCCCGCAGCATGGCTCGGTACTCGAGGCCAGCGCGGCTCAGCTCCGGCTCCATCTCCATGTGATTCTCGGAGGCGTAGCGCTCGAGGATCGCTTCAGTCTCGCGATTGTAGTGGTCGAGCAGGCGCGCGAGGAGGCGCTGTCGTTCGGGATCGAGTTCGAATTCCCGGACGAAGGCGCGCTCGAAGTCCCCGAACGCACCGTCGAGCTGGCTCGCGCGGTGCGTTCGCTCCGAGGTGTACATCCCCGAGCCGAAGCCCGCCAGGAAGGCGACAACGGTCAGCAGGAGGAGCCAGAGCCGCGTTCCGCTCACCGCTTCTCGTCGATCCCCTCGGATGCGTCCTCGGCGGGCACGGGCACGGACATGTCCTGGAGGCCCCCTTCGGAGCCGGCGCCGGCCGGGTCGGCCAGGCGATCGATCTCGTCGAGCGTCTCTTCGAGCGTCTGCTCGGTGCCGGCGCGCAGGTTGCTGCCGTCACCCCGCGGGAGCTGGGCCAGCATGCCGGAGACGGCGAGCAGCACGGCTGCGGCGGCGGCGGTCATCCAGAGCACGGTGGACTGGAACGAGGCCTCGGCCGAGGCGGCGACCTCGAGCGGCTCCTCCGAGCTGCGCGGCACGGCGCCGGCGAAGGCGAGCCGGGACACGCGCTGGGCGAAGCCAGCGGGCACCTCGACGTCCGAAACCGGCTCGTGCTCGAACCAGCGCCCAAGGGCTTTCTGGCCCGCGGCCGCCTTGCGGCACGGCTGGCAGTCCATCAGGTGCTGACGGAGCGGCCCGGCCTGGTGCTCGGAGAGCTCCCCGTCCAGATAACTCGGGATCAGCGATCGGCTGTCTTGGCAATTCATGTGTCGTCGTCCTCCTGCGTTCTTGGTTCCCATGGGGCGAATCAGTGCTCGCCGTACTCGGGGAAGAGGGTCAGGAGCTTGTCCTTGAAGCGGGCCCGCGCGCGGAAGAGCCGCGACTCGACGGTCCCGATGGAGATGCCGAGGTTGTCGGCGATCTCCTGGTAGGCGAGGCCGTCGAACTCGCGCATGACGAGCACGGCCTTGAAGATGTCGGGGAGCTCGTCGAGGACCTTGCGCGTCACCTCGGACAGCTCCGCCGCCTCGAGCGCGGCCGTCGGCGTCGGCGCATCGACCGGGGCCACCTCGCCGATGACCTCCGGGTCCTCGACGGCGCGGATCGGGGAGCGCCCCCGGCGCTTGAGCACGTCGAGGATCGTGTTCGTCGCGATCCGGTAGATCCAGGTGTAGAAGGAGCTGCGGTTGTCGAAGCTCTCGAGCCGCCGGTAGGCCTTGAGGAAGGTGTCCTGCACCATGTCCTCGATGTCCACGGCGTTGCGCGTGTAGTGCCGCGCCAGGGCGAACAATCGCCCCTGGTAGCGTTCCACGAGCTCCTCGAATGCCGCAGCGTCCCCCGAGAGGGTTTGCTGCACCAGTGTCGAGTCGAGCGATCGTGCCGAGTCCATTCTGAGGGTCCCCATGGCGCGGGGTGGGACGCCCGAAGGGGCGCCCGTATTCCGGGAGTCCGCCGCCTTCTTACTTCGGCGGGTGAACCTCGGAAGCCCCCTCCGGCCTGGGGATGAGGTGCCCCATCTTGTCCCGCTTCGTCTCCAAGTACTTGGCGTTAGATGGGTTAGGCTCAACCGAGAGCGGGAGCTGATCGACGACCTCGAGCCCGTAGCCGTTCAATCCGGCGATCTTCTTCGGGTTGTTCGTCAGGAGGCGCATCTTCCGCACCCCGAGGTAGTGGAGGATCTGGGCCCCGAGGCCGTACTCCCGCAGGTCGGCGGCGAACCCGAGGGCCTGGTTGGCCTCGACCGTGTCCATGCCCTCGTCCTGGAGGCGGTAGGCCTTCAGCTTGTTCGCGAGGCCAATCCCACGACCCTCCTGGCGCATGTAGACGAGGACGCCCCGCTCCTTCTGCCCGAGGATCTGGAGGGCCTGGTCGAGCTGGGGACCGCAGTCGCAGCGCAGGGAGTGGAAGACGTCCCCCGTCAGGCACTCGGAGTGCACCCGGACGTGGACCGGCTCGTCGCAGGCCTCGTGGGGCCCGTCGATCCCGGGTCCGGCCAAGCCCTTGCTCAGGGCGATGTGCTCCTTGCCATCGAGGGCCGAGCGGAACATGTGGGCGCGGAACTCCCCGAAGCGGGTCGGAAGGGGCAGGTCCCGCTCGATGGGCTCCACCAGCCGCTCGTTCTGTCGACGCCAGGCGATGATCGCCTCGATCGTGCAGATCTTCAGGTCGTACTTGGCCGCGAACTCCTCGAGATCGGGCATCCGCGCCATGGTCCCGTCGTCCTTCATGACCTCGCAGATCACGCCGGCCGGCCGCCCACCCGCCAGACGCGCGAGGTCGACGATGCCCTCGGTCTGGCCGCCGCGCACGAGCGTCCCGCCCTTCAAGGCGCGCAGCGGGAAGACGTGGCCCGGGCGGGCGAGCTGCGCGGCCGTGGCCCCCTCGGCGCAGGCCGTCTGGATCGTATGGGCCCGGTCGGCCGCGCTGATGCCCGTCGTGACGCCCTCCGCCGCCTCGATCGAGACGGTGAAGCCGGTGCTCATGCTGCTCGTGTTCTTCGAGACCTGAGGCGGCAGATCGAGCTCGTCGCAGATCTCCTCCGAGAGCGGCATGCAGATCAGGCCACGGCCCTGAGTGGCCATGAAGTTGATCGCCTCGGGCGTGACGTGCTCCGCGAGCATCGCAAGGTCGCCCTCGTTCTCACGGTCGGGGTCGTCAACGAGAAGGATCATGCGCCCTTGGCGCAGGTCTTCCAGGATCTCGGGGATGTCGCTGATCGGCATGACGGGCTTCTTGCGGGGGGGTGACGCCGGGCCCTTCACGGGCCCCGTTGAACTCCCCATCATACGCGGATCGACCCTGGCTCACCCACCCCTGCCCGACCTCGTCGGCGCACCTCGCGGCCACGGTCCACCCCGCCCCCATGCTGAAGCCCTGCCACCGCGCCTCACTCGCCCTCGCGACCCTCGCGACCCTCTCCCTGGCCTGCGCCACGAACGAGCCGGCCCCGACGCCGCCTCCTACCCCGAGCGGCGTCTCGGAGCCGGACCTCGACGGAACCCGCGATCGCATTCAGCGGATGGAGGACCGGCGCAGCGACGGCAAGGGCGATCTGCAGCGCCTCGCGGTCGCCGGCACGACGAAGCTTCGCGTCCGGGCGGTTCGGGCCCTGGGCCGGCTGCCGTTTCCCGACCACGGCGGCGCAGTGACGAACGCGCTGACCCGGGCCCTCAAGGATCCGGACGCCGAGGTGCGCGCCATCGCCGCCTTCGGCCTGGGGATGCGGGCCGACCCCGCCTCCGCGGCCGCGCTCGTCGAGGCCTTCGGCGACACCGACCCGCTGGTGCGCGCGCAAATCGTGGAAGCCGGCAGTCGCTTCACCGAGCCGACCGTCCGCGAAGAGGTCATGTACTCCATCACGGACGCCTCCCCGCTGGTGCGCGCGAAGGCCGTGACCGCGCCGTCGCGCTGGTCGCCGGACAGCTCCGCAGCACAGGTCGTCGACAGCGCGCTCGCGAACCTCGCGATGCGCGCGCCCGGCGCGCAGCGCAAGGAGCGCCTCGGCCTGCCGGACAACATCGCGTTCGCGGTCGAGCCCGAAGACAGCGAGGTGATCTGGCGCGCCCTCTTCTCTCTCTCCCGGCGCAAGTCGGAGCGTGGGCGGACGGCGTTCCTCCTGTGGTGCCGCGCGGACAACAACGTCGAGGCGCGAATCTTCGCGACGCGCGGTCTCAGCTCCCTCCCGAAGGCGGACCCGGACGTGCTGCGCTCGCTGCAGGAGTGCCTGACCGACTCGGACGGACGCGTGGTCGTCGAAGCCGCGGTCGGGCTCGGGCGCTTCCCCGACGGCTCCTCCATCCCGCCGCTGGAGCGCGCGCTCCAGCACTCCAGCCCGAACGTGCGCGCCAGCGTCGCAGCGGCCCTCGGTGCCTTTGGCGAGCAGCGCCGTCTGGCGCGGCCGATCCTGGAGACCTGCCTCGCGGACGTCTCCCCGAACGTGAAGGGCGCCGCCATTCGCTCTCTCGCACGGCTCTACCCCAGCGAAGCCGCCGCGGACCTCGAGATGCGCTCCCTCGACAACAGCCCTGTGATTCGCAAGGCCGTCGCGGAGAGCTGCTCCTCGCTCACGGCGCCCGCGGCGCTCCCGTTGCTCGACAAGCTGACGCGTGACACGGACAAGGCCGTCGCCTTCGCTGCCGCACAGGGGCTGCGCGACTTCCTGAACCAGGGCGGTCGCCTGCGGGCGCACCAGCTCCTGGCTTCGAGCGACAACGGGCTGCGCCTCGGCGCCGTGCTGGCCCTCCAGGACGAACCGGTCCCGGCGGATCTCGCCCCGCTCGCGGAGTGCTTCCGTTCCAGCGAGGGCGACATCGCCGCGGAGATCCGCTACGAGATCCTCGAGACCGCCGCAGAGCTGCGAGACGACCGCGCCTTCGAGATTCTGAAGGAAGGCCTGCGCGCCGAGCGCCCGTACACGCGCCTCCTCGCGCGCAAGCTGATCCGCGAGGGCTTCCCCAGCTCCGGCGAGCAGAGCCCCGCGCCGCTCCCGCTGCGCGGCGACGTGCCCCCGTCCTTCCGCGGCCCGAATCCGCGCGTCGAGGTCCGCACGACTCGCGGGACGCTCGTGTTCGAGCTCTACCCCGACGTCGCACCGATGCACGTGCACAACTTCCTGACGCTCGCGCGCGGAGACAGCTACGACGGACTGCGCTTCCACCGCGTGGTGCCCGACTTCGTCGTGCAGGGCGGCGACTACCGCGGGGACGGCAACGGTGGCCAGTCCTGGCGCAAGGAGCCCCTGCGCCACGAGTTCAACGAGCTCGAGTTCGTGGAGGGTTCACTCGGCATGCCTCGCAACGACGACCCGGACTCCGGCGGCAGTCAGTTCTTCGTGACGCACCGCCCGACCCCGCACCTCGATGGTCGCTACACGCTGTTCGGTCAGCTGCTGCAGGGCTTCGACGTGCTGCCGTCCATCGAGGAGGGCGATCGCATCCTCGAGGTGCGCGTGCGCGGCGAGTAGTTCCGGAGCGGCGGCTTCCGAAGCGACCGGCGGCGGGCCTGGTGACGGCCGGAGTCACGGCTCGTCACCCACCGCCGCGACCACACTCGCCGGGCCCCACACGAAGCCGAGGCGGCCCCCGAGCCGGACCTCGAAGACGCGGGCCGGCGGACCCGCGATCCCCGCCGTTCGCCGCGCCCTGGGCGCCGATGCGCGGCGACGGGTTGTCCACAGACGGTCCCCGGGAGCCCCTTCGAGGTCGTGGAAAGAGCTGGGGGTAATTCGGTAAAGCCCCCCAAGACAAGGGCTTGAGACTATCCACAGGCTGGGGTGTCGATGTGGACAGGGGCCTCGCTCCATTCGGGAAGCCCCGGTGGCCGAAGAAGCGGGGTCCCCTCCCCGCAAGCCGACGGCCGCGGGGCGCCCCAGCTATCGCAATTCCGCTATGACGAAGTGGCTCCTCTCCCTCTCCCTGCTCGCGCTCGGCGCGTCCGCCGGGGTGACCTACGTCGATCACCTCGACACGCGCCTGGCCCAGCTCGAGGACAAGCGCCCCGCCTCGGCCACCCGTGTCGTGGAGCTCTCGCGTGAACTCGCCGGCGTCCGGGTGGCGCTCGGGGAGTCCCAGGCGACCCTCACCTGCTACGCCGAGGAGAGCGCCCTGCGCGAGGCGTTGCAGGCACGCATCCAGGAGCTCGAGACCGAGCTCCTGCAAACCCGCGAGCTGCTCGTGCTCCAGTCGCAGGAGCTGGCCGGCGTCGAGCAGCGCCAGAACCTGCTCGTCCGGGAGACGCTCGGCGAAGAGCTCGCGGACCTGAACGAGAACCTCGAGGAGCGCTGGCAAGACGTCAGCCGCACGCTCGAGGCGACCGCGCAGATCGCAGAGACGAACCGCAGTCACTTCGACGACCTGCTTCAAGACCTCCAGGAGTCGCGCTCGGCGACGAACGCCTCCGCCCCGTCGGGCTTCGACGACCCCGAGGTCCTCTGGCGCGACCTGATGGGTCCGACCGTTCAGATCGCGGACGAAGCGACGGTCGGCAGCGGCGTGCTGCTGCACTCCGAGGAGATCGCACCGGGTCGCTTCCGCACGTACCTGCTCACCGCCTGGCACGTCGTGCGCGACGTGCTCGAGGATCCGAGCGAGTTCGACGAGCTCGTGCCCGTCTTCCTCTACGACCAGGCGGGCGACCGCAAGCAGGAGTGGGCCCGCGTCGTCGTCCAGGACGCGCGACTCGACAGCGCCCTGCTCGTCATGGACTCCGACGATCGGTACCCCCACGGCGCAGGCCTGCCGCTGCGCGCCGAGCTCAGCGCGCAGCGCGTCTTCGACGACATCTACGCGGTAGGCTGCCCGCTCGGTAACGATCCGATCCCGACCTACGGGAAGATCGCGGACCTGCGCCACGAAGTCGACGGCCAGGACTACTGGATGATCAGCGCGCCGACCTACATCGGTAACTCGGGCGGCGGCGTGTTCGACGCCGACAGCCACGAGCTGCTCGGGATCTTCTCGAAGATCTACACGCACGGGAACCTGCGCCCGACCGTCGTGCCGCACATGGGGCTCGTCACGCCGCTCGGCTCGATCTACGACTGGCTCGAAGAGTCCGGCTACGGGAACGTCCTGCCGCGCTGAGCGAAGCGCCGAAACGCAACGATCCCCCCGGCGCCGTCGCGCCGGGGGGATCGTTGCGTTTCGTGCCGTGCTGCCCGCGAGCGCGGCCAGCAGAGCGAGCGGCCTAGATCTGGAAGTCGAGCCAGAGCCAGAACTTCGTGACGTCCTGCAGGGCAACGGCGTCGTTGTCCGCGCTGAAGTCCGCGAACTTGAAGCCGAAGGTCAGCTCGTCGTTGATCGCGTAGCTGCCGACCACGTCGATCTCGCCGCCGTAGTTCTGACCACCGCGCTCGGCGTCGAACTCGTGGAAGATGCCGGCGATGCCGAACGGGCCCTGGTCGTAGCCGAGGTGGAAGTAGAGGTCTTCGAGGCCCGATCCGGGCGTCTGAAGGAATTGGTCCGCGAAGCCGTTGTGGATGTGCAGCGTCGCGAGCGGAGTCTGGAACGCGTTGACCGCTGCGCCGGAGCTGGAGCCGTCGAGGGACTCGAAGCCGATCTTGGCGGTGACGCCGCTCAGCTCGATGCCAGCGGTGACGTGCGAGTAGTCCGCGTTGATATCGTTGGTGTTGTCCGCAGCGTCGTCCTGGTGGGCGTACTCGATGCCGTAGATCAGCGCGAGCTGGTCCATCTTGTGGTTACCGAAGAACCGCGCGCCGTACGTGAACGAGCTGAGCGCCGCCGCATTGTCGACGTCGAGGTAGTACCCGTAGCCGGTCAGCGTGCCGAGGTTCTCGAACGTGAAGCCCGCGTTGAGGATGTGCGAGTCGTGGTTCAGGTTCTGCTGGAGGATGTTGTTCTGGTTGTCCAGGTACCCGTAGTACGCGTTGAACCCGCTGTCGTAGTTCGCGGCCCAGGAGATCGAGTCGAACGTCTGCTCGGTCTGACGCCAGTCGACGCTGCCGATGAAGCGCTGGTTGTCGAGGTTGACGCGCTGACGGCCGAGCTTGAAGTCGCCCCCGAAGAAGTTGCTGTACTGACCGTAGACCTGGTTGACCACGGTGCCGGTCGGATCCGGGACGAAGCCGCGGTCCGCGGGGACGCCGGAGCCGTCGTTGTAGTCGTCGAAGCTCGCCGGGATGTTCGCCACGTCGCTGAACTCGAGGACGCCGGTGAAGCCGTGGAAGTCCGCCGACTCGTAACCGATGCGCGAGCGCAGCGTCGACGCCCGCCCTTCCTTCGGCAAGGCATCGTCGTTGACGTTCTCGTAGCGGTAGCGCAGCTGGAGCCAGAAGGTGCCGGCCAGGATGGCCTCCTTCAGGCCGCTCATCTCCTGGGGCAGCGCGAGTCCGGTCTCCTTGAGCTCGGCGTCCTCGGTGAGGGCCTCGCCTTCGAGCGGGTCGGTGGACGCGGTCGCGGAAACGCCGAGCAGGGTCGCCCCGGCGATCCACATGCAGCCCCGCTTCATCCAGGTCGTGGTGGTGCAGTGAGTCAGGTTCATCAGTCGTGGCTTGGCTTGGGGATGGGGGGACACGCGTCGACGGACGTGCGATCCCTGGAGGATCCCAAGTTGACCGGGCGCAAGCCAAGCGCCTCCCGTCACAAAGTCCTGAGTCGGGTCTCCTCCGGTGGAGTCCGATGTTCCCACGCCCTGCGAGGCGGATCTCTCGGACAGAGCGAAGTCAGGGCACCCGCCCGCAGTGGGTCGCCGCAAGCCCCCCGTCCGTCAGAAGATGCGTGTGTCCGCTTCACGGCGCCCGATTGCACGATCCTAAAAAACCAGTCAGGCTGGAGGCCCGTCCAGCGCGCAGCCTTGGAGCGGGAACGGCGAAGGGCGGACCCGGCCACCGGCCGAATCCGCCCCTCACCCTGGCTCGGGCTGGCCGACCGCTAGTGTCGGAAGTGCCGCTCGCCGGTGAAGACCATCGCGGCGCCGAGTCGATCGCAGGCCGCGACCACCTCGCCGTCCCGCACCGAGCCCCCGGGCTGGAGGATCGCGGCGACGCCCGCCTCGATGGCCGTCTCGACCCCGTCCGGGAACGGGAAGAAGGCGTCCGAGGCGAGCACGGAGCCCTGCACCTCATCCCCCGCCTTGTGGATCGCCATGCGGACAGCATCGACGCGACTCATCTGACCGGCTCCGACGCCGAGGACGCGGGTGCCGCTGACCAGCACGATCGCGTTCGACTTCACGTGCTTGGCGATGCGCTCGGCGAACAACAGCGCCTCGATCTGCTCCGCGGTCGGCTTGCGCTCGGTGGCGGTCTCGAGGTCGGACTCCGCGGACACGCGCAGGTCGCGGTCCTGGAGCAGGAAGCCACCGACCATCTTCTTCACTTCGACGTCGCGCTCGCGACGCACGCCGGGCTGGTACTCGCCGCAGGCCAGCAGCCGCACGCTCTTGCCCCACTTCGGCTTGCCGGTAAGGAGATCGAACGCGTCGCTGTCGAACGACGGCGCGATGATCGCTTCGACGAAGCGGTTGCCGGAGACCAGGAACTCGGCGCAGGCGAGGTTCACCGGGCGCGTGAACGCCAGGACGGAGCCGAAGGCTGAGAGGGAGTCCCCTGCCCAGGCGGCCTCCAGCGCGCCCTCGATCGACTCGGCGCGCGCAGCCCCGCACGGGTTGTTGTGCTTGGTCACCGCGACGAAGGGCTCATCGAACTCCTTCGCCAGCGCGTGCGCGGCGTCGAGGTCCACGAGATTGTTGTAGGAGAGAGCCTTGCCGTTCAGCACCTCCGCGCTCGCCACGGACGGCTCGTCGCTGCCCGCCGAGCGGTAGAACGCAGCGCTCTGGTGCGGGTTCTCCCCGTAGCGCAGGTCGAGCGCCTTGACGCCCGCCATCGCGAAGCTCGGGGCGAAGGTCGACTCCGTGAGGTCCTCGGCCAGCTCCTGCTCGAACATCCAGCGACTGATCGCGGTGTCGTAGCGTGCCGTCAACGCGAATGCCTTGCAGGCGAGGTCGCGGCGCAGTTCGTTCGAGAGCGAACCCTCGTGCTTCTGCAGCTCGTCGAGCACGCGGCCGTAGTCCTCGGGGTCGGTGACGATCCCGACGTAGCGGTGGTTCTTGGCGGCGGAGCGCACCATCGACGGACCGCCGATGTCGATCTGCTCGATCGCCTCGGCGCGTTGAACGCCGGGCTTCGCGACCGTCGCTTCGAACGGGTAGAGGTTCACGACGACGAGGTCGATGCCCTCGATGCCGTGGCCTTCCATCGCCGAGACGTGGCTGGGCTCCTCGCGCAAGGCGAGGATGCCGCCGTGGATCTTCGGGTGCAGCGTCTTCACGCGCCCGTTCATCATCTCGGGGAAGCCGGTGTACTCGGACACCTCTTTGACGGGGACGCCTGCCTTCTGAATCGCAGCGTACGTGCCACCCGTCGACAGGATCTCGATGCCCATCTGGGACAGCGAACGCGCGAAGTTCTCGATGCCGGCCTTGTCCGAGACACTGACCAGCGCGCGGCGGATCTTCGTAGTCATCATCATCTCCAGCCCACCCGGGCTCGAAGAGGGTTCAGGTCGCTGCAGGCGCTTCGAGCGCGGCCCGGCGACCGGGGAGGGGATCCGGAGCGCCCGCCCAGCGGACGCCCAAAACGCCATTGTACGGCCCTCTCTCGCCGCCGTCGCGGGGCGACCGCGAGATCCCGGGGCCGACGTTGGATTGCGCGCGGTCGGGCTGCGGCTCGGCCCGGGCCGCGGCCGATGAGCAAAGCACGAGCCGGACTCTCCGCCGGCGACCCCCGTCCCCGATGAGCCTCTCCCCGCGCCACCAGATCGCCTCGCTCTGCGCCAGCGTCGCGGGCATCGTCTGCCTCGCGCTGACCCTCACGGGTGAGCCGTCCGCACCGCCCAACGTCGTCGTGATCGTCGTCGACACCTTGCGCGCGGACGCCGTCGAGCTGGATCCTCGCGCGGGTCTAACGCCACGCATCGCCGAGCTCGCCGCCGCAGGCGTTCACTTCCCGGAAGCGTTCGCCCACGCCCCGATGACGCTGCCATCGCACGCGGCGCTGTTCTCTGCGCGACACCCCTTCGAGGCCGGCGTGCTGAACAACGGCGACCCCGTGCCCGCCGACCTGCCGCTGCTCGCCGAGTCGCTGCGCGACGCGGGCTACGCGACGAGCGCGGTCGTGAGCCTGGCCACCCTCTGGCCACTCGGGACCGGAGTCGGGCTCGACCGCGGCTTCGAGCAGTTCGACCTCGGCGCCCTCGAAGTCGCGCCGGCGGAGGACAGCGCGCGTCGCCTCGACGAGGCCCTGGATGCCCTCGACGGTGAGCAGCCCTTCCTGCTCTTCGCGCACCTCTCCGACCCGCACGAGCCCTACAACGAACACGCGCCGTACTTCGTGGGAGACCGCTCCGCGCGAACGGCCGAGGCCTGGCTGGACGGGGAGCGACTCGCGGAGTGCACGACCTCGACGGATGGGAACTGGGAGGTCGAGCTGGAGCTGGGCGCGGGCGAGCACGAGTTCGAGCTGCGCGCGGAGCAGCCGTTCAAGCTGCGCGCCCTCGAGCTCGACGGCGAGCCCCTCGAGCTCGACGAGGGCGCGCTGCTCGCGCCGATGAATCACGTCCGCGCCCGGCTCCAACGCGCGACGGAGGGGCCCGCCCGGCTGCGTGCCTGGCTGTGCGACGTCCCGAGCCGCGACGAGCTCCGCGGCCGCTACGCGAGCGAGGTCGCCGCAGCCGACGCCGCGATCGGCCAGCTGATGGACGGCCTGCGCGCGCGCGGGCTGTGGGAGAACACCCTCGTCGTCCTCACTTCGGATCACGGCGAGGCCCTCGGCGAGCGCGGGACGGTCGGACACGTCGTCCACCTCTACGATGAGCTGCTGCACGTTCCGCTCGTCGTACGGCTCCCCGGAGATGCCCGCGACGAACGCCTCGAGCGCTCGGCCGAGGGGCTCGTGCGCCACATCGACGTCGCGCCGACGATCCTCGAACACCTCGACCTGCCCGGGCTGCCCGGTGCTTCCGGGCGCTCGTTGTTCGAGGACGCGGAGCGGCTGCTGCTCGCCGAGACCCACCCGCCCGAGGCGCCGCGGCACCTGTTCGCCGCCCGCGACGGGCAGCGCAAGCTGATCCTCGACCCGGAGAGCGGGCGCTTCGAGCGCTACGCCCTCGCGTCGGACCCGGGCGAGCTCACGGACCTCGCGAGCGACGAGGCCGCGCCGGACCCGTGGGAAGCGCTCCTGCGCGAGCTCGCGTCGGACCTCGGGCCGACCCGCGAGCGCGACGACGCCCTGCAGCGGCGCCTTTCGGCCCTCGGCTACTGAGTCGCCACGGGCCGGACAGCTTCTGCCGAAGAAGCCGTAGGCTGCGGGAACCCGGGCCGGGGGCCCTTCGTACCCTCCCGTCCCATCGACTTCCGGAGGAGACTCATGTTCGTTCGCACACCGCTGCTCGCCGTCGCCTGTTCCCTGCTCGCCGTCCCGCACGCCGATCACCCCACGAACGCTTACGAGGAGGGCGCGACCTGGGGTCACACCTACTCGGAGACGACGACCTGGACCCTCGACTCGATGATCCAGATCGTCGACGGCACCGAGGCCGACATCGGCTCCCCGGAGATGACTGTCGAGTTCGAGCGCTCCTTCTCGCTCGAGGACACCTACGCGAAGGTGAAGGACGGCGCGGCGATCGAGAGAGAGCGCGAGGTCGGGAGCACCGAGGGTGAGATCTCGATCG